>Ga0209050_1001666_pt1 | contig 22438 bp, 19 predicted proteins | sample Araplavi_mTSA_r2_FD_184276 | JGI IMG/M metagenome (GOLD analysis project Ga0209050, IMG submission 184276) | Arabidopsis root microbial communities from North Carolina, USA - plate scrape MF_Cvi_mTSA_r2 (SPAdes) (version 2) | ecosystem: Host-associated > Plants > Roots > Endosphere | place: USA... | reverse complement strand
CAGGCCCGCCGCGACTATGAGGCCGACCTCGCGCAATGGCGCCGCGACGTGGCCGCCTGCCGCGCGGGAGACTATTCGCGCTGCGAGTAGACCGGTAGCAGCAGCACTGCCAGCAACAGTAAAGGCCCGAGGGAGACGAACGATGAAGCCGAAGTTCACTGTCTCGGGCCGGATCGCCAGGCCCATCTCGGAAGTCTTCGAAGCGGTCGCCGCGCCCGGCATTCTCTCCGAATATTTCACCACCGGCGGCGCGAAGGGGCGCCTTGAAACCGGCGCCGTCGTCACCTGGGACTTCCACGAGTTTCCCGGCGCCTTTCCGGTCCATGTCGTCGAAGCCGTGACCGACCGCCACATCCTGCTGCGCTGGGGCGGCGACAGGGAGGCCGTCCTCCCCGATCTCGAAGGCGAGCACCGGACGCTGGTGACGCTGGCCTTCGAGACGCTCGACGACGGACGGACCCTCGTGCAGATCACCGAAGAAGGCTGGTCGGAAACGCCGGAGGGCATGAAAGCCGCCTTCGGCAATTGCGAAGGCTGGACCGGCATGCTTGCGGCACTGAAGGTCTGGCTTGAGCACGGCGTGAAGCTGCGTCAGGGGTTCTACAAATAGTCGAGGGGTTCACGCGCAGGCGCTGAACGATCATCCTCGCCCGCATTGGCGTCGTATCAACAGCCAACGCATGACCGCCCCCGCAAACCCGCTCAGGCTGAGTTTGTCGAAGCCCCCTGCGGCGTGGCGCTTCGGGCCAGTTGGCGCACCAGCCGCCAATCGCCGGCTATCATCACTTCAACACCATCGGGTTGAACGTCCGGCGTTGCGGGCGGGCTTCGGCAAGCTCAGCCCGAGCGGGGTTGGGTTAAAACCCGGCAAACCTGAACATGGTCCGCTATCCCGCAAAGTCCGTCATCTCGGGCAAAGCCGGGATAGAGGCTCCGGCGACGTCTCTATTGCCTCCCCTGCCCTGCCGCCTAAAAGCGAGTGCCATGAAGACAAAGCACCTCCTCGCGCCCATTGTCGCGCTGCTCGCAACCGCCTCCCACTCTGCCATTGCCAAAGAAGCGATCAACGCTGACCGCATGGTAGCCGATGTGAAGACTCTGGCTTCGGATACGTTCGAAGGCCGCGCGCCGGGCACCGTGGGTGAGGAGCGCACCATCGGCTATCTGATCGCGCGGTTCCAGGATATCGGCCTCCAGCCTGCCGGGCCGGACGGCCAGTGGGTACAGAAAGTGCCGCTGCTGCACACCACACTCGGGGCGCCGAAGAGGCTCGCCTTCGCCACTCCCAAGGGGGCGATGCCGGTGACGGTCGGCAAGGACGTCTACGTCTCTACCCTGCGCCCGGACGACACGGCGCGCATCGCCGGTGCTCCGGTGGTCTTCGTCGGTTACGGCGTGAACGCGCCGGAGCGCAGCTGGGACGACTTCAAGGGCATGGACCTCAAGGGCAAGGTCGTCGTCTTCCTCATCAACGACCCCGACTTCTACGCCAAGAAGGGCGAGCCTGCCGCGGGCAAGTTCGGCGGTCGGACGATGACCTACTATGGCCGCTGGACCTACAAGTTCGAGGAAGCCGCGCGGCAGGGCGCGGTGGGCGCGCTGATCGTGCATGACACGGCGGGCGCGGGTTACGGCTGGAATGTCGTCACCAGTCCGGGCGGCGAGAACTACGATATCGTGCGCGAGGCCGACAAGCTCACCAGTCTGGCGCTGCAGGGCTGGCTCTCCGCCGATGCCTCTACCAGGCTGTTCGCCTCGGCGGGGCTGGACCTCGCCAAGCTCTCGGTCGCCGCGCGCCGGACGGACTTCAAGCCGGTGGAACTGAAGGGCGTGACGTTCGATGCCGAAGTTCCGGTGAACCACGAGGAAGTCATGAGCCACAACGTATTGGCGCAGATTCCCGGCACCACCCGCAAGGACGAAGTGGTGATGTTCGGCGCCCACTGGGACGCTTACGGCAAAGGCGCCCCCGACGCGCAGGGCCGCATCTACCGCGCGGGCGCCAATGACGACGGCATCGGCATCGCCGGCATTCTCGACATCGCCCGCGTCATGAAGAGCGAGCCGGCACCGCAGCGCACGGTCGTCTTCGCAGCCTGGACGGCGGAAGAGCGCGGGCTGCTCGGTTCGGAGTTCTATGCCGCCAACCCGGTCTTCCCAATGGAGAAGACCGTCGCCAACCTCACCATCGACGTGCTCCAGACCGCGGGTGCCGCGAACGACGTGACGGTGATCGGCAAAGGTCAGGACACGCTGGAGGACGACATGGCGCGCGTCGCCGCGACGCAGGGCCGCCGCGTGACGGCCGAGAGCCTGCCCGAGCGCGGCCTGTTCTACCGCGCCGACCACTTCTCCTTCGCCAAGCGCGGCGTGCCGGTGATGCTGATGATGGGCCTCGCCGGGGCGGCCGACCTCAAGGACGGCGGCGTCAAGGCGGGTCAGGCGTGGATCGATGCCTATACCGGCCAGTGCTACCACCAGGCCTGCGACGCCTGGTCGCCCGACTGGAAGATGGAAGGCGCGGTGCAGGACGTCGAGCTGATCCGCACCATCGGCGAGGAACTGGCGGGTTCCGCCAAGTGGCCGCAGTGGAAGCCCGGCTCCGAGTTCAAGGCCGCGCGCGACAAGTCGGACGCGGTTCGCAAGTAAATCAGGTCCAGTGAATGAGCAGGTCGGCGGCGGCGTGGAACACCACGGCGCCGCCGATCAGCCATCCGGCTCCTTTAACCGCGCGCGCCGTGCTGTCATCACGGACCGGCGGTTGTGGTGCCTCCATCCGCACCGAGGCCGCCCGCAGGAAACGCGGCGCTTCTTCCGCCACGCGCGAGAGTTCGAGCAGCGCCGTCTCCAGCTTGTCCGGCGCGGCGAGGCGCTGCAACCGCGAGGTGACCAGCTTGCCGCGCATCCGCCCGAGCGCTTCCGACAAGTCGAAGTCCGGCGCGATCCCGGCCAGCACGCCGTCCATCGTCACCATCGCCTTGAAGATCAGCACGAGATCGGGCGGCAGCACCAGCCCCTCCTGCCGCAGCAGCGGGAAGAAGTCCGCGACCATCGCGTTCAGCACCAGCGATCCGGTGCCGTGGCGCGCCACGAGGCGTTCGGAGGCGCTGAGCAGCTTTTCGCGCGGGACCTCGCCGCTTTGCGACCATGTCGCCAGCATGTCCGCCACGCCGCCGGGATCGCCGCTGCGCAGGGCGAGGATGAAGGTCAGGAACTCGTGCTGGCGGCGCGGGCTGACAAAGCCGACCGAGCCGAGATCGAGGAGAGCCAATCCATCTTGGGCCAGCCCATCACCAGGCAGGCACAGCAGATTGCCGGGATGCGGGTCGGCGTGAAAGCGGCCGTTGACGAGCACCATCTCCAGCACCAGTTCCGCGCCGAGCGAGGCGATGCGCGAAGGGTCGATGCCCGCCGCCCTGAGCGCCTCGGGATCGCGCGGGGGGATACCCTCGACGTAGTCCATGACCAGCACCTGCTCGCCAGTCCATTCCCAGTGGATGCGCGGCACCGTGACCCGCTCCAGCGCGGCGAGATCGGCGCGCAGCAGGTCGGCATTGCGGCCCTCGTTGGTGAAATCGAGCTCGTCGAGAATCTCCCGCCCGAGTTGCTCGATCATCGCGGCGGGCTTCATCCGGCGCACGGCCGGGCTGCGCGCCTCGGCCAGCGCGGCGAGGTGGCGCATGAGCCGCAGGTCCGCCTCCATCCGCGCGCGGATGCCGGGGCGGCGAATCTTCACCACGACTTCGGTGCCGTCTTGCAATCGCGCGCGGTGGACTTGCGCGATCGAGGCGGCGGCCAGCGGCTCCGTATCGAAATGCGCGAAGACGCTCTCCGGCGGCCCGCCGAGCGCGGCCTCCACTTCGCTGCGGAGGTCCTCGAAGGGAATGCGCGGGGCATCGCTCTGAAGCTGCTCGAACGCGGCGATCCACGGATCGGTCAGCAGGTCGCGCCGGGTGGCGAGGATCTGGCCGAGCTTCACATACGTCGGCCCGAGCGCTTCCAGCGCCCGCCGCGTGCGGCTGGGCAGATCGCGTGGTTCGGCGCCCTCGTTCTCCTCGCCTTCGCCCAGTCCGAGGCGCACCGCCAGCGAGTCCAGCCCGAAGCGGGCGATCACCGCCGAGACTTCAGCCATCCGCCCCCGGTCGCGCGCGGCCACGGCTATCGACTTGAACATGCATGACTCCTTCGATCCTGCACAACCTGCCCCGGTGCCGCGCGGTTCCCCGCAGCGGCATGGACAGCCTGCCCGCTACAAGGCTAGGACCCGCGCATGAGCGGCAGTTTAACGGGGGCCTTCAGGGCCGCATTCGCAATCCTTCTCAGCCTGGGCCTTGCGGCCTGCGGCGGCGGCACGAAGTTCCGCCCGGTCAGCGACACCCCGGTCCGCGTCGGCGCGCCCTACAAAGTGCGCGGCACGACCTACACGCCCGCCGCCCAGCCCGGCTACGACATGCTCGGCTATGCGACGTGGTATGGGAACGAGTCCGGCAACCAGGTCGCCAATGGCGAGCGCTTCCGCCCGAACTGGCTGACCGCCGCGCACAAGACCCTGCCGCTGCCGAGCTATGTCGAAGTGACCTCGCTCGACACCGGCCGCCGCATCCTCGTGCGCGTCAACGATCGCGGGCCGTTCGGGGAAAGCGCGCGGATCATCGACCTCTCGCGCGGCGCGGCGGAAGCGCTGGGCATGCGCGGCAAAGGCAAGACAGGCGTGCGGGTGCGCGTGGTCGAGCCTGCCGAAAAGGACCGCGCCGCCTTGCGCAAGGGCAAGGCGGCGAAGGAACTGCCGCCGGTATCGGCGGCGGCGCTCGCGAACCTCCAGGCGCAGTTCGAGAGCGGCGTGGGGACGCGGTAGAAACGCGCGCCCGTCAGGCGGCTTCCAACTCGGCGTAGGCTTCGGCTTCCTTGCCGATCAGGATGTCGGCCAGGAACCAGTAGGCCTCGCCCCAGGCGGCGAGCACTTCGTCGGTGGCGGCCTCGCCCAGCACGTCGCGGATCGCGGGGAGCAGGGCTTCGGCCACCAGCGGATAGTGCTCGGCCTTCACGCCGGTATCGACATGGCGCTGCACCATGCGCGCGACCGCGCCGGTGAGGTTCTGGAGCTTGTCCACGTTCTGCGCATAGCCGAGGATCGCAGCGGCGAGACGGCGCGGCTGCTCGCCCGAATCCTGCGCGGCCTGATCGAACATCGCGCGCACATCCTCGTTGCGGAACAGGCGCTCGTACATGCGTGTGGTGATCTCCACCCCGTGCTGCTGGAGCGCGGGTGCAGTCGCCTTGATGATGGCGACAGTCTGTTCGCTGAGCGGAGCGGCCATTTCGATTCGTCCTCTTAAAAGATGCAAACTGGATGCATCTATACGCCGATCCAAAAAGATGTAAATGGAGAGCATCATTTTTCGGAGAAGCCGCCTTGCGCCTTACCGCGCACACCGATTACGCCTTGCGCATCCTGCTTCACGCCGCCGTCGAACCCGAGCGGCTGTTCTCGATCGCGCAAGTGGCGGAGGCCCATGCGATCTCGCGCAACCATGCAATGAAAGTGGTGAACCTGCTCGGCAATGCGGGCCTGCTGGAGACGGTGCGCGGCCGTAACGGCGGCTTCCGCCTCGGCCGTCCGGCCAGCGCGATCACGCTGGGCGAAGTCGTGCGGCTGACGGAGCCGAACATGAGCCCCGCCGATTGCGGCAACTGCCTGCTCCAGGGCGCCTGCGGGCTGACCGCGCTGCTGCGCAAGGCGATGGGCGCCTTTCTGGCGGAACTCGATGCGCATACTTTGGCCGATGCGGCGATGGGGACCCGACTGCCCTTCCCGCTCGGCCTGCCTGGCTAGCGTCACGCCGGGAACTTTTCTCCGCCCTTGCGCGTTTCTCCTCCAAAGAGGAGAGCCTGAAATGAATATCGGAGCCGAAATTCCGTTTCGCCGCAGCCACTTCGCGCGCAAGACGGGATCGCTGATCCTGGACCGCAAGCGCGAGGAAAATCGCCGCGATCACGAGGACGGCACCGATCCCATGCTCGTATGGACCAACGGTCGCTTCCGCACGAGTTGATCCCGATCCCCTGTCGGCCGATTCCCCTGTTGGACCGACCGGACGGCGCGCCGGAGCGTAACTTGATTGCGTTCCGGCGCGTATTCGTATGCGTGAAGAAGCGTCGCATACGTCATTTGCGCAAGGTGCTTCCGCAAGCCTGACCTGTGCTTGCAAGCCCCGGTTTTCTGCGCTTCAACCCCGCTCCTCGATTACCTCGGCACCCATCCGCGTCGCCACAGGGAGGCGCTGCGGATCGTCTTTCGGGTTGCCGAAGCCAGGAGAAAACAACGATGAAGACCCGGCTCATGGCCGCCGCCGCTCCCCTCGTGCTCGGTGCCGCCCTGCTTGGAGGATTTTCCGTGACGGCATTTGCGAAGACCGCTGAAAAGACCGCTGCCGCGACCTATACCGGCCCCTTCGCCAAGCCCAGCACGCTGCCGTTCCATGCCCCGGACTTCACCCAGTACAAGGACGCCGACTGGCAGCCCGCGATCGAGGCGGGCATCGCCGCCAAGCGCCGCGAGATCCGTGCGATCACCGTCGTCCGCTCGGTCCCGACGTTCGAGAACACGATCGTCGCGATGGAACGCGCGGGCACGCTCTATGACCGCGCCTACAATGTGTTCAGCCAACTGACCTCGGCCAATACCAGCGATACGCTCGACGCCATCGACACCGCCGTTAGCCCGCAGATTTCCGCGCTCAATGACGATATCTATCTCGACGATGCGCTGTTCGCCCGCGTGAAGGCCGTCCATGACAGCGCCCAGGGCAAGGCCCTGACCGGCGAGGACGCCATGCTGCTGGCGACGACCTACGACAAGTTCGTCCACCGCGGCGCCCTGCTCTCGGCCGAGCAGAAAGTCGAGCTGAAGGCGATGAACCTCGAAATCGCCAAACTCGAAACCGCCTTCGCGCAGAAGCTGACCACGGCCACCGCCGCCAAGGCACCGCTGTTCGACACCGCCGCGCAGCTCGATGGTCTCTCCGAGGCCGAGATCGCCGCTGCCGCCAAGCTCGCCGCCGACAAGGGCCATGCGGGCAAGTTCATGCTGGCGCTGGACAACACCACCCAGCAGGCCGCGCTCACCAGCCTCAACAACCGTGCCAGCCGCAAGATCCTGTGGGACGCCAGCGTCAACCGCACCTCGGGCGGCGACGAATACGACACCACGGCGATGGTGACGCAGATCGCCACCTTGCGCGCGAAGAAGGCCAAGCTGCTCGGCGCGCCCGACTTCGCGACGTACCAGATGTACGACCGCATGGTGAAGACGCCCGCCAAGGCGATGGAGTTCATGAAGGGCTTCGTCCCCGCCCTGCGCGCCACGCAGGACCGCGAGGCCGCCCTGCTCGAAGCCGCGGCCAAGGCCGACGGTCAGGCCATCAAGCTGGAGCCGTGGGACTGGTCCTACTACGCCGAGAAGGTCCGCAAGGCGAAGTACGACCTCGACGAGAACCAGATCAAGCCCTACTTCGAAGTCTGGCGCACGCTGGAAGACGGCGTGTTCTACGCCGCCAACCAGACTTATGGCCTGACCTTCAAGCGCCGCACCGACCTGCCGGTCTATCACCCGACGATGCGCGCCTACGAAGTCTTCGATGCCGACGGCACGTCGCTGGCGATCTTCTACTACGACCCCTTCGCGCGCTCCAACAAGCGCGGCGGCGCCTGGATGAACAACTTCGTCGAGCAGTCCTATCTGCTCGGTGAAAAGCCGGTCGTCAGCAATACGCTGAACATCCCCGCGCCTGCCGAGGGCCAGCCCGCGCTGGTAAGCTTCGACAACGTGGAGACCATGTTCCACGAATTCGGCCACGCGCTGCACGGCTTCTTCGCCAGCCAGAAGTACCCCTCGCTCTCGGGCACCAACACCGCGCGCGACTTCGTGGAGTTCCCCAGCCAGTTCAACGAGAACTTCGCGACGATCCCGGCGGTCCTGAACCACTACGCCAAGCACTACCAGACCGGCGCGACGATCCCCGCCGAACTGATCGCCAAGATCGAGGCGGCGAAGACCTTCAACCAGGGCCTGGGCCTTGGCGAAACGCTGTCGGCGGCGATGCTCGACATCCAGTGGCACCAGCTCTCGCCGGAAGAGGCCGCGCAGCCGCCGATGGCCTTCGAGGCCAAGGCGCTCGCCGCCACGGGTCTCAACACCGACCTGATCCCGCCGCGCTACAAGACGCCGTACTTCCGCCATATCTGGGACAACGGTTATGCTGCGGGCTACTACTCGTACATCTGGACCGAGATGCTGGCGCACGACGGCTGGGACTGGGTGGTCAAGCACGGCGGCATGACCCGTGCCAACGGCGACCACATCCGCAAGTCGTTCCTCGGCCAGGGCCATACGAAGGACTTCGCGGAACTCTACCGCGATTTCACCGGGCATGATCCGGAGGTCGAACCGATGCTGGAAGCGCGCGGATTGGCGCCGAAGGCTCAGTAAGCCGGATTGAACCCTGCAAGACGCCGCTCCGGAAACGGGGCGGCGTTTTTGTTTGGGCAAGATGAAGAGACGAAGGCGCAAGGTCGCGCCCCAAAACCCCGTCGCCCCCGCGAAGGCGGGGGCCCCGCTACCTTCCACCTCCCGCCCCGCATCGAAGAAGCGGGGTCCCCGCCTTCGCGGGGACGACGAAGGTGAGCGAACGCAATAGTGGCGCGGTAACGAAGCGGCGCTGCGCTTTGGCGTATCTCCATTAACCTGTCAGGAAAGCATAACCGCGCATAGATCGTGACGAGAAACGGAGGGCAAAGTGAAGATGCAGCAGGAAGCGTGGCAATATCGGAGGTTAGGCTTCTCTCTCACGCTGAGCATCCTGCTCTTCCTGCTATGCCGGGAAGCAAGCAAGACCGCCTCTCTGATCGCTATCGGTGGCAGCATCGGCATGGCGCTGTTCGGCTTTGCCGCTCTGATCTACGCCGGACTGCTGATCTGGTTGCCCAAATCCGTCGTTGCGACGCCGGACCGTAAGGCCGAGGGCACGCCTGCTCCCATCAGGGAGCCTTACGGCCCACATTTTCCGACCGGACGCTACTTGGAGATGCTTGAATATACCAAGAACTGCATCCGGCCAGAAGTACAACAAAAGTTCCGGTTATGCGTGGAGATCGAAGGAATTCACGCGGTCACACTTCTGGCCGAGGAAATATATACGGCCATGGATCAGGCCGGCAGGGATTTCAAGGACTGCCGGGAAAGTCTGCGGTCATCAGAGGCATTGGGCGAGGCCCAGGATTATCTCCTCCTGCACAAGACTCACACTGCTCTCGCCGAACTGTACTTCAAGGCAACAGGAGAGACCCCCAAAGACCTTCGTATTTTCAGCCTGCCTGAAGACAATATCAAACGCCCGGAGCGGTGACGTCCAATACCCTAGAACTGCTGCCGGAAATCCACCGCCAGCGGTGCCGGGGCGCCGATCGAGAGGGCGCGTTCGCCGGGGTCGCCGAGCCAGTGGGCCGGGCAGTTCCACACGCGGCTGACGACCTCGCGCGAGAGGGCCATTTCGGGCGGGCCTTCCGCCTCTACCTTGCCTTTCGCCAGCACCAGCACCTGATCGGCATGGTTCATCGCCGTCGCCAGATCGTGGAGGACGATCACCACGCCCTTCCCCGCCCGCGCCTGCTGGCGCAGGCGCTGCATCAGCGCGAGGCCGTGGGCGAGGTCGAGGCTGGCGAACGGCTCGTCGGCGAGCAGCCAGCCGGGCTGAGTCGCGAGCACGCGGGCCATCAATGCACGGGCGCGTTCGCCGCCGGAGAGGGTCGAGACCGGGCGGTGGCGCAGGTCCTGAAGGTCCATCGCGGCGATGGCGTCCTCGATCGCGGCCTGCGTCTCGGCGGCGGGAGCGCCGCGCCAGGGCAGGCGGCCAAGCGAGATCAGCACTTCCACCGAGACGTCCCAGGCCACTTCCGGCGTCTGCGGCAGGTAGCCGATCCACTGCGCGCGCTGGGCGAGGGAGACGGCGGTGAGCGGCCGTCCGCCCATCACCGCATGTCCGGCATCGGGTTTGACCAGTCCGGCGATGACTGAAAGCAGCGTCGACTTGCCCGCGCCGTTGGGGCCGCAGATCGCGGTGATCATGCCGCGGCGGCAATTGAGCGAAACGCCGTCGAGGCGGCCCGCGACGGTGACGTTGTCGGCGCCGAAGCTCATGCCACCATCCCCCGCCGCATCTTCAGCAGCAGCCGCAGGAAGAACGGCGCGCCGAGCAGGCTGAGCGCGATGCCGAGGCGCAGTTCCCCGCCCGCAAGCGGGAGCACGCGGCAAAGGCAGTCGGCGAAGAGCAGCAGCAGCGCCCCCGCCACCGCGGAAGGCACGATCAGCGAGGACGGCTTGCGGTCGGTCATCGGGCGTACGAGGTGCGGCACCATGAGGCCGACAAAGCCGATGATCCCCGCCACCGCCACGCCCGCGCCGACGATCAGGCCGACGCCGAGGATCATCAGCGCCTGAAGCCGCAGCGGCTCCACGCCGAGCGAGCGGGCGGCCATCTCGCCGAGGGTCATCGCGTCGAGGTCTCGCCCGGCGTAGAACAGCACGCCGAGGCCGGTCAGGGTCAGCGGCGTCGCGATCCAGACCTCGCGCCAGGAGCGGTCGGCCAGCGAACCCATCATCCAGGTGACGATCTCGCTCATGGCGAAAGGCGAAGGCGTGAGGCTGATCGCGAGGCTCATCAGCGCGCCCGCGAGGCTGGAGACCATCAGCCCGGCCAGGGTGAACAGCGCCACGCCGCCGCCACGCCCGGCGATCAGCGCCAGCAGCGTCATCGCCCCGCCCGCGCCGATCAGCGCGAAGAGCGGCAGCATCCACGGGGCCGAAGCATAACCGGTCCAGAAACTGAGCACCGCGCCCAGCGCCGCGCCCGGCGCGATGCCGAAGAGGCCGGGGTCGGCCAGCGGATTGCGCAAGTAGCCCTGCATCGCCGCCCCTGCCGCGCCGAGGCCCGCACCGAGCACGAGCGCCAGCACCGCGCGCGGCAGGCGCAACTGCACCAGGATAACCGAGGCGTTTTGAAGTTCCGGGGAAAAGGGGTTGATCCACACGCGGCCCGCCAGCAGCGACAAAGGCACCGCGACAAGGAGCGCGAGAGCCAGTAGCAGGACGAAACGCAGGTTCATGGCGAGAGAGAAACAGTCCTGTTATTAAAGGGCTGCGCGGTCTCCAGCGCCCGCCGTGCTGCCGCCAGTTCGTCCAGCGCATGGGGAATGGTCGGCCCGCCGCACCAGAGGATGGAGCGGCTCAGCATGAAACGCCGGGTACTGGTCAGCGCGGAAAGCGCCGGGTGATGCAGCATTCGGTCCTCCTCGGCGAGCGGGTCGCCTACCGCAAAGACCACGCGCGGCGGGTCCGCCAGCACGTGCTCCAGAGGTAGGAAATCGGCCTGGGAAAGGCCTCGCGCGCCGGCAATATTCGTAAAGCCGGTGCGGTGCATCATGTCAACGATCAGGGTCCGGTCCCCGGCCACCAGTCCACCGGATTCCCACATGAGTGCAGGAACTTGACGAAAACCGGGAGGCGGCGCGCTCCGGCGCAGGGCGGCATCGATGCGCGCCACCAGCCGTTCGCCGCGCTCGGGATGTCCCGCCAGCCGCGCCAGTTCGCGCACCTGCTCGCGGGCGGAAGCAATGTCCGAGGCGATCGGCATCTTCACCAGACGATAGCCGAGCCGCCGGAACGCCCCCTCGCTCGCCGGATCGAGGAAGGCGCTGGCGACGACCACTTTCGGGCCGATCGTCGCCACTTCCTCCACCGTGCCCGCGATCGCGCGGTAGCGCCGCGCCTCAGCCATCGGCATCGAGCTGCTCTGCGGATCGCGGCTATAGTTGGAGATCGCCAGCAACTGCCCCGGCCCGGTCACTTCGGCGAGAATGGCGTCGGTACAGGGATTGAGCGAGACGATGGTGGGCTGCGCGGCATGCCGCGTCACCGCAGCGGCCTCGCTGGCGCCGCCGCCGCCACAGCCCGCCAGCGTCGCGGCGGCACCGGCCAGAACCAGCGCCGCCGCGACCGGGAGGGCCTTGCGCTTCCCCCGCCCGGTTACCGTCAGGGGAAGCGGCAGGATCACATCTTCACCCGCACCCCGGCGTAAGCCGCGCGGCCCGGCGTGCCGTAAGTCCGCACCACTTCGTAGTGCTCGTCGAACAGGTTCTCGACCCGGCCGTAGAGCTGGATGTTCTGCGTCACGTCATAAGCCGCGCGCAGGCCGACCACGACATTGCCGCCGAGATAATAGGTGTTCGCCACGTCGTCATAGCGGCCCCCGCCCACACGCAGATCCGCGCCGAGGCGGAAACCGTCCGACCAGTGCTTGTCGAGGCTGGCGTAGAGGTTGGTCTTGGGACGGCGGGCGAGCCGGGTGCCGGTGTCCTCGTTGGTGGCGTCGAGATAGGTGGCGGAAAGGCTCATGTCGAAGCCTTCCCAGTCGCTCACCTGCATGCCCAGTTCCACGCCCTTGGCTCGGGCGCGGCCGACATTGTAGTAGTTCCACGCGGCCAGATCGTAATCGATCAGGTTCTTCGTCTTGCGATCGAAGTACGTGACCGAGAACGTGCCGTGCCCTTCCGCGAAGGGCTGCTCGACGCCCACGTCCCACGACTTCGAGGTCTCGGGATCGAGCGCGCGGAAACCGGCATTGGTATAGAGCTGATAGAGCGACGGCGCCTTGAAGCCTTCGCCGTAGCTGGCGCGCAGGATCGGCGCGCTCTCGCTGCCGCCGATTACCCAGGCGCCGTTGGCCGAGAAGGTGGTCTTGTGGCCGAAGTCCGAATTGTCGTCGTAGCGCAGGCCGCCGTTCAGGGTCAGGCCGATGAGCGGACGCAGGGTCAGCATGCCGAAGTAGCTGTCGATCGAGGTCGAGTCCTTCGAACCGTAGTTGTCCGAGAACTTCTGCTTCTCGGTCTCGGCGCCGACGAGGATGCTCGCCATCTCGACCGGCGTGTAGGAGACCTGCCCCTCGAAGCGGTCGGTGCGGCCATTGGTCGTGTACGGACCGAAAGCGGCGTCGTCGGAAATGCGGCGGGTGTCGGTCAGGCCGTAGCCCACGCGGGCGGTGAGGCGACCGTCGAGGCCCTTGTAGCGAAGGTTCGCATAACCCACCGTGTCGCGCTTCATGCCCACGTTCAGGGCATCGGCGCCGGTGTTGTCGTAATCGTAATTGGCCTTGGTCCAGTGGGTCCCGGCATCGGCGGAGAGGCCATCGACGATCTGCACTTCGGCGCGGGCATTGGCGCTCTTGCTTTCGAAGCCGTCCTTTTCCGTACCGCCGCGGCGCTCGTTGAAGGCCGAATAGCCGTCGCCCTTGAGCCAGTTGCCGCCGAGCGTCAGCCCGACCGGCCCCACTTTGCCCGCCGCCGAGGCGCCGAGCTGCTTCTGGTCGCGCCAGCCATATTCGGCCTGCCCGCGCGCGGTCCACTCGTCGGTCGGGCGCGCGGTGATGAGGTTGACGACGCCGCCGATGGCGCGGCTGCCCCAGAGCACGCCCGAGGAACCGCGCACCACTTCGATGCGGTCGAACTGGCCGACGGTCAGGCTGCCGAAGTCGAAGCCGCCGCCGACATCGCCGGGATCGTTGATCCGCACGCCGTCGATCAGCACGAGGCTCTGGGCGTTCTCGGCGCCGCGGATGAAGACGCTGGCGGGCTGGCCGAAGCCGCCGGACTGGGCGAAAGTCACGCCCGGCAGGCGCGCCAGGATATCGGTGGCGGTGACCGCCTGGGTGCGCTCGATATCCTCGCGGGTGACGACCGAGACGGACTGGCCGATCTCGCTCACCGGCGTTTCGGTGCGCGTCGCGGTGACGACGATATTGTCGCCGACTGCTTCATCGGCGAGTGCGGGGGTAGAGACCGCAAGGGCGGTGCCCAGCAGAAACAGGTACTTCACGCGTATTCCTCCAACCTGAACGACTTGTGCCGTCCATGGCGGAGCCGCACGCGTTTTCCTTCGCGCGTCTGCTCGCTGCATACCGGGACACCCCGCCCGGCTGCGGAACGACCGTCAAAGGCAGGTCTCCTGGCTCCCGGATCGTCGCGCCGCTCCCGCCTTCCCGGTGTGACCCAGTGGCATCGCATGGAAGGAGCGCTCCCCGGTCACAGTTGCGGGGGCAGCTTCGGACTCGCGCCGAATTCCCTTTTGAGGCCCGGCTGCGGGCCACCCATGACGTATCGCGCGGATTACCGGGCGTCGCGCGGATTGGCAAGCGGTGCGGAAAGCGCGGTGCTCGGGCATCGCCGGGGCAAATCCCCAAGAAAGTCTTAAGCGATTCACGCTATCCCTCCCGGCTGTACCGCTTCGGGACGCGCCGATCTCGGCAGATGCCGAGCGCGCCGAAGCAGGGTAGGCGCGGGAGTGCGCCTCGTGGAAGCCGCGCCCGAAAGGACCCGAATTGACCGCTGCCGCCCTTCCCTCCTGCCCCGAAACCTGGGAGCCGCGTCCGCGCGATTTCCAGGGGCACTTCGTGCGCGGTGGACGGCGGCGGCTCCTGCGTCGACGGCGCCGCTGGACGCTCGGCGCGGCGGCGCTCGTGGCCGTGGCCCTGCCCGCCTTCGCCGCGCCGCCGCTGACCGGATGGGACGGCTTCACCGTAATGGGGAGCGAAACCGCGCAGCCGCCGGTGCTGCCGATGCCCTTCGAGCAGGCGGGCGCCAGTTTTCCCGGCTCGGCCTATTACTATCTCGAAGCGGAACAGCCTGTTCTGAAGATCGGCGAAGGCATCCATTCGGACGCCGAAGACCCGGTGAGCGGCCCCGTCGCCCGCGCCCTCCGGATCGACAACTCCGGCGTCGACCGCAGCCGCGCGCTCCAGTGCCTTACCGCCGCGATCTATTACGAGGCCGCCAGCGAGCCGGACGGCGGCCAACGCGCGGTGGCGCAAGTCGTGCTCAACCGCGTCGCCCATCCGGCCTATCCCAAGACCGTCTGCGGCGTCGTCTACCAGGGATCGGAGCGGCCGACCGGCTGCCAGTTCTCCTTTACCTGCGACGGCTCGCTGGCCCGCGCGCCGCAGCGCTACTTCTGGCAGCGGGCCGAGGACGTCGCCCGCGCCGCGCTCTCCGGCTACGTCTACGCCCCCATCGGGCTGGCGACGCATTACCACACGATCCAGGTCAATCCCTACTGGGCGCCGAGCCTCCACTACCTGACGACGATCGGCGCACACCGCTTCTATGCCTTCAACGGCGCGGCGGGGAACCCGGCCTCGTTCCGCTTCGCCTATCTCGGCGGCGAACCGCTCGCCGCCCCCCACCGCCGCGACGATTCCGCCGCCAGCGCCCTCGCCAATGCCGCGCTCGACCCGCTGGCAGTGCAGCGCGCCTTCGAGGCTGCCGCACCGGCGCGGGTTGAGACGGTGGCCACGCCCACCGCCCCGGCTCAGGCCCCACTCTATTCCAGCGAGGTGCGCGAGCGCGGCGGCGAAGACCTCTACCGCGCCCATAACCTGCCGGAAGCGACAGTGCGCCCGGAATATGCCAATTCCGGTAAATGGATCGCCCAGCCCACGCATTGAGAGTAAACCTCCGGTATCGGCGGCAAGGTTTTAGCAACCATAGGCTCTCACCAAGGCTTAGCGGCTTCCTCCTATAAAGAGCCTCCGGGACGCCGCCCCTGAGCGTCTCCAAGAAACGAGGCGCACTTCTCACCATGGCAATCCGCTTTTCCGCCGCCCGGAATGGCTCCTGTCCCGTGCTCGTGCGCGCGCTCTGCCCCTCGGTGCCGCTCTGCGCCGCCAACGACAATTCCCCGGCCCGCGCCCGCCTGCGCCGCCGCATCCGCGAAGCGACGGCGGATACCGCCAACGAGCGCATCTTCGCCGAGGCCCTGCGCCACTTCGCCCGCCACGGCCTCTCCGCCGCCGCCCATGCCCGCGCCCATGCCGCCGCCGCCCGCCTCGCCGGGGATGACGTGTCGTGCACTTGGTGGATCGCCATCTGCCGCCAGCTCGACCGCCGCATGGCCGACGCCTTCGCCCAGCGCATCGCCCGGAACGGGTAAAATCATTCAAGCAAGCAGCGCTGGCCCAACCCCCTCTTCGATGCCATCGTGACCCCATGAGCGAGCGCTATCTTCCGCCTTCCGATTTCCTCCAGGCGATCATCGACGACACCGTCCCCTTTGGCGATCACGACTTCGGTGAGGCCAACCTCATGCGCCTCATGGCAATGACGTGTGATCCCGACCCGGCCAATCGAGACTGGGCGACCATGCTTCTCTCGCAACTCGAACTCGACCGACCGGACGTTCGCGAAACCCTGATCGGCGCAACTTCGGACAAGGAGGCTGCGGTCCGTGCCGAGGCGCTGCTCGGGATCGCCATGCTCGACCGAGCCTTAGCGCTGCCTCTCGTGAAGCGGGAACTGGCAGGCGATGTCGTGACCATGCCCCTTCTGGAAGCCGCCATTCTGGTCGCGGACACCTCACTCGCTGACGATCTAGCAGCATTTTCAGCTCCCTCCAGCGACCCTATGCTTGATCGGCTGGTGAACGAAGCGATCGAGGCCTGCCGTTCCGGCCCAATAGGGCACGGCAACATTCCGCAAGCCCGGTGACACCCGCCGTTCAGTTCCTCCCTCTACAATAGCCTCAACCGCACGACCGTCTGCCCTTTCTCCGGGGCGACTCGCCTGGCGTGACGCTTGCCCGTCATCGGGGCGTGCGAGAAACTGAGACCGGATGCGAGGGATGCAATCTGCGCCTCGACGGTTGCGGAAAAGAGGCCGAAACCTGCGTTTCGGGCCGCGCTTTCCGCGCACTTCCGTGACTTATTGCAATTGCGAACTATTATCAGTAAAAAGCGACACACGAGCCTTTCGCTCAGACTTTTCCCGGTTGCAATGTCGGTTCGGGGGGCGTAGGCCGCCCCTCGTTGAACACCGGCACCTGCCTCAGCGGGACAAGAGCAGGCCGCCTTTTCGTCCGTAGGTCCCGCCTTTGGGAAGGACAAGCAAGCATCATGGCTCGTAAGAAGATTGCCCTCATCGGCGCCGGCAACATCGGCGGCACCCTCGCGCACCTCGCCGCGCAGAAGGAACTGGGCGATATCGTCCTCTTCGACGTTGCCGAAGGTCTGCCGCAGGGCAAGGCGCTCGACCTGTCGCAGTGCGGCCCGGTCGAAGGCTTCGACGCCAAGATCACCGGCACCAACGACTATGCCGACATCGCCGGTGCAGACGTGATCATCGTCACCGCCGGTGTCGCCCGCAAGCCCGGCATGAGCCGCGACGACCTGCTCGGCATCAACCTCAAGGTGATGAAGTCGGTCGGCGAAGGCATCGCCGCCAATGCACCCGACGCTTTCGTGATCTGCATCACCAACCCGCTCGACGCGATGGTCTGGGCGCTGCGCGAATTCTCGGGCCTGCCCGCGAACAAGGTCGTCGGCATGGCCGGCGTGCTCGACTCGGCACGTTTCTCGACCTTCCTCGCCTGGGAATTCGGCGTCTCGATCCGCGACGTGAACACTTTCGTGCTCGGCGGCCACGGCGACACCATGGTCCCGGTCGTGCAGTACTCGACCGTCAACGGCATCCCGGTTCCCGACCTCATCAAGCAGGGCCGCACCACCCAGGAAAAGATCGACGCGATCGTGCAGCGCACCCGTTCGGGCGGCGGCGAGATCGTCGGCCTGCTCAAGACCGGCTCGGCCTTCTACGCCCCGGCCGCCTCGGGCATCGCCATGGCCGAAGCCTACCTCAACGACCAGAAGCGCATCCTGCCGATCGCCGCTTACGTCGACGGCCAGTACGGCGTTGACGGCCTCTATGTCGGCGTGCCCGCAGTGATCGGCGCGAACGGCGTCGAGGAAATCGTCGAGATCGAACTGGACGCGGAAGCCAAGGCCAACCTCCAGGTCTCGGTCGACGCGGTCAAGGAACTGCTGGTCGCCTGCAAGGGCATCGACCCCGCCCTCGCCTGATCCGAACACCACGGCCCCGCCCGCCCCGTAATTCGACGGGGCGGGCGGGGCTTCGGCCTATCCGGCCGTTGATTTTAACACTGGGACGGTTGCACTTCGCGGAATTTGCGCCATGGCGCTACCCAAGCCGGAATCGGCCTACACCAGGAACAGGAATTAGGATCGACCTATGTCCATTCTCGTCGACAAGAACACCAAGGTCATTACCCAGGGTATGACCGGCAAGACCGGCAGCTTCCACACCGAAGCCGCGCTGGCCTACGGCACCCAGATGGTTGCCGGCGTCACCCCCGGCAAGGGCGGCACCAGCCACCTTGACCTGCCCCAGTACGACACCGTTGCCGAAGCCAAGGCCGCAACCGGCGCCACCGCCTCGTGCATCTACGTGCCGCCCGCAGGCTGCGCCGACGCCATCCTCGAAGCGATCGACGCCGAGATGGAACTGATCGTCGCGATCACCGAAGGCGTGCCGGTTCTCGACATGGTTCGCGTGAAGCGCGCGCTTTCGGGTTCGAAGTCGCGCCTGATCGGCCCGAACTGCCCCGGCGTCCTGACCCCCGGCGAATGCAAGATCGGCATCATGCCCGGCAGCATCTTCTCCAAGGGTTCGGTCGGCGTCGTCTCGCGCTCGGGCACGCTCACCTATGAAGCCGTGTTCCAGACCACCAACGCCGGTCTCGGCCAGACCACCGCAGTCGGCATCGGCGGCGACCCGGTCAACGGCACCAACTTCATCGACGTGCTGGAACTGTTCCTGGCCGACGAAGCCACCAAGTCGATCATCATGATCGGCGAAATCGGCGGCAGCGCCGAAGAAGAAGCGGCCCAGTTCCTCAAGGACGAAGCCAAGCGCGGCCGCAAGAAGCCGATGGTCGGCTTCATCGCCGGTCGCACGGCGCCTCCGGGCCGCCGCATGGGCCACGCCGGTGCCATCGTTTCGGGCGGCCAGGGCGGCGCCGAAGACAAGATCGCAGCTATGGAAGAAGCAGGCATCCGTGTCTCGCCCTCGCCGTCGCTGCTGGGTGAAACCCTTGTGGAAGTCCTCAAGGAAATCGCCTGATCCATCCCCGCGGGCGGCGCATGTCCTTCGGGACCTGTGCCGCCTTGCGGACCCATATGACCATCCGGCGCGTTGGCGCGAGCGGATGCGATGCGAACGAACCGGCCCCTCCCCCCATTCGGGACCATCGGTCGCTATAACAGATTTGGCAGCGCCGGCCGTTTTCCGGCGCGACAAAAGGTGACACCCGATGGGCGACGAAAGTTTCGACTTCACCCCCGATGATATCCTCGACGGCCCGCAGGCCGGTCCGAGCTGGCAACGCAAGAACTGGCCGCTCGTCGGCGCGGAGTTCGAGGACGACCTGACCCAGGGCCTCGACCCCAGCGCCCTCAAGGTCAAGATCGAGAAGGCCGCTGCCAAGGGCGGTCAGAAGATCGACCAGTCCCGCATAGACGAAGCCGCGGCCGATGCCATCCGCGCCATGATGCTGATCCGCACATATCGCGTGCGCGGTCATCTGGCGGCGGAACTCGACCCGCTCGGCCTCAACCAGCGCCAGCTTCCCGCCGACCTCACGCCCGAATACCACGGCTTCGTAGGCACCGCGCAGGACCGTCCGGTCTATGTCGGCGGTGCGCTCGGCCTGGAGTGGACGACCGTTCGCGAGATCGTGCAGATCCTGCGCGCGAACTATTGCGGCAAGGTCGGCCTCGAATACATGCACATCGCCGATGTCGAGGAACGCCGTTTCCTCCAGGAGCGGATGGAAGGCGCCGACAAGGAAATCGAGTTCACCCCCGAAGGCAAGAAGGCGATCCTTCAGGCCGTCGTGCGCGGCGAGCAGTACGAGAAGTTCCTCGGCAAGAAGTACGTCGGCACCAAGCGCTTCGGCCTTGACGGCGGCGAAGCCATGATCCCGGCGCTCGAAGCCGTGATCAAGTACGGCGGCACGCTGGGCGTCAAGGAAATCGTCTACGGCATGGCCCACCGCGGCCGCCTGAACGTCCTCGCGAACGTCCTCGCCAAGCCCTACAAGGTGATCTTCCACGAATTCTCGGGCGGCACCGCCAACCCGGAAGACGTCGGCGGCTCGGGCGACGTGAAGTACCACCTCGGCACTTCGGCAGACCGTGAGTTCGACGGCATCAAGGTCCACATGAGCCTGATGCCCAACCCGTCGCACCTCGAAACCGTAGACCCGGTCGTGCTCGGCAAGGTCCGCGCCTACCAGACCATCGCCGACGACATCGGCGACGACATCGGTCCGGGCGCCAAGCACAAGCAGGTCCTGCCGGTCCTGATCCACGGCGACGCGGCCTTCGCCGGCCAGGGCATCATCTGGGAGTGCTTCGGCCTCTCGGGCGTGAAGGGTTACAACACCGGCGGCTGCATCCACTTCATCATCAACAACCAGATCGGCTTCACGACGAGCCCGCAGTTCGCGCGCAACTCGCCGTACCCGTCCGACGTGGCGAAGGGCGTCCAGGCCCCGATCCTGCACGTCAACGGCGACGATCCGGCCGCAGTGACTTTCGCGTGCAAGCTGGCGATCGACTATCGCCAGACCTTCGGCCGCGACATCGTGATCGACATGTGGTGCTATCGCCGCTTCGGCCACAACGAAGGCGACGAGCCCGGCTTCACGCAGCCGCTGATGTACCAGAAGATCCGCCAGCACCCGCCAGTGAGCAAGATCTACGGCGATCGCCTGAAGCAGGAAGGCGTCATCGACGACACGTTCCTCGCCCAGACGGAATCGGAATTCACCGCGCACCTCGAAGAACAGTTCGAGGCGGCCAAGACCTACAAGGCCAACCAGGCCGACTGGTTCTCGGGCCAGTGGAGCGGCTTCCACAAGCCCGCCGATCCGGAAACCGCGCGCCGCAACGTCGACACCACGATCGAGAACAAGCTGTTCGACAGCCTCGGCCGTACCCTGACCACGGTTCCCGAAGGCCTGACCGTCCACAAGACGCTGGCCCGCGTGCTCGCGGCCAAGGAAGAGATGTTCAAGTCGGGCGACGGCTTCGACTGGGCCACGGCGGAAGCGCTCGCTTTCGGCAGCCTCGTCACCGAAGGCTACAACGTGCGCCTCTCGGGCCAAGACTGCGAACGCGGCACCTTCTCGCAGCGTCACTCGGTCTGGGTCGACCAGACGGACGAGCGCAAGTACACGCCGCTGACCACCCTGCCGCACGGCCGCTTCGAAGTGCTGAACTCGACGCTGTCGGAATACGGCGTGCTCGGCTTCGAATACGGCTTCGCCAGTGCCGATCCGAAGACGCTGGTGCTCTGGGAAGCCCAGTTCGGCGACTTCGCCAACGGTGCGCAGATCATCATCGACCAGTACGTCGCCTCGGCGGAGTCCAAGTGGCTGCGCGCCAACGGCCTCGTCATGCTGCTGCCCCACGGCTACGAAGGCCAGGGTCCGGAGCACTCGTCGGCGCGTCTGGAACGTTACCTGCAGCTCTGCGCGCAGGATAACATCCAGGTCTGCAACATCACAACGCCCGCGAACTACTTCCACGTTCTGCGCCGTCAGATGCACCGTCCGTTCCGCAAGCCGCTGATCATCATGACCCCGAAGTCGCTGCTGCGCCATCCGCTGGCGAAGTCGGCTGCCTCGGAGTTCACCAGCGGCACCTTCTCGCGCATCCTGTCCGACCCCAAAGGCTCGGAAGACGCCGCGACCAAGAAGGTCATCCTGTGCTCGGGCAAGGTCTTCTACGACCTGCTCGAAGCCCGCGATGCCGCCGAGATCGACGATACCCAGATCATCCGCATCGAGCAGCTCTATCCCTTCCCGGGCGAGCCGCTGGCCAAGCGCCTTGCGCGCATGCCGAACCTCGAAGAGGTCGTGTGGTGTCAGGAAGAACCGCAGAACAACGGTTCCTGGTTCTTCGTCGAATCGCAGATCGAGGCTGCCGCCATCGAAGCAGGCGTGGCCCAGCCCCGTCCGCGCTACGCCGGCCGCAATGCCTCGGCCTCGCCGGCCACCGGTCTCGCCAAGCGCCACGTTGCCGAACAGGCCGCGCTGGTTGCCGACGCGCTGCATCTTTCCGTTCGTTCCGAACTCCGTCGCAAGCAGAAGGCTTGAGATAAATCATGACCACCGAAGTCAAGGTCCCCGTCCTTGGGGAATCCGTCGCCGAAGCCACCATCGGCCAATGGCTGAAGCAGCCCGGCGAAGCCGTTGCCGCTGACGAGCCCATCGCCAGCCTCGAGACCGACAAGGTCGCGATCGACGTCATGGCGCCCCACGCGGGCGTCATGGGCCAGCAGATCGCCAAGGAAGGCGACACCGTCGTCGTCGGCGCCCTGATCGCCACGATCGAAGAAGGCACCGGCGGTGCTGCCGCGCCGAAGGCAGCCGCTCCGGCTGCGGCAGCCCCGGCTCCGGCACCCGCCGCTGCCGCGGTTGCCCCCGCTGCTGCCGCCTCGGACGAAGGTTCGGCCGGTTCCTCGGTTCTCTCGCCGGCCG
>Ga0209050_1001665_pt1 | contig 22438 bp, 20 predicted proteins | sample Araplavi_mTSA_r2_FD_184276 | JGI IMG/M metagenome (GOLD analysis project Ga0209050, IMG submission 184276) | Arabidopsis root microbial communities from North Carolina, USA - plate scrape MF_Cvi_mTSA_r2 (SPAdes) (version 2) | ecosystem: Host-associated > Plants > Roots > Endosphere | place: USA... | reverse complement strand
CTCGTCAGCGGGAGGCGAATTCTACAGCGTTACTCGCTGCTGTCAACACCTCTTTTTCAACTTCCTTTCGACTTCGATGACCTGAAGCAACCTGCTGCCGAAAACTGCGTAACTCTTTGTTTACCAAGGAGTTTTCTGTTTAGACTGCGCCGGAAGTGGGGCGAATTATAGGCCTCCAGAATCTGCCGTCAAGCACTGATTCAGGTCTTCTATCAATAACTTACAGAAGGCGCTAAAACGCCCCGAAGGAAGCCTGAAAGGAGGGGAAAAATGCTTCCGCTATATAGAAGAGCCTCCTCGATGCCAGCCACTGCCCAGGTCATGGCCAAAAAGTGAGCCCACCGCACACAGAAGATTGTGCTGGCCTCCAAAAAACAAAAAAGCACCCAAGGTGCTTTTTTGTTAGCGCTTTCAGCTGGATAAAGTCGCCACTCCGGCCCGCGCCCTATGTAGCTTCTTATAACTGTCGATCAGACGAAGATGCCTGTCGAGGCCTTCCAGTTTCATGCTCGTCGGTGTCAGACCATAAAAACGTACGCTACCATCGACCGACCCTATCGCCGCGTCCATCCGCTCGTCACCGAACATCCGGCGGAAGTTGACCTCGTAGTCGCTCAGTTCCAGATCATCGTCCAGCTGCATTTCCAGCACGACGTTCACCGCTTGATAAAACAGGCCGCGTTCGACGGTGTTGTCGTTGTATTGCAAGAAGGCTTCCACCAAATCCTTGGCCTGATCAAACTTCTGCAAGGCGAGATAAATCAGCAGCCTCAGCTCCAGGATCGTCAACTTGCCCCAAGGCGTGTTGTCGTCGAATTCGATGCCGATCAAGGTGGTGATGTCGGTGTAATCATCCAGCTCGCTGCTTTCCAGCCCCTGGGCCAGCGATCGCAGGCCGACTTTGCTCAGGCTGTGCAGATTCAGGATGTCGGCACGGAACTGCAGCGCCTTGTTGGTGTTATCCCAGATCAAATCTTCGACCGGATAGATTTCCGAGTAATCCGGCACCAGAATGCGGCAGGCCTTGGCGCCGATATGCTCATAGACCGCCATGTACACTTCTTTGCCCATGTCTTCGAGAATGCCGAACAAGGTCGCAGCCTCTTCGGCATTGGAGTTTTCGCCTTGACCGGAGAAATCCCACTCAACGAATTCGAAGTCCGGCCTGGCACTGAAGAAGCGCCACGAGACCACACCGCTGGAGTCGATGAAGTGCTCGACGAAGTTATTCGGCTCAGTCACCGCCTGCCCTTCGAAGGTCGGCTGCGGCAAATCATTCAAACCTTCGAAACTGCGGCCCTGCAGCAGCTCCGTCAGGCTGCGTTCCAGCGCCACTTCCAGGCTGGGGTGCGCGCCGAACGAGGCAAATACGCCACCGGTACGCGGGTTCATCAAGGTGACGCACATCACCGGGAACTCCCCGCCCAGCGATGCATCCTTGACCAGCACCGGGAAGCCCTGCTCTTCCAGGGCCTGGATACCGGCCAGAATGCCCGGGTATTTCGCCAGCACTTCCTGCGGCACATCCGGCAGGGCCATTTCGCCTTCGAGGATTTCGCGCTTCACCGCGCGCTCGAAGATCTCCGACAGGCACTGCACCTGGGCTTCGGCCAGCGTGTTGCCAGCGCTCATGCCATTGCTCAGGAACAGGTTTTCGATCAGGTTGGACGGGAAGTACACCACCTCATTGTCCGACTGGCGCACAAACGGTAGCGAACAAATACCGCGCTGGGTGTTACCGGAGTTGGTGTCGTACAGATGCGAACCACGCAACTCACCTTCCCGGTCGTAAACCTTCAGGCAGTATTCGTCGAGGATTTCAGTCGGCAGTTCGTCCTTCGGACCCGGCTTGAACCAGCGCTCGTCCGGGTAATGCACAAAAGCCGCATCGGCGATGTCCTCCCCCCAGAACTGATCGTTATAGAAGAAGTTGCAGTTGAGCCGCTCGATAAACTCGCCCAACGCCGATGCCAGCGCGCCTTCTTTGGTCGCGCCTTTGCCATTGGTAAAACACATCGGCGAGTGCGCATCGCGAATGTGCAGCGACCACACATTGGGAACGATGTTGCGCCACGAAGCGATTTCAATCTTCATGCCCAGGTCGGCCAGGATGCCCGACATGTTGGCGATGGTTTGCTCCAGCGGCAGGTCCTTGCCCGCAATGTAGGTGCCCGCTTCGGAAGTCGAGTGCGGCATCAGCAGCGCCTGGGCATCGGCGTCGAGGTTTTCGACCTCTTCAATCACGAACTCGGGCCCGGTTTGCACCACCTTCTTTACCGTGCAACGGTCGATGGAGCGCAAGATCCCCTGGCGGTCCTTGGCGGAGATGTCCGCCGGCAGTTCGACCTGAATCTTGAAAATCTGGTTGTAGCGGTTTTCCGGGTCAACGATGTTGTTCTGCGACAGGCGGATATTTTCGGTGGGGATATTGCGAGTCTCGCAATACAACTTCACGAAGTACGCCGCACACAACGCCGACGAAGCCAGGAAATAATCGAACGGCCCCGGCGCCGAGCCATCACCCTTGTAGCGAATGGGTTGATCGGCGATCACCGTGAAGTCGTCGAACTTGGCCTCAAGTCGAAGGTTGTCGAGAAAGTTGACCTTGATTTCCATGTGCGATTACCAGAATAACGAGCTAAACGATTTGGCCGCCATTATCCGGTTTTTCAGCGCAGACCGTTAACTTTCCACTATTTATCGATCAACGCGACACCACGTTCCTCCAGCAAGCGCACAAACATCGTCAGGCTCTGCGACACCGTCCCCCTGCGCCACACCAACCAGGTACGCAGATAACGGAACGACTCCGACAACGGCCAGACGCTGACCGTCGTACACCCAGGCATGCTTTCGAGCATGCTGCGTGGCATCAGCGCCAGACCGGCCCCCGCACTGACGCAGGCCAGCATGCCGTGATAGGACTCCATTTCGAATATCTTGCCGGGCACCGCCGCGCCATTGGCAAACCAGCTTTCGAAATGATGGCGATAGGAGCAGTTGGAGCGGAAGGCATAGATGTTTTCGCCATTCACATCCTTGGCCCGATGAATCGGCTCATGATTGAGCGGTGCGATCAGGACCATCTCCTCCTCGAATGCCGGTACGCCTTCCAGCGCCGGGTGCAACACCGGCCCATCGACAAATGCCGCGGCCAGCCGCCCCGACAACACCCCGTCGATCATGGTCCCGGAGGGACCGGTGGACAGGTCCAGTTCGACCTTCGCGTGTTTCTGGTTATAGGCCGCCAATAGCTCCGGAATTCGTACCGCTGCAGTGCTTTCCAGCGAACCCAGGGCGAAGGCGCCTTGCGGTTCTTCACCCGCTACGGTGGCCCGCGCCTCCTGAACCAGGTCGAGAATGCGTCGAGCGTAATCCAGGAAGCTCCAACCGGCCGGCGACAAGCGCAGGCGACTCTTCTCGCGGATAAACAGATCCACACCCAGGTCCTGCTCAAGCTGCTTGATTCGGGTCGTGAGATTCGATGGCACCCGGTGGATATGCTGGGCGGCAACGCTGATGCTGCCGTGCTCGGCGACAGCCTTGAAAATTTCGAGCTGAACCAGATCCAAGTCATTCTCCAAACGTGAACGTTATGCTCAGTATTATTCAGTTTCCATAAAACATATACCCCCATAACCTGAGCACATTCCTACCTAGCAGGACGGTGCCATGACCCACGTATCCAGCCTTACCCATGCCATTTCGATCAACCCGACCACGGGCGAGCAGATCGGCCAGTACCCTTTCGAATCCGATTCGGCATTACAGGCCGCGCTGTCGCGGGCTACTACCGGGTTTCGCACCTGGCGTGGCAAACCGGTAGAGCAACGCGCGCAGCTGTTGATCAAACTCGGCCAGGCCTTGCGCAACAATGCAGAGGCCATGGCCAACATGATCACCCTGGAAATGGGTAAGCCGATTGCTCAGGCCCGTGGCGAAATTGAAAAATGCGCGCAGCTCTGCGAGTGGTACGCCGAACAGGGGCCCGCCATGCTCAGCGCAGAACCAACCCTGGTCGAAGGCGGCAAGGCACGCATTGAATATCGCCCGCTCGGCCCGATTCTCGCCGTGATGCCGTGGAACTTCCCCATCTGGCAAGTGCTGCGCGGCGCGGTCCCTACCCTGCTCGCCGGCAATACCTTCATGCTCAAGCACGCGCCCAACGTCATGGGCAGCGCCTACCTGCTGTTGGAAGCCTTCAAGCTGGCGGATTTTCCTGAAGGTATCTTCGAGGTCATCAACGTCACCCCGGACGGTGTATCCAAGGCGATCGCCGATCCACGCATCGCGGCGGTCACCCTCACCGGCAGCGTGCGGGCGGGCATGGCCATAGGTGCCCAGGCCGGCGCCGCGCTGAAGAAATGTGTATTGGAACTGGGCGGCTCCGACCCGTTTATCGTGCTCGATGACGCAGACCTCGATGAGGCGGTCAAAGCCGCCGTGATCGGGCGCTATCAAAACACCGGACAAGTCTGCGCCGCTGCCAAACGCCTGATTGTCGAGCAAGGCATTGCAGAGGAATTTACCCGCAAGTTCGTCGAGGCCACCCAACGACTGGTCATCGGTGATCCACTCGCCTCCACCACTTACATCGGCCCGATGGCGCGCTTCGATTTACGCGACGAACTGGACCAACAGGTGCGCGACACGCTGGAAGAAGGCGCGACCTTGCTGCTGGGTGGAAAGAAGGTCGAAGGCAGCGGCAACTACTACGAACCCACTGTACTGGGCGACGTGACCGACCAGATGACATCCTTCAGACAGGAATTGTTTGGTCCCGTGGCTTCAATCATCACAGCCCGCGACGCCGCCCATGCGCTGGAACTGGCCAATGACAGCGAGTTCGGCCTCACCGCCACTATTTATACGCGCAATGGCGAACTCGCCCGGCAGATGGCTGGCGAACTTGAAACCGGCGGCGTGTTCATCAACGGCTATAGCGCCAGCGATCCGCGTGTCAGTTTTGGTGGCGTGAAGAAGAGTGGCTTTGGCCGGGAGCTCTCGCACTTCGGAGTGCGCGAATTCTGTAATGCTCAGACGGTTTGGCTGGATAGGCGTTAAGGGCAACGCAGTGCTTCGAGCTGGCAGAGCCTGATCTGGCTCAGCCTGGGGCGCAGCGCAAGCATTATTCAGCCTGACATCGCGATCCTCAGCGCCACTGCTGCTTCAAGCAGCTTGTTCGCCTGGGTCGAGACAGCTGCAGCCATTTCTTCATCCCTTGCTTCTCTGAGCGTTGCAGCCAGATCGAGCAGCTTCCCCACCTCGGCCTCGATAGTGCGGACGGATTCGCCTATTTGGTATTTAAGTGAGTGAGCCATCTCGATCAAACCTCGGACCAGATTAAAGACAAATCCCAACTGGGTGAATGCTCAAGTCATTCAGTGGCGCTTCACCGACCGCCATTCGATTGCCCCAAAACCATTGTGGAGTACTGAGCAGAGCGTATCGAAAGTTGTGATGTCGTGTCGTACTCCAACAGCACTTGGCCCAACGGTTACGCCACGGTATTTCGTATTCAGATGTCACACTTTCGTCACACCTATCTAGCACAATACGGTCAGCCAAAGGGATTTGGCCCCTTCTACAGAGAGCCCGGCCCAGCGCCGGGCTTTTTACTTTCTGGCCCTTGTTCCCCAAGGCGGACGACTGATTCATAGCGCAGGGCGGTTCACTTCAACCCGCTCTGATGTTGCCCGGCGAACTGTCTCTGGAACCATTCCGAGAGCATCGCCTTCTCGGAGTAGAGCCTGTCACTTCTGTTCGCACGCCCCGGACGCTGGAGGTAGAGCTGATCCATGACTCTGGCATCGGCCTGGTTCACGATCTGGCCATTTTGCTTGAGCACGTAATGTAGATCGATGCTCGGCCAGGTAATGTCGCGCATGAAGCGCACCTCATAGGCATTTATCCTCCAGGGTTCGTAACGACCGGCCAGGTCGATGTTGCGTATTTCAATTTGCAGCTGTTGGTCGGCTGGCAGGTACCGCTCGCCAAGCTGCTGGAGGTAGCTGCGTAGCTCTTTCATGACAAAAGGATCGGCCCCCCGTTCATAGCCCGGACTGTCCAGGCTGGCATCGCTGTATTTTTCGGGGTTATTGAAGACGACTTCGACCGAGGGCGCTGCGGTGGCCAGTGGCATCATGAACAGCGCCAGCAATGCGATCGAGGAGCAAAGGGTTATTGGGCGCATGGCATCACCTCCGGGTGCAACGCTTTTCAATGCCTGCTGCACCCTGTTCAGTTTACGCCTGAAGCGCATGCCCGCTGCGTGTGTTTCCACCTCCTGTCGCTGGGTCAGCGCTGCTCTTTACACACCAGCCGAATGAGCAGCAAGACCAACAGCACATTCAATACGGCCAGCGAACACAGGCCCGCAAGTACACCGCCAGCGCCCCAGGCTTGCAACAGGTAACCGCCCGCGAGCGGGGTCAAGGCTTGCCCAATGAGCGAAGGCCGAGCCATGCGCCCCATCAGCAACACATAATGGGTGGGCGACATCAGGGCCAGTGGCAGCAGGCCTCGAACGATTGCCCGCAAACCATTACCCGCGCCGTAGATCACCAGTCCCAGAGCGGTCATTGCCGGCGTGATAGTCACAAACAGCAGACCGATGGCCACGAGCACCACGGAGATCAACGTCGTCCAGATCGGATGTCGCTTTCGCGAAAACACTTGTAGGACACGTGAGCCGACCTGGCTCGGCCCCAGTAAAGCGCTCAGCCCGATGGCGGCTGCAAGCGAGTAGCCCTGCCCCTGCAACAATGAAATCAGCTGGACCGACATCGCCGTCATGATCACTGCACCCAACGCGAAAATCAGTGTGAGCAACAGGTAGATCCGCCGATCGATCAAGAGACTTTCATCACTCACTGCCTGGCTTTTTGTGAGTGCTCCCGCGCCCCGCGCCAGCACCCAGAGATAAAGCGGTGCCACGGCAATGACCAATAACACCCCATAAGCCACGCACGTCGCGCGCCAGCCAAGGTGTTCGATGACCAGCGCAACCGCAGGCCATGACAGCGTTGTCGCAAACCCTGAAATGAGCGTGATCCCGGTAATCGCACTGCTCGCCCGCTCTCCATAGAGAGAACCTAAAGCGGCGAACAGCGCTTCATACAGCCCCAGCGCCATACCGACGCCAATCACTGCCCAAGACAAAAGAAACATCGGCAACGAGGTCGAACTGGCCATCAGAAACAACCCGATGGCGACGCCAAGGCCACTACTGGCCAGGATCGGGCGGCCGCCATACCGGGCGATAAGCCGGCTGGTCAACGGTGCCAGCATCGCGGAAACCAGGATGCTCAGGGACAGTGCGCCATACACCCATTGGCTGGCCCAGCCGGTCTCTTTCATGATCGGATCGGCCATGACGGCCATCAGGAAGAACGAACCTCCCCAGACCAGAACTTGCAGCATCCCCAAAATGAAGATGCCGAATACGCCAGGCAGTCGCGTTTGTTGGTTCAAGACAATGTCATCAGTGGTCAGAAAAAACGGCAGCCGCGCATCGACAGATAATTGGGCGATTTACACGGGGACGGGGCACTCGCAGCTAACAGATTCGCCGTTGACTCAAAGCATGTGTCCAGCCCAGATTTTGCGATTGACCAGATCGGCGGCAATCTCGATGAAGGCATCCCCGACAAATTTGGCGGCCGGACTGACACGCCTGTCGGCCGGAAAAACCTGAACAAGCTTGCGCATGGGAACGGGGTCGACCAAGGGGGCCGCACTGAGCACGCCTGCTTCGATTTGCGCGTAAATCGATGCCAAAGGCAAAGCGGTCAAACCGAAGCCATTGCGGACCAGATCGATCATGGCGCCGAAGGAGTCGGCTTCAACGCTGGTCTTGAGCTTGATCCCGACTTGACGAGCACAATCATCCAGAATCACGCGAAGGCTATGTCGAGCGCTCGGCAATACCAATTGCTGCTCAGCCAATGACTCGAACGACACCGGCTCATCAAGACGCAGGTTGGCGCTGGCGGGACCGACCAGCAGCAGGTTTTCCATCATCACCGGCACGATACGCAGCGTATGCAGGGGTTGGGGATCGTAAGAAATCGCCAGTTCCAGTTCGCCACGCTGAACCCAATCGAGCAGATAGCCGCTGAAGGCCGAGGAAAACCTGACGGCGAGATTCGGATGTGCCTCCTTGATCTTGCGTACCAATGGAACGGTGATAATTTCCGCGACCGTCGGCGTCGTGCCGATGACGACCGTTCCCCGAAAAGACGACTTTGCGCCCACGACAGAACTTCGAATGGACTCCATTTCCTCCATTATTCGGGTGGCATGTGCCAGCACTTCACGGCCGGCATCGGTGATTTCCATGCCTCGCCCATGTCGATCGAACAGGTAGGTGCCAAGCTCCTTTTCCAACAATCGAATTTGCCGGCTAAGTGCCGGTTGCGCTATGTGAAGACGATCCGAGGCCTTGCTGAGACTGCCCAGTTCGGCAACATGAATCAGGGTTTTGAGTTGAACGACATCCATTACCAGGCCAGTCAGCATCGGGCTCGACGCGTTATGCGGCGAAAGTGCTGTGAGTGTAATCGCATTTGTGCACCTTGGAATGGCCGGCAACCTCCGTGTCGTGCGGCCCCGGGACTTTCAAGCCGGCTGTAACCCCCGGCCCGCCGGGGCTGCACGCCAAGCTATATAATTCAGGTATATCAGTTAGGCCTGCCTGACGGCTTATTACCCTCCCGACTCTGCGGTAGCGTGCAATCAACGTCGACGCCAGAGAGCGCTCGACTCACTACAAGAATAAGATTCGAGGGCTCGCGCCATGATGTTCAATGCTTCGCCTCCCCCGTCCGATTTCCCCGGGCCACTACCGTTCGCCACGCTCATGCATCCACCCTCCCCCTTCTCTACGGAAATCCGGCCGTGAGCGGGTTCACGCCGCTTCGTTAAACCCAAAACCCAACGAGTCAGCCTCGGACGCGCATCAGCGCGCTCCTCGTCTCCTCTCGCCTTGAAAAAAGGGTGAATCACATGTCCGCATCAATCCCAGACGCCAAAGACCACTCAGCCGAAGCCGCTACGATGAGAGCGCCGAACCGCGTCAAAGCCATCATGGGTGCCTGTTCGGGCAATCTGGTGGAGTGGTACGACTTTTTCATTTACGCCTATACCGCCATCTACTTTGCCGCTTCGTTTTTCCCCAAAGGCGACACCACCAGCCAGCTACTGGCGACCGCGGGCGTCTTCGCCGTCGGTTTTTTCATGCGCCCGCTCGGTGGCTGGATTTTCGGCTGGATCGCTGACACTCGTGGTCGCAAGGTCTCGATGATTATTTCGGTGTTCATGATGTGCGCCGGCTCGCTGCTGATCGCTGTCATGCCGACCTACGCAACCATCGGCGTCGCGGCGCCGATCCTGCTGGTGGTTGCCAGGCTGATTCAGGGCCTGTCGGTCGGTGCGGAATACGGCACCGGCGCCACCTACATCAGCGAAATCGCGACACCGGGCCGTCGCTGCTTCTATGGCTCGTTTCAGTACTTCACCATCATTGCCGGTCAGTTGCTGGCCTTGATGACCGTAGTCATTCTCCAGCAAACCCTGACCGGCGAAGAGTTGCGCGAATGGGGCTGGAGGATCCCGTTCTTCATCGGCGCGCTGAGCTCGATCGTGGTGGTGTATCTGCGTCGCGCCATGCATGAAACCGCCAACAAGAAAGACATGAGCCGCAAGGATGCCGGCTCTCTGCGCGGCATGTTCAAACACAAACGCGCAGTTGCCCTGGTGGTGGCGTTCACCATCGGCGGTTCGCTGTATTTCTATACCTTCACGACCTACATGCAGAAGTTCCTGGTGATCTCCGCCGGTTTCAGCCCGGAAACGGTCAGCTTCATCATGACGGCGGCCCTGATCGGCTTCATGCTTTGCCAACCGCTGTTCGGCCTGCTCGCCGACCGCATCGGTATCAAGGCGCACATGCTGATGTTTTCCGGGCTGGCCATGTTGCTGGTGATCCCCCTGCTCTACTCGCTACAGTCGGTCAGCAACCCGGTCATGGCATTTGTGCTGGTGTTTGGCGGCCTGGCCATTGCGTCGCTCTACACGCCGATTGCCGGAATCGTCAAAGCCGAACTGTTCCCGCCTGCCGTACGTGCATTGGGGGTTGGATTTCCCTATGCGGTGGGCAATGCCGCATTTGGCGGCACTGCCGAATACGTGGCCTTGTCGCTTCGCTCACAGGGCATCGAGGAGTATTTCTTCTTCTACGTAGCAGCGGTCGTGAGCATCACCTTCATTGCCGCGATGCTGATGCCAAACCTGTCGCGTTACGGCTATATCAGTGGTTCAGGCGAGATTGAAGAACGTACCGGCCTGAAAGGATGTGTAAAGCCGCATGCTGCGCGAGTCTGATTGACGGAGCATCCCCAGACGACTTTCAAGGGCCCATGATTTGTCATGGGCCCTTTTTTCATCATCGCAGGGCAGAGGCAGGTGCTACCTGCGGTATAGATGCGGGGATGCTGTTGCCGACCTTTTCCCGATGGGGCCATGCCTGCAAATCAAGATCAAGATCCGTGAACTGGCTGGAGTCGAAGATCGGCGTCTTGATGCCGGCCTTGCGCTGCCGGTCATAGTCACGCAGCAGGCGCATGCCGACGTTGAACAACAGCGCGAGGGCGATCAGATTGACGAAGGCCAACAGCGTCATGGTGATATCGGCAAAGGCGAAGACCGTACCCAGGTTTTGCACGGCGCCCCAAAGAATCAACAGCAACACCAGGCCCCGATAGACCATCACCGCAGCGCGTTTGTCACCCAGTAGAAAGCGCAGGTTGTTTTCGCCCAGATAGTAGTTGTAGAGGATCGACGTGAAGACAAACAGCGCCAACGCCACGCTGATGAACGTGCGCCCCCAGTCCCCGACCACTGCCGCCAATGCGTTCTGTGTCAGTACCAGGCCATCGCCTTCGAAGCCTGGCGTGTAAAAACCCGACAACAGGATCAGCAGCGCCGTGCAGGTACAGATCACAAAGGTATCCAGGAAGACGCTGAACGCTTGAACCACCCCTTGAGCCGCCGGGTGATCGACTTTCGCCACCGCGGCTACGTTGGGCGCACTGCCCAGGCCCGCCTCATTGGCAAACACCCCGCGCTTGACGCCCATGACGATGGCACTGCCAACCAGGCCGGCGAACGCCTGGTCCAGGCCAAAGGCACTTTTGAAAATGGTCACCAACATGCCGGGCACATGATCAAACTGAAGCACGATCACATAAACGGTCACGCCAATGTAAGCCAGTGTCTTGACCGGCACCAACAGGTCCGAGACGGCAGCGATGCGTTTGATGCCCCCCATGAATACCAGGCCGAGCAATACGGCAATCGCAATGCCGGAGTAAGTCGTAGAGAAGCCGAACGCATTGTTCAGCGAGTGAGTCACGGCATGGGACTGCAGCCCGTTGAAGGCAAAACCGAAAGTGACCAGGAGCAACACGGCCATGACCTTGCCCAGCCACGCCTGTTTCAGTCCGTACTGGATGTAGTACGACGGCCCACCCCGGAACTGTCCCTTGGCGTCGCATCGTTTGTACAACTGTCCCAGGCTGCACTCAAAGAAGCTGGTAGACATGCCCACCAGCGCGGTCACCCACATCCAGAACACCGCACCGGGCCCGCCCAACGTCACGGCCAACCCGACCCCGGCGATATTGCCCGCCCCTACGCGCCCCGCCAGACTGAGCATCAAGGCCTGGAACGAGCTGATCTGACCGGCGCTCTTCTGCACGCTATCGCGAAAGGCTCCGAACATGTGCAGGAAATGGCGAAACTGGACAAAGCGTGAACGAATCGTGAAATAGCCACCCAGGCCTACGATGAGCACGATCAGGAGCTTTCCGGAAAGAAAGCCGTTTATGACTTCGAGCATGATTTGAACCTCTTGTTGTTATGAATTACAGGCATGCACGCGCCCTCACACATCGCCGTGGCAGGCATGTGGGATGAAACGCGTTGAATAGCAACCGCGAGCCCCTGTCAGGCTCGCGCGATACATCGGGGAGCGATCGGGGCGATCGGACTTACCCGGTTCGACTGCCGGTCTGGAAATCGGCGATCTGTTTCCACATCGCAATGGGGTTGGAGTACATGGGGAAGTGGCCGCAGGCCGGAATTGGCGCCAAACACACGCCTTGGGCCTCGATGTGCGAAAGGTAGGACAGTGAGGCGTTCTGCTCGCCGTACATGAACATTCGCGGGCACTTCAAGCCGAGAAACTTGCTCATCAGGTCGGCGTTATCGGAAAGGTCGACCATCGACTGGAAAATCCCCCGCACGGCCCCGGCACGCACCTTGTGCCTGAGGCTCGCTGAATAGAGTGCGCTGGCGTATGCCGGGGCCTGCCGGGCACGCTCGATGAAAGCCGTGAAGAATTTCTCTGGATCATCGCTTGGATAATCGACGATCTGCCGGCTGAGAAAACAGTCTTCCGGGGCAATATTGCCCTCTATATCGACGAAACTGATTACTCGTTCCGGGAACTGATGGGCCAGCATCAGCGCAGTCAATCCGCCCATGGAGTGGCCGACCAGATGGAAGCGCTCGATACCGAAATGCTCCAGCATCTGTAATGCGGTCTGCAGCAGAAAAGGAATAGAAATACTGGAAAGGTCGCTGCACTGGCTCTCACCGCAGCCCGGTGCGTCGTAGGCGAGGAAGGGATGCCCGGCGAATTCCGCGTGCTGCACGATGTCGGCGTAGTCCTCTTTGGTGGAACCAAAACCATGCAGAAACACGATCGGCGTCAGGTTGCCATCTCGATGAATGGCGGCGACGTTCAGCTGGACGCCCTCGACGGTCAACGGGACCTGCGTATGAGTGAACGTTTCGGATGCGGTCACGTAAATGACTCCTTGGACGATAAGTCTGCCGCCGAAACAGGTCATCGGCGACATGCCCAATTTCAGCCGGTTGGAGTCTTATGTAAATTCCTAATTGTGGAAGGTTTCCATACGCCAAACCTATCGTTGATCGCCCACTCGCCGCCTTTGCCCGCCTCAGGCCTTTTTCCGCAGTCGGGCAATGACTTCGGCTATGAGCGGATTGGGCCGATCCGCATTCCAGGCCACCGCCGTCGTCACCACGTTGAGCTTCTGACTCAATGATCGAAAGACCACGTTATCCGGTGCCATTTTTTTCAAGGATGCCGGTACCAGGGCGATGCCCTGCCCATAGCTGACAAAGGCGATTTGCGAAGCGACAGAACGCACTTCGTGCAGCACGCGAGGGGAAAATCCGCTGGCTCGGCAGGTTGCAATCAAGTTGTCGAAATACACCGGGCTGACCTTTCGCGAAAACATCACCAAAGGTTCGTTGGCCAGGCTGGACAAACTGATACGCGTGCGCGCAGCCAATGGGTGGTCACTGGGCAACGCCACTACCAGGCGATCTTCCAGCAATGGCAGTGACTGGATCGAGGCGCCCAGATCACCGTCCAGGCGGGCGAAGGCCAGGTCGATATCACCGGCTTCCAGCGCCGGAACGGCCTCTACGCTGTCGATTTCCCGCACGGATACGGTCAGGTTCGGGTAATCGACCTTCATCTGTTCGATCAGACCGGGCAGTACGTCGAACATGGCCGTGGAGATGGCGCCGATGGTCAACATCCCCGACTGCCCCGCTACCGCCTCCTCAACCGCCAGTTCCAGACGCTCGAGTTGCTCGGCGAATTTACGCACCGCCGGCAGGATCGCCGCCCCCACGGGGGTCAGTTTCGCCCCGCGCCGCGAGCGCTCGAACAGTTGGACCTTGAGTGCCTGCTCCAGCACCTGAATCTGTTCGCTCAGGGGCGGCTGAGACATGCCAAGCCGCTTGGCTGCACGGCCGAAATTCTGCTCTTCGGCGACGGCCAGGAACAGCCAGAGGTGACGGATCAGACGGAAATTGATCATGATTTTTCCATAGGTTTAGCGTATCTAACGCTTCTGTAATTAGTAATATACCTATCAAATCGCCTCGTCGACACTGGTCGCCTCCGTCATCGCAGGGGCTACCCCATGAACAAAAAGAGTGTGCTCGATCGCTTGGCGGCGCTGGATACCAACACGGTATCCGACGCCCTCGACTTCCTCGGCCTGGCCGGTGCCACCGTGGGGCTACGCCCGCTGTGGAACTGCCCGAAGATCGTCGGTCGCGCCAGCACCGTACTGCTTGCGCCAAAAACCGACAGCGTACCCACCGTGCACCTGATCACCCCGGTAGTGGAGCAGATCGACAGCGACGACCGCGTACTGGTGATTGCCGGCGGTATCGAGGGCATTTCCTGCTGGGGCGACATTCTTGCCAATGCCGCAGCCAGCAAACAGGTGCGCGGCACCGTCATCGACGGTTTCAGCCGCGATATCGATGGCAGCGCAACGATTGGCTATCCGGTCTATGGCCGTGGCATCACCATGATCAGCGCGCGCAATCGGGTGGTGCAGATCGATGCCGCCGTGACGATCAATGTGGCGGGCGTCGACGTCAGCGAAGACGACTATGTCATCGCCGATCGCTGCGGAACGGTGTTCGTACCCCAGGCGTACATCGAGAAGGTGGTCGATCTTGGCGAGCGCATTACCCGTCGCCAGGACGGCATGGTGGAAGCTGTTCGCAGCGGCCGCTCAGTGGCCGACGTGATGCATGACACCCAGTTCGAAGCTATCCAGGTGGAGCGTTCCTGATGAATCTTGAAGACCAAGCACTTGTGGCCCTGTTTGAAGGCCTGGACACCCCTGGCGTCTCCGATGCCCTGGACAAACTCGGCCTGCCCGGTCAATGCCTGGGCGTGGCACCGCTGGACAACTACAGCAAGGTCATCGTCGGACCGGCCTTCACCGTGCAGTACGTTTCGGCCAGTGTGCCGCCTGGAACCGTGGGCGACTTCATCGAAGACGTGCTGCCCGGTGACGTCGTGGTGATCGACAACGGTGGCCGCACCGACTGCACGGTATGGGGCGACATCATGACCCAGTACGCCGGCAGCCGGCAGATCGCCGCAACGGTCATCGACGGTGTATGCCGTGACGTGAACAAGGCGCTGGGTGACGGTTATCCGATCTTCAGCAAAGGCCGGTTCATGCGCACCGGCAAGGACCGCGTGCAGGTTCAATCCGTCAATCAGCCAGTGTCCCTCGGTACCGCCAGGGTGTGTGCCCGTGACATCGTGGTGGCCGACGCCAACGGCGTGGTGATTGTGCCTCGCGCCCGGGCAGCTGAAGTGGCCGCGTGCGCCCGCCAGATCGAGTCGGTCGAAGCCGATATCCGGGCCCTGATCGCTCAAGGAAAAACCCTCAAGGAAGCCCGGACCGCACTGGGTTACCACAGCCTGCAGAGGAAAGTCTGATGACCACGCTCCCCCTCCCGTTGAATTTCCACGAACGAGCAAAAGCCCTGGGCAGTTCGACGCTGTATGAAGCGTCCCATCTGCCCTGTGCGGTCGACAGCGCGATCCGTCCCGTCTGGGACGGTGCTTTCATTGCCGCGCCGGCCTACCCGCTGGAATGCTCGCCGGGTGACAACCTGGCGTTGCACCTGGCCATGGAACGCGTGCCTCGCGGCAGCGTGCTGGTGGTGGGTACCGGAAGTTTCATCGCCGGTTACTGGGGCGAAGTGCTCACTGTGGCCGCCGAAGCGGCGGGTGTTGTCGGTTTGGTCATAGATGGCGGCGTGCGTGACATCGCTGCCCTGAAAAAACGCCACTTTCCGGTGTTTGCCCGTGGCATCTCGGTCAAAGGCACCGTAAAGGTCAGCGCTCCCTCGGTCGGACAGGCATTCAATTTCAACGGTGCACATGTCTCGCCAGGTGATTTGGTTGTGGCGGACGATGACGGTGTGATCATCATCCCCAAGGAGGATGCGGCACGTACCCTCGCTGAAGGTGAAGCCCGCGCAAGCAAGGAAGCGCAGATGATGCAGGCGCTGACCGAAGGTCGTTCGACGCTCGAACTGATGAACCTGACAGCGTGGAGGACCCAGGCATGACCACCGATATCCAACGACTCAATCAACGTCTGGCCAGTGCACAGCCGTCGGCGACCTATCGGATAATCGATCGGGTGGCTGAGCGCCGGGCGCAAGGTGCGAAGATCATTTCGCTGTGCGCTGGCGAGCCAGACTTCGATACGCCCGGACATGTACGTGAAGCGGCCATTGAGGCCATTGAGAACGGGCACACGCGCTACACCCAGGTCGCCGGTGTACGCTCACTGCGAGAAGCGGTGGCCGCCAAGTTCCGTCGCGAAAACGGCCTGGACGTCACCTGGCAAGACACCCTCGTCTGCAACGGTGGCAAGCAGGTGATCTACAACGCCCTGGCCGCGACCCTCAACGAGGGGGATCAAGTCATCATCCCGGCACCCTACTGGGTCAGTTATCCGGAGATGGTTCAGCTGTGCGGTGGCGAAGCCCGGATCGTGACCTGCGAGGCCAATACCGGCTTCAAATTGACGGCCGCGGCGCTGGCCGAGGCGATCACACCCCGGACGCGCTGGCTGATCCTCAACTCGCCGTCCAATCCGACCGGTGCGGTGTACAGCCGAGAGGAACTTCAAGCCCTGGCTGAAGTGCTATTGGCCAATCCTCAGGTGCTGATCCTGGCGGATGACATCTACGAACACCTGATCTTTGATGATCAGACGTTTTTTACCCTGGCCCAGGTTGAACCAGGACTGGCAGCACGCACCCTGACCATGAATGGTGTGTCCAAGGCCTATGCCATGACCGGCTGGCGCATCGGTTTTGCGACAGGACCGCGCTGGTTGCTCGAAGCGATGGAGAAGCTGCAAGGTCAGCAAACCTCGGGGGCCAGCTCAATCTCACAGCAGGCCGCACTCGCCGCCCTGGAGGGGCCAAAGGACTTCATCCACGAAAGCCGTGCAGTGTTCCAGAGTCGACGGGATTTGATGGTGGAGCTTCTGAACAGCACGCCGGGCCTCGAGTGCGTCAGCCCGGCGGGTGCATTTTACGCGTTCGCCTCGTGCTCCGGCTTGATTGGCCGTACATCACCGGGTGGACGAGTACTGCACACGGATGAAGATGTCGCCCACGCGCTGCTCGATGAAGCGGATGTGGCCGTTGTGCATGGCAGCGCGTTCGGACTGGGCCCTTATATTCGTATTGCTTATGCGCTGGATGATGCGTCGCTGCATAAAGCCTGCGACGCAATAAAAACCTTCTGTAGCCACCTGCGATAAGCGACTGACCAACACCCGGCCCGGTCGTGAACGGGTTGGGTACGGGTCAATTTTATCGACTTGTTCCCATAAACCGTCGGTATCGATGCATCGCGGCAATCCGGGCATTCATGGCTCCTGCCATACCAAACGGGCATATCTCAAAGACAAAAACGGTAGTCGTCGCCGGCCTCCATCCCTCCCAGAATGTGTGAAAACACAAAAGCAGCACTGCTTGGGAGATGGGCATGTCAACAGAAGCTGAACAAACCGCGGGACAGGATTGGCAGGAGGACGTATTCCGCGTGCTCAAGGCCCACGACGTCAAACACGTGGTCTTCGTACCGGATGCGGGTCACTCGGCGGCCATCCGCATGTCGTATGCCGACCCGGACATCAAGGCCGTTGTCCTCACCACCGAAGAAGAAGGCATCGGCTACCTTGCCGGCGCCTGGCTCGGCGGTGAGCGTGGCGCCCTCCTGATGCAATCCAGTGGTGTCGGCAACTGCATCAACACCCTGGCACTTCAGGTATGTGCCGGTTTCCCGCTGTTGATGGTGGTCACCATGCGCGGCGACTGGGCCGAATTCAACGCGTGGCAGAACCCGATGGGCCAGGCCACCGAAGCCTCTTTGAACCTGATGAAGGTCATGACCTGGCGTGCGGACGTTCCTACAGATGTCGCCCCGCTGCTGCACGGCGCCGCGACCATGGCGTTCAACGGTGATTCCGCCACTGCCCTGCTGCTCGGCCAGCGCCTGATTGGAGAAAAGAAATGGGTCAAGTAAGCGCAAACCACACCCTGTGCCGCCGCGAAGTGGTCAAGGCCTTGCTGGCTGACCGTAAAGACGTGCTGGTCGTGACCGGTCTGGGCTCGGCGTCCTATGACGTCATGGCGGCCGGCGACAATGATCTGAATTACTACCTCTGGGCCGCCATGGGCAGCGCCATCACGGTCGGGCTGGGCCTGGCCAACGCCCAGCCGGACAAGTCTGTGGTGGTGGTCACCGGTGACGGTGAGTTGCTCATGGGCTTCGGTGCACTGGCCACGGTCGCGCTGCAAAAACCCGCCAACCTGACCATCGCCGTACTCGATAACGGGCACTTTGGCGAGACCGGCATGCAAGTCAGCCACGCCGGTTTCGGTATTTCCCTGGACCAGGTGGCGAAGACCTGCGGTTTCAGCTGGACCGACGAAATTCGCGACATGGAAGGCGTACACAACCTGCGCGAACGCTTCGCTACCCGCGACGGCGTCAAGCTCGCAACGATCAAGATCAAAGCGGAAAACCCGCCGCGTGTACTGCCGCCCCGTGATGGTCACTACATCAAGAATCGCTTTCGTGCCGCGCTGGGTTTCAACCCGATCTGATTGCGCCCTGCCCGGACCCGGTCACGCAGGGCCGATGCCATGCGTGACGCGTTGAGGAGAATAATAATGACCGACCGCAACTCTGAAGAACTCAATGCCATCCGCGAGGGCGTACGCGCCCTGTGCGCTGAATTCGATGCCGCTTACTGGCGCAAAGTCGACGAAGAAAAAGGCTTTCCGGAAACCTTCGTCAAGGCCCTGACCGACGCCGGCTGGCTGGCGGCGATGATTCCTGTCGAATATGGCGGCTCCGGCCTCGGGCTGGCCGAGGCCTCGGTGATCCTCGAAGAAGTGAACCGCTGTGGCGGCAATTCCGGCACCGTGCACGGGCAGATGTACAACATGTTCACCCTGCTGCGTCATGGCAGCGAGGCACAGAAAAGCTACTACCTGCCGAAACTGGCCAACGGTGAACTGCGCCTGCAATCGATGGGTGTGACCGAGCCCACCACCGGCACCGACACCACCAAGATCAAGACCACCGCGATCAAACGCGGCGACAAGTACATGATCAACGGACAAAAAGTGTGGATCTCGCGAATCCAGCATTCCGACCTGATGATCCTGCTGGCACGCACCACGCCGCTGGCCGAGGTGAAAAAGAAGTCCGAAGGCATGTCGATCTTCCTCGTGGATCTGCGTGAAGCCATCGGCAACGGCATGACCGTGCAGCCGATTGCCAACATGGTCAATCACGAAACCAACGAACTGTTCTTCGACAACCTGGAAATCCCCGCTGACAGCCTGATCGGCGAGGAAGGCAAAGGCTTCCGCTACATCCTCGACGGGCTGAATGCCGAACGCACCCTGATCGCCGCCGAATGCATCGGTGACGGTCGCTGGTTTATCGAAAAGGCCAGTGCCTACGCCCGTGATCGTGTGGTGTTCGGGCGCCCGATCGGGCAGAACCAGGGCGTGCAGTTCCCCATCGCCGAAGCCCACATCGAAATCGAGGCGGCTGACCTGATGCGCTGGCGTGCCTGCGAAGAATACGACAGCGGCATCAACGCCGGGGCCAGCGCCAACATGGCCAAGTACCTGGCAGCGAAAGCCTCCTGGGAAGCGGCTAACGCCTGCTTGCAGACCCACGGCGGATTCGGCTTTGCCTGCGAATACGACGTCGAGCGCAAATTCCGCGAAACCCGTCTGTATCAGGTAGCGCCCATCTCTACCAACCTGATCCTGTCCTACGTTGCCGAACACCTGCTCGAGCTGCCGCGCTCTTTCTGATAACAAGAGAGATAAAAATCATGAGCCAGCCCAAAGGCCTCCGTCCGCTCGATGGCATGACAGTCGTCAGCCTTGAGCACGCTATTGCAGCGCCCTTCTGTACCCGACAACTGGCCGATCTCGGCGCCCGGGTGATCAAGGTCGAACGTCCGGGCACAGGCGATTTCGCCCGGGGCTACGATCAACGTGTCAACGGTCTGGCCTCGCACTTTGTCTGGACCAATCGCTCGAAAGAAAGCCTGACCCTGGACCTGAAGCAAGATTCGGCCACTGAGGTGCTGGACCGTTTGCTGGGCACCGCCGATGTGCTCGTGCAGAACCTGGCGCCCGGCGCAGCCGCGCGTATGGGGCTGTCATTTGAGGTGCTGCACCGGCGTTTTCCACGCCTGATCGTCTGCGACATTTCAGGCTATGGCGCCGGTGGCCCCTATGAGAAGAAGAAAGCCTACGACCTGCTGATCCAGAGTGAAGGCGGATTCCTGTCGGTCACCGGCGGCCAGGGTGAGGAAGAAATGGCCAAGGCCGGTTGTTCAATTGCCGATATCGCGGCCGGCATGTACGCCTACACCGGCATCCTGTCTGCGCTGTTGTTGCGTGAACGCACCGGTGAAGGCAGCCACCTCGATGTTTCGATGCTCGAAAGCCTGGTCGAGTGGATGAACTACCCGATGTACTACGCCTACGAGGGAGCGCCGCCGCCCCCGCGCGCCGGTGCTGCGCACGCCACCATTTACCCCTACGGCCCCTTCCCTGTCGGTGACGGCACCACGGTGATGCTGGGATTGCAGAACGAGCGTGAATGGCAGCTGTTTTGCGAGAAAGTGTTGCTTGCGCCTGAGTTGGCCCAAGACCCGCGTTTTTCGGCCAACTTCAAACGCGTCGAGAACCGCAACGCGCTCCGGGAACTGATCATTGAATCGTTCTCCACGCTCAACTTCGATGCGGTGATCGATCGCCTGGACCATGCGCAAATCGCTAACGCCCGGGTGAACGACATGCAAGGTGTCTGGGACCATCCGCAGCTTCAGGCCCGTGACCGTTGGCGAGCAGTCGAAACCTCTGCCGGCCCCATTCCGAGCCTGGTCCCGCCCGGCAGTAATAGTGCGTTCGAACCTCGCATGGATGCCGTGCCGGGCCTTGGCCAGCACACCGAACAGCTGCTCAAGGAGCTGGGACTGGGGGCCGAGCGCATTGAACAAATGCGTGCCGCCGGTGCCGTCTGACTGCAACGATCAAAGTTTTTCGAGAGAACACTGCCCAATGAAGATCCTGGTAGCTGTGAAACGAGTGGTCGATTACAACGTGAAAGTTCGCGTGAAAGCGGACAGTTCCGGCGTCGATCTTGCCAACGTCAAGATGGCGATGAACCCGTTCTGCGAGATCGCCGTGGAAGAAGCCGTACGCCTGAAGGAGCAGGGTATAGCGACTGAAATCATCGTTGTCTCCGTCGGCCCGTCCACCGCTCAAGAGCAACTGCGCACCGCGTTGGCTCTGGGTGCCGACCGCGCCATCCTCGTCGAGTCCGCCGAAGACCTGACTTCCCTGGCCGTTGCCAAGCTGCTGAAGGCCGTTGTCGACAAGGAACAGCCCCGGCTGGTGATCCTTGGCAAACAAGCCATCGACAGCGACAACAACCAGACTGGCCAGATGCTCGCTGCATTGAGCGGTTACGGTCAGGGCACGTTCGCTTCGAAAGTCGACATCAGCGGCGACAGCGTGGCTGTCACCCGCGAAATCGACGGTGGTGCGCAGACGGTTTCCCTGAAACTGCCGGCGATCGTTACCACCGACCTGCGTTTGAACGAGCCGCGTTATGCGTCCCTGCCAAACATCATGAAAGCCAAGAAGAAGCCTCTCGAAGTAGTGACTGCGGAAGCTTTGGGCGTTTCCACCGCCTCCACCAACAAGACCCTGAAAGTCGAAGCGCCGGCTGCACGCAGCGCGGGTATCAAGGTCAAGTCGGTGGCTGAACTGGTGGAAAAACTGAAGAACGAAGCGAAGGTGATCTGAATGGCTATCCTGGTAATTGCTGACTTTTCAACCGACCAGCAGGACAACAAAGTGCTGGCCCCGGCCACCCTGAACACCGTTGCTGCTGCCGCCAAGATTGGTGGTGACATCCACGTTCTGGTTGCAGGCCAGGGCGCTGGCGCCGTGGCTGAAGCCGCTGCGAAAGTCGCTGGCGTGGCTAAAGTGCTGGTAGCTGATAATGCTGCCTACGCTCACCAGCTGCCGGAAAACGTTGCTCCATTGGTCGCTGCTCTCGTTCAAGAAGCGGGCGGCAATGGCTACAGCCACATCCTGGCTGCCGCCACTTCCAACGGCAAAAACATCCTGCCGCGCGTTGCCGCTGCACTGGACGTTGACCAGATCTCCGAGATCATCTCGGTAGAAAGCGCCGACACCTTCAAGCGCCCGATCTACGCCGGTAACGCCATCGCTACCGTTCAATCGAACGCTGCGGTCAAAGTGATCACCGTGCGTGCCACCGGTTTCGACCCGGTTGCCGCGGAAGGTGGTTCGGCTGCCGTTGAAGCGGTTGCTGCTGCCCACGACGCTGGCATCTCCAGCTTCGTCGGCGAAGAGCTGGCCAAGTCCGATCGTCCGGAACTGACCGCTGCCAAGATCGTCGTTTCCGGCGGCCGTGGCATGCAGA
>Ga0209050_1001663_pt1 | contig 22468 bp, 24 predicted proteins | sample Araplavi_mTSA_r2_FD_184276 | JGI IMG/M metagenome (GOLD analysis project Ga0209050, IMG submission 184276) | Arabidopsis root microbial communities from North Carolina, USA - plate scrape MF_Cvi_mTSA_r2 (SPAdes) (version 2) | ecosystem: Host-associated > Plants > Roots > Endosphere | place: USA... | reverse complement strand
CCAAGCCTGCGGTGGTGGCACCGAACATACTTGATCGGCGCTTCAACCCGTCCCGGCCAGACACGCTGTGGGCAGGCGATATCACCTATATCCGGGTGGGGAGCGGCTGGCTGTATCTGGCCGTGGTAATGGATCTGTTTTCGCGCCGGATCGTGGGATGGGCTTGCTCACGAACCGCTGATGCCGAGTTGTCTGTCAAAGCGCTGAGACTGGCGGTAGCGCTACGCCGTCCGATGCCTGAGTTGCTATTTCACTCAGACCAGGGTTGTCAGTACACCGCCGAACGATTTGTTGAATGCTTGGCAGAAAGCCGGATCGTCCAGAGCATGAGTCGTCGGGGTAACTGCTGGGATAACGCGGTGGTCGAGCGCTATTTCAGGACGTTGAAGCACGATTGGATGCCGGAAGATGGCTACCACAATCATTTCGAAGCAGAGAAGGATGTGATGGGCTTCATCTCCCATTACAACCATCGCCGTTGCCACTCTGCCTCGAACAACTTGCCGCCTGCGCTGTATGAGCAACAGGCGGCTTAATGCTCCTACAGAGCGGTTCAAAAAAAATGAACCACTACACCGCAGGCTGCGATCTTTTGATTCAACGGTGCGTGGCAATCCAGATCAACAACCCCGCCTGAAACACCGCAAACGCCACCAGGCACGTAATGGTGAAACGCAGCGCGGCGTCTTCGCGTTTGTATTTGCTGACCTTCTCTTCGTGTTTCTTGAGTTTGACTTCCTGCTCGGCCAGGTTCTGCTCGGCTTGCTGGAGCATCTGTGCCGCCTCGAGAATCTCCACGACCTGCAGTTTTTCGCTGTTCCAGTCCCCCGCAAGGTCGCCGACCTTGACTGCTTGGACGCTGCCTTTCAAATGCTGGGCATCGGCATACACCACGTCGAAACCGTGCACGCGCAAAAAATGATCGCGGCGCTGGCGGGTGTCTTCGTTGAGCGCTTCCTTGTTGTTCAGGTCAAAGCCGTCGACGGTGTAAGTGGGCCAGCGCTTCTTCGCCCAGTTGATGCCCTGGGCGATCATGAATCGGCCGATGCCGCGGTTCAGAGGTTCGACCTGCAAACCGCTTTCCGGTCCGAAATGCACGCGCTTTTCAGCGTGATCAACCCACACATCCAGCTGATTCTGTTCATTGCGCACGCGCTGGGCGGGCAGGGTGATGCTCATGCGCATCAGGCTGCGCGCCTTGTCGTTGCGCTCGGCATAGCCGAACTCGACAAAGCGCAATGGGCGCCCGCCTGTATTGCGGTCAGTCTTCAGCGGCGCCAGACGGAGCATCTTGTGGTGCTCGACGTGGACGTCCGCCCAGGGCAGCTCGACCGCTGGCGGTGCTTCTGTTTCAGCGGGGGTGTCGGGTGAAGTCTGGGTGTCAGTCATAACGGCGAGATCCTGTCCAAGCTCAGCTTGTCGCCAACCAATGTGTTGGCGACAAAGGCTTATCGGCCGTTTTTTTCAAGACTGGAGGGCAAACCTTAACTGGTGCGAAGTCCGTCAATAAACCCGAGGATTCGCGTGCCCAGTTCCGCCGCCAGAGGCAATTGCGGGTCCTTGTAGGAAGCCAGCTGACGTTTGACGTCGTTGGGCACGATGCGCATGACGTGGTTCATGCCCTCGATCAGTGCCAGTTCGGCGTCCGGTTTGGCGGCCTTGAGCAGCCTGGCGTCATTGACGCCGACCTGGATGTCGTTGCTGCCCTGGATAATCAGCGCCGGCATTTTCAACTGAGCAAACGCTGCAGCCGGGTCCTGGCGAAACAGGGAAATCAGGTACGGCTGCACGCTCGGACGGAAAATGGCCTGCAAGGGTGGCGGCACATTGTCGTCCGGCTTCCCGGCCTTGAGGCTGTCGAGCAATTGGTTACTGCGCGCCAACAACGGCGGTGGCAGGCGATTGCCCAGTTGCTGGCGGATCACCTGATCGACCGGTCGCGCGCTACCCGAGACGGAAATTACCGCATCGGCGTCGATGGTTGGCGCGGCCAGGCTGGCGATCAAGGCGCCTTCGCTGTGCCCGAGCACGATCAGTTTGCCGAAACGCGGATCCGTCTTGAGCTTCTGGCCCCAGGCCTCGGCGTCGGAAACGTACGCGTCGACCGTCAGATTGCGTTCGTCCGGCGTCGCGGCCAGGCTTGCTGCAACACCGCGTTTGTCGTAACGCACACTGGCGATGTTGTGTTTGGCCAGTACCCAGGCCAGGCGCTTGAGACTGTCGTTACGTCCGCCGTCAGGGTTGTTGCCGTCGCGATCCGTAGGGCCGGAGCCGGAAATGATCAGGACAACGGGGACCGGGTTGTCGGACTTGGGCAGCAGCAAAGAGCCGAAAAGCTCGCCGGTGCCGGTGTCCAACGTGATCGGCCGTTGCAGGACAGTCGCCTGGGCGAAGCCGGAAATCAGGGTAAGGCTCAAGGCTAGAACTCGCAGCATCATCACGCCATCATCAAGAAGATGCCGGTTGGACTCACAGGCACCCATAAGGTTCGAGGATGAACTACTTGGGTAGCCTGCGTATACTGGCGCGCATTACGTATTCAGGTTCATTTCACGGAGCGTCCTGCATGTCCGGCAATACCTACGGCAAGCTGTTCACTGTCACCACCGCGGGCGAAAGCCATGGCCCGGCGTTGGTCGCCATTGTCGATGGCTGCCCGCCGGGCCTGGAGATATCCCTGGAGGATCTGCAGCGTGACCTCGACCGCCGCAAGCCCGGCACCAGCCGCCACACCACCCAGCGCCAGGAAGCCGACGAAGTCGAAATCCTCTCTGGCGTGTTCGAAGGCCGCACCACGGGGTGCGCCATCGGCCTATTGATCCGCAACACCGACCAGAAGTCCAAGGACTACTCGGCGATCAAGGACCTGTTCCGCCCGGCCCACGCCGACTACACCTACCACCACAAGTACGGTGAGCGCGATTACCGTGGTGGCGGTCGCAGCTCGGCCCGCGAAACCGCGATGCGCGTCGCGGCCGGTGCGATTGCGAAAAAATACCTGGCCAGCCAGGGCATCGTGATTCGCGGCTACATGAGCCAGCTCGGGCCGATTGAAATCCCGTTCAAGACCTGGGAATCGGTCGAGCAGAACGCCTTCTTCAGCCCGGATCCGGACAAAGTGCCGGAACTGGAAGCCTACATGGACCAGTTGCGCCGCGACCAGGATTCGGTCGGCGCGAAAATCACCGTGGTGGCCGAAGGTGTGATGCCAGGCCTGGGCGAACCGATCTTCGACCGTCTCGATGCCGAACTGGCCCATGCGCTGATGAGCATCAACGCGGTCAAGGGCGTGGAAATCGGCGCCGGTTTCGCCAGCGTCGCCCAGCGCGGCACCGAGCATCGCGATGAAATGACCCCGGAAGGTTTCCTCAGCAACAACGCCGGCGGCATTCTCGGCGGTATTTCCTCCGGGCAGCCTATCGTTGCGCACCTGGCGCTGAAGCCGACGTCGAGCATCACCACGCCGGGCCGTTCCATCGACATCCATGGCAACCCGGTGGAAGTGATCACCAAGGGCCGTCACGATCCGTGCGTCGGTATCCGTGCCACGCCGATCGCCGAGGCGATGATGGCCATCGTGCTGATGGATCATCTGCTGCGTCACCGTGGGCAGAATGCCGATGTGCGTGTGAGCACGCCGGTGCTGGGTCAGCTGTAAATGGCTGACCTCCTGGTCGCAGCCGTCTGATGGCGACTGCGGCGCTCCCGTACTGGCGGCTCTCCAGTTTCTATCTGTTCTATTTCGCCTTGCTCGGTTCGACAGCGCCGTTTCTGGCGCTGTATTTCGATCACCTGGGATTCAGTGCCGCGCGCATCGGCGAGCTGGTGGCGATCCCGATGCTGATGCGCTGCGTGGCGCCGAACATCTGGGGCTGGCTGGGCGACTTTACGGGGCGGCGGCTGGCCATCGTGCGCTTCGGCGCGGTGTGCACGCTGCTGACCTTCTCGCTGATTTTTGTCAGCAAGACCTACGCCTGGCTGGCGATGGTCATGGCCTTGCATGCGTTCTTCTGGCACGCGGTGTTGCCGCAGTTCGAAGTCATCACCCTGGCGCACTTGCAGGGGCAGACCTCGCGCTACAGCCAGATTCGCCTGTGGGGATCGATCGGTTTCATCATCACCGTGGTCGCGCTGGGCCGGCTGTTCGAATGGCTGAGCCTGGACATCTACCCCGCGGCGCTGGTGCTGATCCTGGCCGGCATCGTGCTCAGCAGCCTGTGGGTGCCGAACGCTCAACCGGCACCGGGCAACCGGGTGGCGGGGGAGGGATTTCTCACGCAACTGCGCAGCCCCGGTGTATTGGCGTTTTACGCCTGCGTGGCGCTGATGCAGATGAGCCATGGGCCGTATTACACGTTTTTAACGCTGCACCTTGAGCGACTGGGTTACAGCCGCGGGGTGATCGGCATGCTCTGGGCTGTCGGCGTGGTGGCTGAAGTTTTGATGTTCATGGCCATGAGCAGGATCCTCACGCGCTTCTCATTGCGTCGGGTACTGATGGCCAGTTTTCTGCTGGCGGCGCTGCGTTGGCTATTGCTGGGCTCGCTCGCGGAGTTTCTGTGGGTGCTGTTGTTTGCCCAGGTGTTGCACGCGGCGACGTTCGGCAGCTTTCACGCCGCTGCCATTTCATTCGTGCAACGTAGCTTCGGCGCACGCCAGCAAGGGCAGGGCCAGGCGTTGTACGCCGCCCTGGCCGGTACCGGCGGTGCATTGGGTGCGTTGTATTCCGGTTATAGCTGGAACGCCCTTGGCGCCGCATTGACCTTTAGTATTGCCAGCCTCGCAGCGCTCGCGGCTGCCGTTATCATTGCCACATGTATGCAAGAGGACAGGCCATGAGCCTTACCCGTGAACACCTCGCCCAGGAAATCATCGACGCCGGGCGTTTTCTCTATGGCCGCGGCTGGTCGCCGGCCACCAGCAGCAATTACTCGACCCGTCTGTCGCCGACCGAAGCCTTGCTGACCGTCTCCGGCAAGCACAAGGGCCAGTTGGGCATGGACGATGTGCTGGCCACCGACCTGTCAGGCAATAGCCTGGAGCCTGGCAAGAAGCCGTCCGCCGAAACCCTGCTGCACACTCAGCTTTACAGCTGGCGGCCCGAGATCGGTGCGGTGCTGCACACCCATTCGGTGAATGCCACCGTGCTGTCACGCCTGACGCCGCAAGACTTCATCGAGTTCGAAGACTACGAACTGCAAAAAGCCTTCAGCGGTGTGACGACCCACGAGTCCCGGGTGCGTGTGCCGATTTTCGACAACGATCAGGACATTGCGCGCCTGGCCACCAAGGTGCAGCCTTGGCTGGACGCCCATCCCGATTGCGTCGGCTACCTGATTCGCGGCCATGGCCTGTACACCTGGGGTGCGCGCATGAGCGATGCCCTGCGGCAGATCGAGGCCTTTGAATTTTTGTTCGAGTGCGAGTTGAAGATGCGCTCGCTCTTGAACGTTAAAGCATGAATCGTTAAGGAGTTGCCCTGATGAGCAGCCTGTCCGTTTATCACGTCTCCAGCCCTGAAATCCCCAACAAGGTGCTGACCCATTTCGAAGACATCGCCTCGACCCTGGCCGAACAAGGCGTACGCTTCGACCGTTGGCAAGCCGCCACCCGGCTGCAGCCGGGTGCCACCCAGGAAGAAGTGATTGGCGCCTATCAAGCGCAAATCGACCAGTTGATGACCGAGCGCGGTTACATCACCGTCGACGTGATCAGCCTCAACAGCGATCACCCGCAAAAAGCCGAACTGCGCGCCAAGTTCCTCAACGAACACCGCCATGGCGAAGACGAAGTGCGATTTTTCGTTGCCGGCCGTGGCCTGTTTACCCTGCACATCGACGATTACGTCTACGCCGTGCTGTGCGAGAAGAACGATCTGATCTCGGTGCCGGCCGGAACCAAACACTGGTTCGACATGGGCGAGCACCCGCATTTCATTGCGATCCGCCTGTTCAACAACCCGGAAGGCTGGGTGGCCAATTTCACCGGTGAAGACATCGCCAGCCAATTTCCGCGTCTGGAGGACTGAGTCGATGCCGATCAAAGCGATTCTCACCGACATCGAAGGCACCACCAGCGCGGTGAGTTTTGTCTTCGACGTGCTGTTTCCCTATGCCGCCAAACACCTGCCGGCGTTTGTTCGTCAGCACGCCGGGCGCGCTGACGTGGCCGAACAACTGGCCGCCGTACGCCGCGACAGCAATGAGCCGGACGCCGACGTCGAGCGGATCGTCGAGATCCTGTTGGGCTGGATTGCCGAAGACCGCAAGGCCACGCCGTTGAAAGCGTTGCAGGGCATGGTCTGGGAGCAGGGCTATCAGGCCGGGCAGTTGCAGGGCCACGTGTACCCGGACGCCGTTGATGCGCTCAAGCGCTGGCATCAGGATGGCCTTCAACTGTTTGTTTACTCGTCCGGTTCGATCCAGGCCCAGCAGTTGATCTTCGGCTGTTCGGTGGCGGGGGACCTGACGCCGCTGTTCAGCGGCTACTTCGATACCACTTCGGGCCCCAAGCGCGAGGCGCATTCCTACGTCAACATCACCCAGGCGATCAACCTCGAGGTGGGGCAGATTCTGTTTCTGTCGGACATAGTCGAAGAGCTCGACGCGGCGCGCGCGGCAGGAATGGCCACTTGCGGCCTGGCTCGCGAAGGCGGGGAGCTGGTGGGGCATATCACTGTGGACAGCTTTGCGCGGATAAACCCCGCTAATTTCTAAACGCCACAAACCCCTGTGGGAGCGAGCCTGCTCGCGATGGCGATGTGTCATTCAACATTGTGTTGACTGACACTCCGTCTTCGCGAGCAGGCTCGCTCCCACAGGTTTATTTACCGTTTTACAGTGAGTGATAAGTCGGCAAGGCAAACCGTTGCTGGCTTTGCAGCAAGGAAATCTGCGGCAGTTCGCTGGCTTGTTCGGCAAGGTCGCGGCGAATCGCACTGATGACCCACGTCAGTTGGTCGCCGTTGTGCAATTGCTGGTAGGAAATCGAGCGTTTGAACACTTTGCCTTCGCCGCCGCTCAGGGTCAGCAGGATCCCGCCATCAGGGCGGGGATGGGTGGCGACTGTGTAGTTGGAGAACAGGGACGAAAACTTTTCCTGGATTAGGCTCATGTCGTTCAGCTCCGTGATGACTTGAATGGCGTGGAGAGACCGTTGCAGCCTTTGTGCCAGTGTTTTTAGTTGGCTAATATCAATAAAAATCAATGGTTTACTGTTTTTGATGATTTTTGTAGTCGTGCAATCTGCATGATTGACCATCGTGCATCCTGCATTTTGCGAGGTCGCTCGGCGATTCGATGGAACCATTGCTCAAGTCGGGGTTCTCGCCGGGCAACCTATCGATCACGGATCAAGATCGCAGATACAAAACATTTCAAAAACCGCGTGTACAGCTCAAGAACCGTTGACGTATTTTCGGGCTCAGTCATCGCAGCCCGACAATAAAAAGATCGAACGGGAGCATCATGAGCCGCACGTCGAACGACACGATTACCTGGGGCATGATGCTCCGCAAGCTGCCTTCCATCGCCAAGGCCATCCCCCGGGTGGTCAAGGGCATGAAGGCCGCCAACGTCAAGGACCCGACCCAGGCGTGTGGTTTGGGCTGGAGTTTCGAGCAAGCTACATTGCGCAACCCGGACGGCCCGGCGCTGCTGCAGGACGACGTCACGCTCAGTTACTCCGAGGTCAACCAGTGGGCCAACCGCATCGCCCATCACCTGATCGGCCAAGGTATCGGCAAGGGCGACGTGGTGGCGGTCTTCATCGAGAACCGCCCGGAACTGCTGGTGACGATTCTGGCGGTGGCCAAGGTCGGCGCGATCAGTGCCTTGCTCAATACCTCGCAGACCCGCGACACCCTGGTGCACAGTGTGAATCTGGTGGCGCCGGTGGCGATCATTGTCGGTGAGGAGCTGGTCCCGGCCTACCAGGCGATACGGGATCGGGTGTCGATTCAGCCTGCCCGAACCTGGTTCGTCGCCGATCAGGACACCTCTCGCCAACCGGGTATCGCCCCTGAAGGGTTCATCAACCTGATGACCGTCAGCCTCGACGACGCCTGCGACAACCCGGCCAGCAGCCGGCAGATTTTCTTCGACGATCCCTGCTTTTATATCTACACCTCGGGCACCACGGGGCTGCCCAAGGCCGGAGTGTTCAAGCACGGCCGCTGGATGCGCAGCTCCGCGAGCTTCGGCATGATCGCGCTGGACATGCGCCCGGAGGATGTCGTCTATTGCACCTTGCCGCTGTACCACGCCACCGGCCTTTGCGTGTGCTGGGGCTCGGCCGTCAGCGGTGCCAGCGGGTTCGCCATCCGCCGCAAATTCAGCGCCAGTCAATTCTGGAGCGACGTTCGCAAATACCAGGCAACCACCATCGGTTATGTCGGCGAACTGTGCCGCTACCTGGTCGATCAACCACCGAGCGCCAACGACAGCCGGCACGATGTGAAGAAGATGATCGGCAACGGGCTGCGTCCCGGCGCCTGGAACGAGTTCAAGACCCGCTTTGCGGTGAATCACATTTGCGAACTCTATGCCGCCAGCGACGGCAATATCGGGTTCACCAATATTCTGAATTTCGACAACACCATTGGGTTTTCCCTGATGTCCTGGGAACTGGTCGCGTACGACCACGACAGCGGGGCGCCGATTCGTGGCGCCAACGGTTTGATGCGCAAGGTCGCCAAGGGCGAGCAAGGGTTGTTGCTGGCAAAAATCGACGACAAGGCTCCGCTGGACGGTTACACCGATCCGCAGAAAACCGCCAAGGTCGTGCTTGAGGATGTGTTCGAAAAGGGTGACCGCTACTTCAACACCGGCGACCTGTTGCGCAACATCGGCTTTGGTCATGCGCAGTTTGTCGATCGCCTGGGCGACACCTACCGCTGGAAGGGTGAAAACGTGTCGACCACGGAGGTCGAGAATATCCTCCTGCAACACCCGCATATTTCCGAAGCCGTGGCCTACGGCGTGGAAATCCGCAACACCAATGGCCGGGCCGGGATGGCAGCGATCACGCCCGCCGAATCCCTGGCCACCCTGGACTTCAGCGAACTGCTGGCCTTTGCCCGCGAGCAAATGCCGGCCTATGCGGTGCCGTTGTTCCTGCGGGTGAAAGTGAAAATGGAAACCACCGGGACCTTCAAGTACCAGAAGACCCGGCTCAAGGACGAAGCTTTCGACCCGGGTAGGACCGGTGAGGATCCGATCTATGCCTGGCTGCCGGGAACCCAGACTTACGTGCAAGTCACGGAGCAATTGTTGTCCGACATTCACGGCGGCAAGTACCGCTATTGAATCTGGCTATGGCCGCCCATGAGAAAAAACAAGTGACAGTGCCGGGACCGCTCGGGAAACTGTCGGCTTTTACGAATGACAGAAAAGGGAGTGCCCAATGTCAGACAAAAGCCGCCAGATGACCCCCGAAGAAGCCGCCGAATTTGCCGAACAGGTATTCAACAAGGCACGGGAGGGCGATGCGGCGATGATGGCCGCGCTGCTGACCAAGGGCTTGCCGCCGAACCTGCGTAACCACAAGGGCGATACCTTGCTGATGCTGGCCGCGTACCACGGTCATGTGGACACGGTAAAAGTCCTGCTGGAGCACAAGGCCGACCCGGAGATCCGCAACGACAACGGCCAGAGCCCGATTGCCGGCGCCGCCTTCAAGGGTGACCTGGCGGTGATCAAGGCTTTGGTCGAGGGCGGCGCGCAGGTTGAAGGCTCGTCCTTCGACGGCCGCACGGCGCTGATGATGGCGGCGATGTTCAACCGCGTCGAAGTGGTCGACTACCTGATCAGCAAGGGGGCCGACCCGCAGGCCAAGGACGCCAATGGCATCACTGCACTGGAGGCCGCCAGGACCATGGGGGCTGCCGATACGGTTGCGCAGTTGCAGAAACTGGTTGGCTGATTGCTTGAAAAGATCGCAGCCTTCGGCAGCTCCTACATTTGAACCGCGTGGACCTGTAGGAGCTGCCGAAGGCTGCGATCTTTTTTGGGCATTCGAATCTATCCTTGCGGTATCCTTCGCGCCCTCAAAATTCACCTCGCTACAGGATCCTCCCCATGAAAGCCGCACTCGTCGAACTCATCAGCAAAATCAGCTCCGGGTGCATGGGCGAAGACGAAATCCTCAAGATCGCCGAGGAAGCGGCCCAGGCCTACGCCGACCCGCAGGCTTTTCTGACCGCCAATCCGGACATCAACTACGACGAAACCTTCCCGATCCCGTTGGGTGAGTGGGTGGTGGTCGGCAGCCTGCCGGAAACGGTGCTGTTCCAGGCTGACACCTACATGGACCTGTTCGCGCAGATCGTCGCCTCGTTCGGCCCAGGCGTGGTGTTCAATCTCAAGCCCAAGCAACTGGCCAAGACTGAAGCCTTGACCGCGCTCAACCGCATCCAGGTGCAAATGAGCAGCCTGAACAAGGAAAACGGGGGCTACACGCTGATGAACTTCAGCCAGTTGCTCGATGACGAATTGCAGGTAGTGCTGGTGTACGGCAATGACGTGCCCCGCGTGCTGGAGTTGTGTGCAGAAGCGGGCATCGCAGCCGCGCCCGCCCTGGAAGCCCTGAAAGTGGCGATCCACGTCTGATAGCCAAATACTGTCAAATCAAAGGGAACCCTCGTGACGACCGTCTATCCTAAGAGGGCAAATCACTCTTCAGGAGCGTCACCATGGGTTCCACGTTCAACAGCCTGGTTGCCTTGATCATTTTTGTCCTGGACATCTGGGCCATCATCAACGTATTCAAAAGCAGCGCCGAGACCGGGATGAAAGTCCTCTGGGTACTGTTGATCGCCCTGTTGCCGGTGCTGGGGCTGATCATCTGGGCCATCGCCGGGCCGCGGGGCAATGTACGGGCCTGAACAAGCGGCACTGAACCTGTGGGAGCGGGCTTGCTCGCGAAAGCGGTGAGTCAGTCAACATCAATAGTGACTGGCACTACGCCTTCGCGAGCAAGCCCGCTCCCACGGGATTCTGGCAAGTCGAACAAGTGAGGTTCGACCTGTCATGTTCCGCGACGTAGAATGCGCGCCTTTCCCGGCCATTCGAGACGAACGAATGGCCATCATGGGCGGGTAACCGTCCGTTGCCACCCGCATTCATCGGAGCACTTCCCATGAGCAACACCCCGACCAGCGACTACCTGGAAACCCTCTACGAAGGCTACGGCCAGCGTTTTCGCATGGAAAAACTGCTGCACGAAGTGCGCACCGAACACCAGCACCTGGTGATCTTCGAGAACCCGCGCATGGGCCGTGTGATGGCGCTGGACGGTGTGATCCAGACCACTGAAGCCGACGAATTCATCTACCACGAAATGCTGACCCACGTGCCGATCCTCGCCCATGGCACCGCCAAGCGCGTGCTGATCATCGGCGGCGGCGACGGCGGCATGTTGCGTGAAGTGGCCAAGCACCGCAGTGTCGAGCACATCACCATGGTCGAGATCGACGGCACCGTGGTCGACATGTGCAAGGAGTTCCTGCCGAATCACTCCAAGGGTGCATTCGATGATCCACGCCTGAACCTGGTAATCGACGACGGCATGCGTTTCGTCGCCACCACCACTGAAAAGTTCGACGTGATCATTTCCGACTCCACTGACCCGATCGGGCCGGGCGAAGTGCTGTTCTCGGAAAACTTTTACCAGGCTTGCCACCGCTGCCTGAACGAAGGCGGCATCCTGGTGACCCAGAACGGCACGCCGTTCATGCAGATCGAAGAAGTGAAGACGACCGCCGGTCGCCTGCGCAGCCTGTTCCCGGACTGGCACTTCTACCAGGCCGCCGTGCCGACCTACATCGGCGGCTCGATGACCTTCGCCTGGGGCGCGACCGATACCGCTTATCGCAAGTTGTCCCGCGAAACCCTGCAACAGCGTTTCACGGGCAGCGGCATCGTCACTCGCTACTACAATCCTGAAATCCACATCGGCGCGTTCGCCCTGCCGCAATACGTGTTGCAAGCTGTGAACAAGCCCAGCAACGACTAAAGCGCTACCCCTGTGTAGGAGCTGCCGCAGGCTGCGATCTTTTGATCTGGCTTTTTAAAAGATCGCACCCTGCGGCAGCTCCTACGCAATACGTTTGAACGATCACCCGATGTCAAAGTCCAGATATGTGTAAGCCCATCCATGGGTTTTATCGAGGAGGCATCAATGCAAAAGTGGAAAATCACTTTCGTGGATGATCATGGCGAAACCGTCGACGAGGTCTTCGAGTGGGCCGAGCGCCCGGACAACGAGCGTGCCGCCAAGCTCATCAAGTCCCGGCTTCTTCCTGTCGCTGCCGAACTGGATCTGAACGATCTGGAAGGGCGGACCGCCGATGCGAGCGTCAAAGAGCTCAAGTCCCAGAACAGCATTCAAATCCTCGGCATTACTCCAATCTGAACCACACCTGTCGCATTCACATCCAGGCCTTGGCAGAGGCTCTATCTTGAGGCTACTCTGCAAGCGAGATCAGCGAATGAATCGCTAAGGTCTGGTCTTGTCAGCTCCATGCTTGTTTCCCGCCGGCACATCGGTTGCCGTCGCTCGCGCTGTTCGGTTGCGGGTGAGGGAGTACGGAAAGTCTATCCATCGTTTTGAGGAGGACGTTTCATGAGCACAGCCTATCAAGAAGACATCAGCAGCAGCGTGTTGCGCCGCATGAAAGAAGGCGGTTTTGACTTTTCGCGGTTTCATCCCATCGAGTTCTACGCCATTTTTCCGGATGAGGAGCGGGCACGCAGGGCGGCAGGTCATTTCCACCGTGGTGAATCCCTGGATGCGCAAGTCAGTGTGCGCGACGATGGCGCCTGGGCGCTGGAGTTGTGCAAAGTCATGTATGCCACCTACGACGACATCGGCGACTTCGAACAGGGTTTCGAGGCGGTTGTCGAGCCGTTGGGCGGCATCATCGAAGGCTGGGGTGTGAAACAGGAGGTACGAGGGCGACTCGCATAAGCTTATGAACAGTGACAACCGGTATTGACGGCTGACCTTCGGGTTGGCCGTTTTCGTTTTTGGATGTTGAAGATCAAAGGATCGCACATACCCTGTAGGAGCTGCCGAAGGCTGCGATCTTTTGATCTTGTTTCAAGAAGTCAAAAAAAAGCCGCCTGAGCAGGCGGCTAAAAGGGAAGTTCGGTGGGCTTTTCAGCGAATGCCTGGATTATCCGCACCCGTTACCAGGCAGTGAAATCAACTCTGGCTATGCTGGTGATAGGCGATAGCCACGCCTTGCAATGAAGCGGGGGCGATCAGATTGGAGCATTTGCCGCACAGGAATGGTGCGGTACTTGCGCATTGATTATCCAACTGATTGATATCAAAGCGTTTATGCCGCTGGCACGGGCCTTGCGAAGGTCTGGACGTCCGAGTGACAAGGAGTACGGCATGATCCGCACCTATTTTGATGAGATGTACGATGCCGGCGGCCAGGTCCGCCCGCATTATCGGGAGTTTGCCCGTTGGCTGGCCGAGACGCCTGACGAGCTTCTGGCACAACGGCGACGCGAGGCCGATCTGTTGTTTCATCGCGCCGGGATTACCTTCACGCTCTACGGGGACGAGCAGGGCACAGAGCGCCTGATCCCCTTCGACACCATCCCCCGCAGCATCCCCGCCAGCGAATGGCGGGTCGTCGAGCGCGGCTGCATCCAGCGGGTCAAGGCGTTGAACATGTTCCTCGCCGACCTGTATCACGAGCAACGCATCATCAAGGCCGGCATCATTCCGGCCGAGCAGGTGCTGGCCAACGAGCAATACCAGTTGGCGATGCAGGGACTGGACCTGCACCGCGATATCTACTCGCACATCTCCGGCGTCGACCTGGTGCGCGACGGCGACGGCACCTACTACGTGCTCGAAGACAATCTGCGCACACCGAGCGGCGTCAGCTACATGCTCGAAGACCGCAAGATGATGATGCGCCTGTTCCCCGAACTGTTCGCGGCGCAACGCATCGCCCCCATCGACCACTACCCGAACCTGTTGCTCGATACCCTGAAAAGCTCAAGCCCCATCGATAACCCCAGCGTGGTCGTGCTGACCCCCGGCCGCTTCAACAGCGCGTTCTTCGAGCATGCGTTTCTGGCGCGGGAAATGGGTGTGGAACTGGTGGAAGGTGCGGACCTGTTCGTGCGAGACGACAAGGTCTTCATGCGCACCACCGACGGGCCGAAAGCGGTCGACGTGATTTATCGTCGTCTCGACGACGCCTTCCTCGATCCGCTGGCCTTCAACCCGGAGTCGATGCTCGGCGTACCGGGGCTGCTGTCGTCCTACCGTTCCGGCAACGTGGTGTTGGCCAATGCCATCGGCACGGGGGTGGCGGACGACAAATCGGTGTATCCGTTCGTGACCGACATGATCCGTTTCTACCTTGATGAAGAGCCGATCCTGAAGAACGTGCCGACCTGGCAGTGCCGTAATCCGTCTGAACTTTCCCACGTGCTGGCCAATCTTCCAGAACTGGTGGTCAAGGAAACCCAGGGCTCCGGCGGTTACGGAATGCTGGTGGGGCCGGCGGCGACGGCGGCGGAAATCGAAGCCTTCCGTGCGCGGATCATCGCCAAGCCCCATGCCTATATCGCACAACCCACGCTGTCGCTGTCGACCTGTCCGACCTTTGTCGAAAACGGTATTGCGCCACGCCACATCGACTTGCGGCCGTTTGTCCTGTCGGGTCGTGAGACCCGGGTGGTGCCCGGCGGCTTGACCCGTGTCGCCCTGCGCGAAGGTTCCCTGGTGGTCAACTCCTCCCAGGGTGGCGGAACCAAGGACACCTGGGTGGTCGAGGATTAAAGGAAGCCTGCCATGTTAAGTAGAACTGCCTCGGATTTGTATTGGATGTCGCGTTACCTGGAGCGGGCGGAAAACCTCGCACGGATGCTCGACATCAGTTATTCGCTGTCGCTGATGCCGCAAGACGGCCGTGGAGACGGTTTGCACGAATTGGCCATGCCGCTGTTGATCACCGGCACCCTGGACGATTACCTGGAGCGCCATGGCGAACTGCATGCCGAACGGTTGCTGCATTTTTTCGCCCTGGATGCGGCCAACCCGGCGAGCATCTACAGCTGCCTCGGTGCGGCGCGGGCCAGCGCCCATGCGGTGCGCGGGCGCATCACCGCCGACATGTGGGAAAACATCAACGCCACCTGGCTGGAGATTCGCGGTATCGCCGAACAGGGCCTCAGTCGCTACGGCATGAGCCGTTTCTGCGAGTGGATCAAGGAACGTTCCCACCTGTTCCGGGGCGCGTCCTACGGCACCATCATGCGTAACGATGCGTTTCGCTTCATTCGTCTGGGGACCTTCATCGAACGGGCGGACAACACCTTGCGCCTGCTCGATGCCCGCTACGAAATGGCCGGCGACCAGGCCGAAGCGGTCAGCGATGGCACCGCTCACGCGTATTACCAGTGGAGCGCGTTGTTGCGGGCGTTGTCATCGTTCGAGGCCTACACGGAAATCTACCGTGACGCCCCTGGCGCCCGCCATGTTGCCGAATTGCTGTTGCTGCGCGCCGATGTACCGCGTTCCCTGCGCGCCTGCACCGAAGAAATCGACCAGATCCTCGCGCAATTGCCGGGGGCCAACGGTCGTCCGGCGCAGCGCCTGGCGGCAGAAATGGACGCGCGCCTGCGCTACACCGGCATCCATGAAATTCTCGAAGAAGGCCTGCACGCCTGGTTGACCGAGTTCATCCCGCTGGTGCGCCAGTTGGGTAACGCGATTCACAGTTCTTATCTGGAGGCCGCATGAGACTTTCCATTAGCCACGAGACCACCTATCACTACGAAGACAAGGTGCGGGCGAGCATCCAGTACCTGCGGCTGACGCCCCACGACAGCGAGCGCCAGCACGTGCTCAGCTGGCAGCTCGACCTGCCGCGTCCGGTGCGGGCGCAACTCGATCCGTTCGGCAACATCCTGCATGTACTGACCATGGACGAGCCCCACGAGGCGATCATCATCGGTGCCCGCGGCCAGGTCGATATCGATGAATGGCGTGAGGCCGAACACGAAAGCCAGTCGGCATTGCCGTTTCTGCGCTTCACCCGATTGACTGAAGCCGACGCCGCCCTGCGTGCGTTCGCCGAGAAGGCGTGCAAGCAACGCCGCGACCGCACGGCGTTGATCGATCTGATGCATGGACTCAACCAGCATATGACCTACACGCCGGGTTCCACGGAAGTGGACACCAGCGCGGCCCAGGCCTTTGCCGGACGCTCTGGCGTCTGTCAGGACCATACCCATGCATTTCTTGCCTGCACCCGCAGCCTGGGCATTCCTGCACGTTATGTGTCGGGCTATCTGTATAGCGAAAGCAGCGAACACCTGGCCAGCCACGCCTGGGCCGAAGCCTGGCTGGATGACGCTTGGTACAGTTTCGACGTGACCAACGAACTGGCCCGGCCGGAGCGTCACCTGAAACTGGCGGTGGGCCTGGATTACCTGGATGCCTGCCCGGTACGCGGGATGCGCCGGGGCGGCGGGTGTGAGCAGATGCACGCGAAGGTGCTGGTCTCACCGACGCCCGCGCCAGTGATTTCGGTGCAGCAGCAATAACTAGAGGTCTGCAAAATCCTGTGGGAGCGAGCTTGCTCGCGATGGCGACCTTTCAGTCGATACTACCGTGACTGACACACCGCTATCGCGAGCAAGCTCGCTCCCACAGGGATCATGTCAGTGCTAGTGCTGAATCTTGCGCCCGACCATATGCTGCAAATACCCCACCAGCATCCCCAGATCCCCATCCGGCAACACCTCGGCCGAGAACCCGGGCATCTTCGCCTGTGGCCACTGGCGCAAACTCTGAGGATCGCGAATGTAGCGCTTGAGGAAGTCCGCGCCGAAGTACTCGGTCGGGCTGTATGGAATATTCAGGTCCGGCCCGAACTGCGCATCCCCGGCACCATTGAGTCGATGGCACGCCAGGCAGTTCTTCTGGAACAACGCAAAACCCTTGTTCACCGGATCATCGGCCTTCAGGGACGGATCGGGCAGCAGGGCAGGGAAACGCTCGGCCACGGGCGCCAGGCGCTTGATGCTCGCCACCTGGAACGGCCATTGCTCGGGGCTGATGTTGCCGGCCTGCGGATCGGTCCAGACCAGATAGAACGGCCCGGCACCCGGCTTGCCTTCCGCTAGCGCCGGCCACGGTTTGGCCGGGTCTTCAATTGCCAGCCATGCCCGTGCCCCTTGGGTATTGAGCAACGGCGCGGCGGCCATCTCGGCGGCAAAGCCATCCAGGGCCACGGCTTGCAGGTGGTCGTCAGGCTTGATGCCGGTCAGCAGGGCGGACAGAGGCACGGCGCGGTAGCTCATGTCCCTTTTGTAGGAAACGTCGTTGCTGATGTTGAGTGTTTGCACCTGGGGATGCTTGAGCAATTCCTCCGTCTGCCAGGTGCGACTGTTCGCGCCCAGCTCCAGATTCAGCTGTGCGGCATAAAGGGGCGAGCCAAACAGCAGGGCTCCGAGCAGAATGAGCATTTTCAAAGTGATTGCCGTCCTTGTCGTGGAAGTGCCATGAAGGGTGGCACAGCCACGCTGGCCCGGGTAGCGGGCCAGTCACATTTTGATAGTGGCAATTCAAAAACTGTGACGCCGTATCTCTTGGACGCGACTAGCCGATGACCTTGGTCAGGTTCGGCAATATCAACAACAGCGTGGTGGCAAAAAGGATGAGCCCGGCTTGACGTACTTTCGATTGTTTGAACATGGCTTGACCGCCTTTATTGTTATTTCCTGATGCCTGCCTGCATAGCTCCATGATGGCAGCGCGTTGCACTTCCTGTAGTGGACGAGCGCCTCGGCAAAACCCGACGACAACTTCGTACAAGTTCACCTTAGAGGCCGCGCAGCGCTTGGTTTAGATCCATTTCATATGGTGAGGTTGCGATTTGCTTTAAAAAAGGCATGAGGCCTATTGCCAGCTTCTTTGCCGCCCTTTGGCTAGACAGCTTGGTGTCCTGAATCGGTTAATCCGCTCGTTCACGACCGTCCGTCTGAGCGTGTGCGTCAACATCTGTGAGCGCTGCGGTCATTGAATCAAACGCGGCTCGGGCCAAGAGTGGGCGCTCTGCCTTTACTCTCCTGCACTGCGGTTCGAGGACGTCATGACCCAAGCATTGATTTTCGACGCATTACGCACACCCCGTGGCAAAGGCAAGGCCGACGGCGCCTTGCACAGTGTCAAACCGGTGAACCTGGTGGCCGGTTTGCTCAGCGCGCTGCAGCAGCGCACGGCGCTGGACACCAGCCAGGTCGATGACGTGGTGCTCGGCTGCGTGACGCCGATTGGCGATCAAGGTTCTGACATCGCCAAGACCGCCGCCCAGGTGGCCGATTGGGATGTCAGTGTGGCGGGGGTACAAATCAACCGTTTCTGCGCTTCGGGGCTGGAGGCGGTCAACCTTGGCGCAATGAAAGTGCGTTCCGGTTTCGAGGATCTGGTGGTGGTCGGTGGTGTCGAGTCGATGTCACGGGTGCCGATGGGCAGCGATGGCGGCGCCTGGGCGCTGGACCCGGCGACCAACCTGCACAGCCATTTCACTCCGCAAGGGGTGGGTGCCGACCTGATCGCCACCCTTGAAGGTTTCAGCCGTCAGGACGTCGATGCCTACGCCCTGCATTCCCAGCAGAAGGCAGCGCGGGCGCGGGCCGACGGTTCGTTCAACAAGTCGCTGGTGCCGGTGCAGGACCAGAACGGCATCATCCTGCTCGATCACGATGAGTTCATTCGCGCCGAATCGACCCTGGAAGGCCTGGGCAAGCTCAAGCCGAGTTTCGAGATGATGGGGCAGATGGGGTTCGATGCCACCGCGCTGCGGGTCTACAGCCATGTCGAACGGATCAATCATGTTCACACTCCGGGCAACAGCTCCGGGATTGTCGATGGCGCGGCGCTGATGCTCATCGGCTCCGAAGCCAAGGGTCGAGAGTTGGGGCTGCAGCCCCGGGCTCGGATTGTCGCTACGGCGGTCACCAGTACCGACCCGACCATCATGCTCACCGGCCCGGCGCCGGCGACCCGCAAGGCGTTGGCCAAGGCCGGGCTGCGGGTCGAAGACATCGACCTGTTCGAGGTCAACGAGGCGTTCGCTTCGGTAGTGTTGAAATTCATCAAGGACATGGCGGTCGACCCGGACAAGGTCAATGTCAACGGCGGTTCCATCGCCATGGGCCACCCGCTGGGCGCCACCGGTTGCGCCATTCTCGGCACGCTGCTGGATGAACTGGAAGCCCGACGCCTGCGTTATGGCCTGGCGACCCTGTGTGTCGGCGGCGGCATGGGCATTGCCACCATCATCGAACGCCTCTGAGCCCGGACTTCAAGGAACCCCGTTATGAGCGAAGCCATTCGTTACGAAAAAGATCAGGACCACATTGTCGTCCTGACCATCGACCTGCCGGACCAGAGCGCCAACACCATGAACGCGGTGTACCGTGAGGCCATGGCCGACTGCGTCGCGCGCCTGGTAGGCGACAAGGACGACATCGCCGGTGTGATCATCACGTCGGCCAAGAAAACCTTCTTTGCCGGCGGCGACCTCAATGAGTTGATCAAGGTCGGCAAGCCCGAAGCCAAAGCCTTCTACGACATGGTGCTGACCCTCAAGGGGCAGTTGCGCACCCTGGAAACCCTGGGCAAACCGGTGGTTGCGGCGATCAACGGCGCGGCACTCGGCGGCGGCTGGGAGATCTGCCTGGCCTGCCATCATCGGGTGGCGCTGGATCATCCTGCGGTGCAACTCGGCCTGCCGGAAGTCACCCTCGGCCTGCTGCCGGGCGGTGGTGGCGTGGTGCGCATGGTGCGCATGCTCGGGATCGAAAAAGCCCTGCCGTACCTGCTGGAAGGCAAGAAGGTGCGGCCGCAACAGGCATTGCAAGCGGGTTTGATCGACGCGCTGGCGACCGACCGCGAAGATCTGCTGGCCAAGGCGCGGGCGTGGATTCTCGCCAACCCGGTGGCGGTACAACGCTGGGATGTGAAGGGGTATCAGATTCCGGGCGGCACACCGTCGAATCCGAAAGTCGCCCAGATGCTGGCGATTGCCCCGTCTATCCTGCGCAGCAAAACCCAGGGCACGATGCCCGCGCCGGAGAAAATCCTCTGCGCAGCGGTCGAGGGCGCGCAGGTTGATTTCGACACCGCGCACCTGATCGAAACCCGCTACTTTACCGAGCTGACCACCGGCCAGGTCTCGAAAAACCTGATCGGCACGTTCTGGTTCCAACTCAACGAAATCAACGCCGGCGGCTCGCGGCCGCAAGGTTTTGCGCCTTATGTCACCCGCAAGGTCGGCGTGCTCGGCGCCGGGATGATGGGCGCCGGTATTGCGTTTGTCAGCGCGTCGGCGGGAATCGATGTGGTACTCAAGGACATCAACCTCGCCGCAGCCGAGAAGGGCAAGGCGCATTCGGCAGCGCTGCTGGACAAGAAAGTCGCTCGCGGACAAATGAGCATCGAGCAACGTGACGCGGTGCTGGCGCGCATTCAAACCAGCGAAAACGATGCTGACCTGGCCGGTTGCGACCTGATCATCGAGGCGGTGTTCGAGGATCGTGACCTGAAGGCCAAAGTCTCGTTGGCTGCGCAGAAGGTCGTCGGCGCGGACACGGTGATCGCGTCCAACACCTCGACCTTGCCGATCAGCGGCCTGGCGTGCGCCGTGCCCGATCAGAGCAAGTTCATCGGCCTGCATTTTTTCAGCCCCGTGGAAAAAATGCCGCTGGTGGAAATCATCAAGGGTGCCAATACCAGCGACGAAACCCTGGCCCGCGGATTCGATTACGTCCTGCAAATCAGGAAAACCCCGATTGTGGTCAACGACAACCGGGGTTTCTTCACATCGCGGGTGTTCGGCACCTTCACCAACGAAGGCATTGCCATGCTGGGCGAAGGTGTGAGCGCGGCGATGATCGAGACTGAAGCACGCAAGGCCGGCATGCCTGTAGGACCACTGGCGATCTCTGATGAAGTTTCCCTCAGCCTGATGAACCATATCCGCCTGCAAACGGCCAAGGACCTGCAAGCAGAAGGCAAGCCGCTGACAGAACATCCTGCGTTTGCCGTCATCGACTTGCTGCTCAATGAGTTCAAGCGTCCGGGCAAGGCGGCCGGTGGCGGTTTCTATGAGTATCCGGTGGGGGGCCAGAAACACCTGTGGCCGGAGTTGAAAAAACGCTTCGAGAAAGCCGACGGGCAGATTTCGCCAGTGGATGTGCGTGATCGCCTGCTGTTCGTGCAAGCCATCGAAACCGTGCGTTGTGTGGAGGAGGGCGTGTTGACCTCGACGGCGGACGCCAACGTCGGCTCGATCTTCGGCATCGGTTTCGCCGCCTGGACCGGCGGTGCACTGCAGTTCATCAACCAGTACGGCGTACAGGACTTTGTCGCGCGCGCCCAGTACCTGGCCAAGCAATATGGCGAACGGTTCGCGCCGCCTGCGCTGCTCCTGGAAAAAGCGGCGAAAGGGGAGGCCTTCTAAGGGCGCGATGACACATTTCGGGGCTTGCCTTGTCACTGTGTTTCGAGGCAGGCTCTGGGGTGTGCATTATTCCCATCACGTGTCAGGTATTTTTTATGTCGTTACGCATCTGCATTCTGGAAACCGACCACCTGCGTCCGGAATTGGTTGACCAATATCAGGGCTACGGGCAGATGTTCAAACACCTGTTTTCGCAGCAGCCGATTGCCGCCGAGTTCACTGTCTACAACGTGGTGCAGGGTGAATACCCAAGCGACGACCTGACATTCGACGCCTACCTGGTGACGGGCAGCAAGGCCGACTCCTTCGGCACCGACCCGTGGATCGAAACCCTCAGGAAGTACCTGTTGACCCGCTACGAGCGTGGCGACAAGTTGCTCGGCGTCTGCTTCGGTCATCAGTTGCTGGCATTGCTGCTCGGTGGCAAGAGCGAGCGTGCGACCCAGGGTTGGGGTGTCGGCACCCACAACTACAAACTGGCTGCCAAGGCACCATGGATGAGCCCGGTGCGCGAGGAACTGACACTGCTGATCAGCCACCAGGATCAGGTCACGTCGCTGCCGGAAAACGCCACGGTCATCGCCTCCAGCGATTTCTGCCCCTATGCCGCCTATCACATCAACGATCAGGTGCTGTGCTTCCAGGGGCATCCGGAGTTCATCCACGACTACTCCCGCGCCCTTCTGGAGATTCGTCAGGATGCGCTGGGCCAGCAGATCTACTCCAAAGGCATTGCGAGCCTGGAGCAGGAGCACCACGGCACTACGGTTGCAGAGTGGATGATGCGGTTTGTCGCGCACAAGCCGGCCGCTGTCAAAGGCTGAAAGCATCGCGAGCAGGCTCGCTTGTATGGTAGGACTTGAAGGGAGGAGGAGGGACAAGGCTCGATTCTGACTGTTGACGCAGTACAGACCGTGGGAGATATCGCCCCTCCTCCTTTCACCCAAGCGCCGATAAAGAATGCAT
>Ga0209050_1001661_pt1 | contig 22516 bp, 25 predicted proteins | sample Araplavi_mTSA_r2_FD_184276 | JGI IMG/M metagenome (GOLD analysis project Ga0209050, IMG submission 184276) | Arabidopsis root microbial communities from North Carolina, USA - plate scrape MF_Cvi_mTSA_r2 (SPAdes) (version 2) | ecosystem: Host-associated > Plants > Roots > Endosphere | place: USA... | reverse complement strand
ATGGTGGCGTTTGAGTGGCTGCGCACGGCCGAGCACGAGGGGTTTAAAGAGATTCTTGGCTTGGTCAAATAAAAGACCAGAGGCAAGAAGAATGTCCAGCTTAAACCGCAACCACCGTGTCAGGCAGCGGGGTTTGCGGTCTAAACTAGGCTAGACCCACCCCATACCAAGGAGCAACGCATGTTTCTCGTGGCGAGCAGTCATCAGCATGTACAGGCGTTTCTGCGAAGGCCTTGGCCTTGTCTCTCAGTTGGCGCCGTACTGCTGGCTGGAGGTGCAGCCTTCGTTGGGGTCTCGCCCATCCTGTTGGCTGCGGTGGCAATTCCAATCATCGAGCTGCAGCTTTGCTACGGTGCAGTTCTTCGGCTGCCGGTTCGCCTATGGCTTGTTGTCGGCGTGCTCGCGTTCCTTGGTCATGCGGTGCTGCTGGCGTTTGCCCAGGGCGGCACGTCGGGTGCACAAAAGTTGGCTGTCAATCTTCAATATGTGGGCGCCGTGCTGTCTGGCGCCGGCCTTGGCGCATTCCTGTTTCGCGGTTCCATACAACGTGCACATGAGCAACAAGGCGCTTAGACCTTTCATCGAGGGGACGTTTCTGCGAAACCGACGCCTCGACGCCTCGACGCCATGAACCAAGAAAGCATCGACATTGAGGCGTATGTCCAAACGGACGATGCTGGTGCGGTCGCGGCTCTTCTGTCCGTCTCCTTGGGCGTTCTCGATGCGGAGCATCTTCCAGAAGCAGATCTTTCTATCTACAAGAGCGAGGATGCGACGGTTCTCATTCAACCCAGCGAAGAGGGCTTCCTGAGTGTGTCCCTGCGAGGCCTTGCACCGTGGAAAACCTGCCCGGCGCTGGCTCGTCACCTCGCCCACGGCCTGAGATGTGTGGTTCGATGCGATCCAGGGGACGGGTATCCGGAGATCAGCCCATACTCGAACACATTCCTGCTGATCAAAGACAACAAAGAGAGCTTTGTCCCATGGGGGTAGAAGTCGCCTTGTCGCCGGATTGCAGCGAAGGTTTCACGGCAGTACAGTAAGCCCTCCATTTCCACACCGACTGCGAGGGAGCCATGCCATCCACCGACGTCTTGCTGTTTGCACTGACCCTGCTTGCGGCCCTGGGCAGCGCGCTCATCGCCGGCATTTTCCTGGCGTTTTCCAACTTTGTGATGGGGGCCCTGGCCCGGGTGGCGCCGGCTTCCGGTATTGCGGCCATGCAGTCCATCAATGTGGTGGTGCTCAATCCGGGTTTCCTGGGCCTGTTCATGGGCACGGCCCTGGTGTGCGCCGTGCTGGTGCTGGTTGCCGTCTGGCACTGGCAGGCGCCCGGCGCTTTCTGCCTGGGGGCGGGCAGTCTTCTTTATTTGCTGGGCACCTTCGGCGTGACCATGGCCTTTAATGTCCCCCTCAACAACGCACTGGCACGGCAGGATGCGGCCAGCGCCGAGGCCGCCGGTTTCTGGCGCGGCTATGTGGCCGGCTGGACGATGTGGAACCATGTGCGCACCCTGGCGGCGTTGCTTGCCGCGGTATTGCTGGTTTATCCGCTGATCCGGTTTCCGGGCGGCGCATAGGCCGAAGGGGAGTGCGCTGTGGCGTGCGTGACGGTTGATGCTTCAAGCCATGCAGGCGGATCATCAGGTATCACGCCTATCCAGAAAGGAAAGCATGCTCAAGTACGTCTGGTTATTGGTGCTCGCTATTCCTCCTTGGGTGGTCGTGGAATTTGGTGCCCCGAAATGGGGCGTGGCGGTTGCGCTTGCTCCATTTCTTTTTTTCGCCATGACGCTGGGTGACCCGGACGAAGATCTGCTCGGGGAGGAATCGGGGAGATTTCGAAAGGGGGCGCTTGTAGCCATAGGCGCAGGTGGCCTTGTCTTAGGCAGCGTTCTTTTCACGTTGTGGCGGGTGTTCTTTCCAAGTGCTTAGGCCAGGAGTGTTAGTCGCCAAACCAAGCGATAGCGACTGCGTCGAAACATACGCCTGATATCAGTCCTTTGCAGCACCCGCGGCGCCCGTTGCCGACGTTGATGTCTCGCAAGCGCGAACCGCGCGGCTCAAAGCCGAGCGCTACCTGTTCGGGTCTGTCTCATCCACGCCATAGACTGCAAAGCGTTCTTGGCGAAGTTGATCCTCGTGGTGATAATCGCCGTGATTTGTATCCCGAGGCGAGCTGATCAAGTGCTAGCTTCACGACCTGAAGCTCGCGTGGAATGGGAATCCTCGCGTTCTTGCGAGACAAGCGACGGGCACTGGACAAGGACCCAGTGCGTTCGTCACTGATGTACTTCTGATATTGGGGGGGGGGGAATTGGTTTGGGCCTGAAAAAGATTTCACTTGTGCTGGCCATTGGGGGCCTGGTATGGCTCGGTGCCGAGTATGCGGAGGACCGCAAGCGCCCTTCGCGCCACAAAGTCCCTTCCGAGGCTGAATTGAGTACTGTCACCGGCAAGGCTCTGGGCGCCCGCGTCGTCGAGCGCAAGACAAAAAAGGGTGTACTTGCAAGCCGCTACGCGGAGCTGGACATACAGACCTCCGGGGGCGTGGAGACCGTGCGCGTTGGCGAGCCGAATTCTGAACGTGCGCTGAACGGGCTGGGTGGTGAAACCGTGACCGCCAGGTTTGATCCGAAGGATGAAAAATCCGTGTTCAGCCTGAGCACCGCAAGCCGCCAGGTGATCACGTACCGCGATACAGCCGCGTTCAAAGCCAAGCTTGTCGAGTCCAACAGCGGCGGCTACACACTTGGCTGGATCGCGGTGGCGCTGGGCGTTCTTGGCTTCTGGTTCGGCCGCAAGGCGGCGGCGAGTTGACCCAAGAAACGCAGTATCCTGCTCAGGGCCGTGCAGCTCAAACGGGGGCGCGGTATTTTCTGCTACTCAAAACAGCCACCCCCATTCCATGAGCCATGTTGCCGAGCCCATTTCTCCCGAGTTCGCGGCGAGCACACTGCGGAATTTGTTGGCGCCGACCTTTGGACCCCTTCAGGGCTGGAAGAGCGGCCGCGGCCACAGCTGGTTCTCAAACTCCACCAAGCTGTTCAAGCTTGAGTTCTACGGGCGTGTGCCGAGTTGGTCGTTCGAGTTCGCATTGAATCTCTACCCCAAATATCCGGCCCATATGAAGGCCGCTGTCTTGTCGATGGCGAGCTTCGATTTGGAGATAGACCTCAAGCGATTGGCCGATGCGCACAACCTGCCGTTGAGCCTCACCGGCGTGCTGCCGGGTGACGAGAACCAATACACCATGGCGGTGAACAGCGGCCCGGCGGCGGAGCGCGCCGCGGCTGAGCTTGCCGCTGTGCTGGCGCATGCACTGCCGTTGCTGGCGGGGATCGACAGCTGGCAAGCGCTCGACCATTGGGCCAATCGCGTGGAAGATGCCGACTGCCCGTTCCGGTTCTTGCGCCGACCCGCCACCTGGTCACCCATGAACCACCATGCCGACCTCGCCATTGCCAGGGCAGCAGGTGCGCCCGACTTTACCGCCCGGGCATCCGGCAAGTTGTCCCGCTATCGCGATCGCGGCACGCCGATGGCGGGCTTTCTGGAAGCGTTTATCGCCGCATGCGGCCAGCCCACATGAGTCGGCATGGCGCCTGGACCCTGCGATTCAATGGTGTGGCCACCATTGTTGACCTTGGCAAGCCTGGCCTTGAAAGCGGCTGTATCGCGATACGTGAGCACCTGGCGCTCAGGCCGACACGGACTTATTTACCCAACCCTGGTCACCTCGCCAAGCAGGGCTGTACCGGGTATCCAAAATCTTAGGCGTCACTGGCCATGCAAAAATTTCTACTTGTCGGTGCATGCTGGGCCTTTTGGCTAATCTATGTCGTCGCCACCGTCAAGACCGATCTGAGAGCCGGTATCTCCTTGTGGCCATTCGTCAAAATGGCAGTCGCCGCTGTTGTTGCCGGATATGTCAGCTCGGTCCTTCTGCGCCCTTCGACCGAAGTTCAGGATGACGCCGAAGAATCCCACTGGCGGCCTATGCCGCTGTTGATCAGGGTTGTCCTCGCAGTCGCAATCTTCACTGGAGGCCTTGGCGTGATCGCCATGAGCCTGGCTACCTCTTTGTTCGGTGTAACTGGCGTGGTTGTCGGGATTGCCTGCTTGCCCATAGCGCTCTACTTTCTTGTCGCCGGAAAATACAATCCGCACGATGTGCCTTGAGTATTTTCAAAAATGAGGCTTAACCCTTCCATCAACCGGACGCCCAACAGACTGAGTCGGTTGGACGTCGGTCATGTCAAACCTTAACTCCAGGGAACCACCTATGTTTCGAATCCTTTTTGGCCGAATGGTCGCTGTCTGTGTTGTGGTGGTTGGCGTCTTTCTCATGTATTCCGGTCACAAGAACGGCGTCAAGTTTGCGGCATTGCGAGACCACGGCAAGACGACCAAGGCCGAGGTAACCAAGCTGGAGTGGAAGGAGAAGAAGAATAGCCATGCTGACAGCCTGTACACAGCTCATGTTCGTTTCACGACGGAAGATGGTCGCGAAATTCGGACTGAAGTGGGCGTCCCCGCGGAGCTTGGTCGAGCCTTGCGCAACAACTCCGGCCCATCCGCCATGACGGTCCGCTATCTACCTGAATCGCCCAGCACGCTTCAAGACGTCAACCAGGACGACTTCTCTGATGCCCAGAAGGGCGTTGGTCGGTATATGCTATTTGCGGGACTGGCAGTGTTGGCCATCCGCTTCTTCTTTTCAAAGCGCGCGAACTGATGCCTGGCCCTTTCTTCAAGCGCACGTCTTCCGTATGCGGCCGTCAACTCCTACGCACTCATCGCTTTGCCGGTGTGCTATGTCAGCGCGCATGTGATCGAATCTTTTCTCAACGCCAGCGTAGGGCGGACCGCAGTGATGGTGCGGATGCCGCTTAACCAGGCTGCTTACACCATGCGCATATTCTGGTTTCTTCTTTTCACGCTTATTGTGGGCTGTGCCACCGGGCCAGACAACATTGTGCAGCCCGCGAGCCAGGCAAGTTCACCCAGCCCGGCATACCCTGCCATCTCCAGGCGCCTGGGGGAGGAGGGCCGCGTGACCTTGCGCGTGCGGGTGCTGGCGAGCGGTGACCCCGGCGAGGTGCGGCTTCAGAAAAGTTCAGGCTTTGACAGGCTGGACGCGGCAGCGGTTGCCGCCGTAAAGCAATTCAAATTCAACCCCGCACGAACCCGCTCGGGCCGCGCCGTGGATTCGTGGGTAACCCTGCCTATCCAGTACGCCCTGGAGTAGTAGGCTGCGCCGCACTTGGATTACCGCAAGGTTTGGGCGGCAGTACAGTAGGCGTTCCAATTCCACATCGACTGCAAGGGCCCCATGCCATCCACCCACGTCTTGCTGTTTGCGCTGACCTTGCTCGCGGCCCTGGGCAGCGCGCTGGTTGCCGGTATCTTTCTGGCTTTTTCGAATTTCGTGATGAGGGCCTTGGCCCGGGTGGCGCCGGCTTCGGGCATTTCGGTCACGGTGCGGGGTTTCAGCGCCCATCCGCGAGTCCTGTTTGGGAGTGAAGTGCGGTGGCACCTAAGCCTTCGCTGCAGCCGGTCTGCCACGGCTGGCTTCGCCGGCTTGCGCAGGCGGCCGAACTTCAACCTTTAAGCGCGTTGTATGTCTCGCGAAGGTGATTTGATGCGCAAGGCTCTCAAGAAGGTTCTGCTGCCGGAGCTAAGCCGCATTGGCTTTATTGGCACAAGCTCGAACTTTCAGCGCAGGTCCGCGGAGAATCTCGATCTTTTGTCTATCCAGTACTGGAAACACGGTGGGCAATTCATTCTGGAGTTTGCGCGCAGCAAGAGAGGGGCTCTCAATACAAGCTGGGGTGAGGTCGTGCAGGAAGAAAATATTGGCGTGGCCCATATATCTCCACTCCAACGGGCGCGGCTTCAGCAAACGCTTGATGCGTCCGAGGAGCTCTTTCGAGGCTTCAAGTTCTCGGGCTTCGGGGAAGACTTGGCGAAGTACATCGCGCTAGCCAATGAAGTTGCCTCATTGCTGCCCCAAGTCGATGCGTGGCTTGAGAGCGGGGCGGCTGGAGAAAATATCCACACACTGGGTCGAAGCGCCTAACAAGAGGCCCGCCCAACCAATCACAGCCCATGATCACTCGCCGACGCACCCTTACGTCGGCCCTGCGTCGATCGCCGCGAAATGACCCATCTCTAAGTTGGCGTGCACTCATAGGCAATGGTTTTGGAAGCACTGGAAGGCATAGCAGCGCCCCGTTTTTTCACTTGAACAACCCATGACAGTTTTAGACTCCGGCCCTTTTTTTCACGGCACGAAAGCCGAATTGCAGCCAGGCGATCTACTAAGGTCAGGCTTCACATCGAATTACGATGAAAGCGTCGTGATGAATCACATTTATTTCACGGCCATCGCCAAAGGCGCCGGGCTTGCCGCGGAAATAGCCAAAGGCAGCGGCAGGCCGCGGGTTTATATCGTTGAACCGACGGGGGAGTTTGAGAACGATCCCAACGTGACCGACAAGAAGTTCCCAGGCAACCCGACGCGCTCCTATCGAAGCAAGCTGCCTTTAAAAGTGCTTGGCGAGCTCGAATCCTGGGAGCCGTATGACCCGGAGTTTATTCAGCAACTGAGAACCCGCGTAGCGAACGGCATGGGCAAAATCATCAATTGATGTGAGGTGCGCCTGCGCGTCAGCCTCCTGAAAGCCCGTTATCCATAATTAAGAATTCAGTTTTACCGGTTTTTCAGCATTTCTGGCCCTGAGACAACCAATCTTCTGGAGACAACGCCGTGTTCAAGTCCCTTTTGCTCAGCAAGTCCGAGGCTGGGTTTTCGGCCGCCGTGGTTGATATTGATGAGGCCCAGCTTCCCGCCGGCGACGTGCTGGTGCAGGTCGAATATTCCACCCTCAATTACAAGGACGGCCTGGCCATCACCAACAAGGGGCCGGTGGTGCGCAACTGGCCCATGGTGGCGGGCATTGATGGCGCGGGCACGGTGCTCGAATCGACACACGCGGGCTGGAAGACCGGCGACCGGTTTGTGCGCAACGGCTGGGGTCTGGGCGAAACGCGCTGGGGCCTGATGGCCGAACGTGCGCGCCTGCAGGGCGACTGGCTGGTCAAGCTGCCGGCGGCTTTTACGCCGCGCCAGGCCATGGCCATAGGCACGGCCGGTTACACCGCCATGCTCAGCGTGCTGGCGCTGGAGGCGCACGGCGTCCAGCCCGATGGCGGCGAGGTGCTGGTCACGGGCGCCACCGGCGGCGTGGGCAGTGTGGCCGTGGCCTTGCTCGGCAAACTGGGTTACACCGTGGTGGCCGCCACCGGCAAGGCCAGTGAAGAGGCTTATTTAAAGCAACTGGGCGCCAGCAGCGTGATGGACCGGGCTGAACTCTCTGCACCCGGCAAGCCGCTGCAAAAAGAGCGCTGGGCCGCGGTGGTGGATGCCGTGGGTTCGCACACGCTGGCCAATGCCTGCGCGCAGACACGCTACGGCGGCGTGGTCACGGCCTGCGGCCTGGCCCAGGGCGCGGATTTCCCGGCGACGGTGATGCCCTTTATCCTGCGCGGCGTGACGCTGGCCGGCATAGACAGCGTGATGGCGCCGCTGGCAAAGCGCCGGCAGGCCTGGGAGCGCCTGGCCCGCGACCTGGACCCGGCCAAACTCGAGGCCATGGTCGAGGAAGTGCCGCTGGCCCGCGCCGCTGAAAAAGCGGCCGACTTGATGTCAGGCAAAGTGCGCGGCCGTGTGGTCGTCAAAATCTGAAGAATCCCAAAAATAAAACGGAGACAAGACATGACGAGCTACGCAGACTTCTACCGCCAGTCCATAGAGCAGCCCGACGCCTTCTGGACGGAACAAGCCAAACTGATCGACTGGCACAAGCCCTTCACCCGTGTCTGCAATGACGACAAGCCGCCTTTTGTTCAGTGGTTTGAGGGCGGGCAGACCAATCTGTGCCACAACGCGGTCGACCGGCATCTCAAGGATCGGCCCGACCAGGCCGCGCTGATCTACGTCTCCAGCGAAACCGGTGCCGAAAAAACCTACAGCTTCCGCGAGCTGCATGCCGAAGTGCAGCGCATGGCCGCCAGCCTGCTGGCCATGGGCGTGGTCAAGGGCGACCGTGTGCTGATTTACATGCCCATGATTCCGGAAGCCGCCTTTGCCATGCTGGCCTGCGCGCGCATAGGCGCCATCCACTGCGTGGTGTTCGGCGGTTTTGCCAGCGGCTCGCTGGCCTCGCGCATTGACGATGCCACGCCGCGCGTCATCATCAGCGCCGACGCGGGCTCGCGCGGCGGCAAGGTCGTGGCCTACAAGCCGCTGCTTGACGAAGCGATTCGCCTGGCGAAACACCAGCCCGAGGCCGTGCTGCTGGTGGACCGCGGCCTGGCGCCCATGCCCATGGTGGCCGGGCGCGACCTGCATTGGGAAACCCTGCGCGCCAAGTACATGCATGCCCAGGTGCACTGTGAATGGCTGGATTCCAGCGCCATCAGCTACACCATTTACACCAGCGGCACCACCGGCAAGCCCAAGGGCGTGCAGCGCGACACCGGCGGCTACGCGGTGGCGCTGGCTGCCAGCATGAAACACATCTTCGACGGCCGCGCCGGCGAGACCTATTTCTCCACCAGCGACATTGGCTGGGTGGTCGGTCACAGCTACATCGTCTACGGTCCGCTGATCGCCGGCATGGCCACCATCATGTACGAAGGCCTGCCCACACAAGGCATGGACAAGCAGCCCAACGCCGCGATCTGGTGGAGCCTGGTCGAGAAATACAAGGTCACCGGCATGTTCAGCGCACCCACCGCGGTGCGCGTGCTCAAAAAACAGGACCCGGGCCTGCTCAAAAAGCACGACCTCTCCAGCCTGCGTGCCTTCTTCCTGGCCGGCGAGCCGCTGGACGAACCCACGGCGCGCTGGATCAGCGAGGGCCTGAACGTGCCCATCATCGACAACTACTGGCAAACCGAATCGGGCTGGCCCATCATCACCATCGCCAACGCCGTCGAAAAAAAGCCCAGCCGCTTCGGCAGCCCCGGCGTGCCCATGTACGGCTACAAGGTCAAGATACTGCACGAGTCCACCGGCGAGGAACTGACCCAGCCCAACGAAAAAGGCGTGGTCGTCATCGAAGGCCCGACGCCGCCTGGCTTTATGCAGACCATCTGGAAGGACGATGCGCGCTTCGTCAACACCTATTGGAAGAGCGTGCCCGGCAAGATGGTGTATTCCACCTTTGACTGGGGCATACGCGACGAGGACGGCTACTTTTTCATCCTGGGCCGCACCGACGACGTGATCAACGTCGCCGGCCACCGCCTGGGCACGCGCGAGATCGAGGAAAGCATTTCAGGCCATGCCGGCGTCGCCGAGGTGGCGGTGATCGGCGTGGCCGACCCGCTCAAAGGCCAGGTCGCCATGGCCTTTGCCGTGCCCAAGGATTCGAGTGTGCTCACCGACAACGCGGCGGCGATGAGGCTCGAAGGCGAGATCATGAAGCGCGTGGACGGCGACCTGGGCGCCGTCGCGCGGCCGGCACGTGTGCATTTTGTGTCGGCCCTGCCAAAAACCCGTAGCGGCAAGATGCTGCGGCGCGCGATCCAGGCGGTGTGCGAGGGCAGGGATGCGGGGGACTTGACGACCATGGATGACCCGGCGGCGCTGCAGCAAATAAGGGATCGGGTGGCGGGGTAGTCCACAAACAACTGGATACGAATTCCCGAGGGGGCGGGGTTCACATGTCATTGCTGCGTCACGCGCGATGTTCACAGTGAACTTTTCGCAGTTTCCCTCGTAATGACCCCATCACCATCTACCCGATTTCTTTGTCCCGACGACCTTGCCGCGCTGATGCGATTGGAGCGGCGCCAGTGGAATGAGCAACAAGCCGCTGATGAAGAAGCCTTGCGCCAGCGGATAGACCACTACACCGGGCTCTGCGTGGGCGCTTTTTGCCCTGGCACCGGCGAAGCACTTGCCTCCCTGTTCATGAAACCGGTGGACCTCAAGGACATCCGGAACGCCAGTTCATGGGCTGATTGTTCAGCGCCAGGCCGCGGCAGCGCACCCGCTGCACCCAGCCGCCTCTTTGGCATCAGCCTGACCAGCGTTGATCCACGCGCCGCTGCCTCGGTGTTCGAGTTCTTTTGGCCTTATGCGTTGAAACAAGGGTACCGGGAGATCTACCTTGGCTCTCCCATACCAGGCCTCAAGCGTGCGTTGGCCGATGACCCAAGCCTTGGTGTCGAGGATTACGTGTATTCGCGCCGCGAGCAATGGCCGCGCGATGCGCAGCTTCGCTATTACTACCAAAAGGGCTTTCGCGAGATCGTGGCGGTGCTCCCGAACTACTTTCCCCATCAGCAGTCCCTTGATTACGGTGTCTTGCTGCGAGGCAAAGTACCGCTGTCGCGATGGTGCTTTTTGTGGAAAGTCATGCCCTTCGGGATGTTGCGATGGGTACTGGGGCGGATAGCCGGCATGGGTAAAAGAAATACCAGGCCGGTAGTGCGGGGCGGGGCCGGCGCGTGACGCCGGAGTCTGTGTCTGCCGATACGGGGCTTGCGAAGCTGTGGTGGAACGATGGCGATGCCTTTCGTTCCAGGCTCTTTGACAGCGTCTCGCTCCTGCTTCCCAGCGGGGAGCAGTTTGTCATGGATGCCGTGTCGGATTGGCTGCGGGAGGCGCAAAAGCCCGCCGTGTCACCGCAGTTGCGTGACGAAGTGAATCGGTTTGTCCGCGAGGAAGCAGCCCACCAACGCGCCCACCGGCTCTACAACGACCGGCTGGCCGAGCACGGGCCGGCGCACCGGCTGGAGCAAGGCATTGCGTCGGCGGTCGGTGAAATCGCATCGAGGAGCTTGGCCACGAGGCTGGCCTTCGCCGCGGCGTTTGAGCAATTGACAGCCTTGCTGTCCGACGAAATTCTGCGCGCACGCAGCCCATGGCTGGGGCAGGGAGCGGCGCCGCAGCTTCGCCTCTGGCGATGGCATTGCGCGGAAGAGATCGGCCACCGCCATGTCGCGCTTGATGTGTTGACCGCGGCCCAGGTGGGCCACGGCCGGCGCGTGCTGGCCATGCTGGCCGCAGCGCTTTACCTGGCGATGGACTTGACCGTCTGCCTTGTCACCTTCTGCCTGCACGATGTCCGGGCAGGCCGTATTGGCGTTTGGCGCCTGGTCGTGCAAGGTTGCGGGTTTGCCATCCGTGCCACGCCCGGCGTGCTGCGAATGGGCTGGGGCGGCCTGCGCTACATGGCCGCACTGGAGAGATGAAGATGGATACTTCATGACGCCTCTTGCTGACGCTGCATTGGGTGGCGCCGGCCAGTTATGGCGCCATCGGACTCCCGCCGTGTTCAGAGGCCTCGCCGCCCACTGGCCTGCGGTGAAACAATGGACTTTCGCGGGTCTTGCCGCGCTGGCACCCGATAGGCCGGTGCGACTCGTTTCTGGTGACCGGGAGCGCGGCAGGACAAATTTTGTGGAATCCACGCTGCGCCTCTATCTCGAATCCCTGCAGGAAGATGGGGTCAGCGAAAGCCAGCCCCTGTACCTGAAGGAGTTCGACCTGCTCGATGCAATGCCGCGGCTGCGGCTTGACCTCATGCATTCGGAAATATTCCCGCCCCGGTCCATCCGTTCGCTGCAAAGCTGGATTGGACCGGCCGGGGCGCGCACGGGGCTCCACCATGACTACCTCGACAACCTCGCGGTTCAGCTTGTGGGCAGGAAACGCTTCCACCTTGTGCGCCCCGGGACGGTGGAGCGATTGGGGGCGGTAGCGGCCAAATACGATTCGTGGGCAAGGCTGTCCAGGCTAGGCGCGCTGGAACTTGCGTCCTCAGGCGGCCCGCAAGAGGACTTTCTGGTGGTCGACTTGGAACCCGGAGACGTGCTGTACATACCTGCCCGCTGGTGGCACGAAGTGCTCAACCTGAGCCCCTGCATCCTGTTCGGCGGGTTTTTCGGGCCGCCTGCGCAGGTGTTGGCGCGATGGGCGTGGGTGCGGTCACGCGACCTGCTGCACCGTGCCGGGTGGTTGGGGCTCAATGACTGCACCTGTCACCCGGGAAGCTGATGGGGTGACACGCGATGAGTCGGGAATGAGTGGTACCCAATTCGGCTGCGGCGCGCGATCCAGGCGGTGTGCGAGGGCAGGGGCCCTCGGGGATTTGACGATCATGGATGACCCGGCGGCGCTGCTGCAGATTCGGGATCGGGTGTTGGGTAAAACTTAAAGGGACCGCACCCTTTTGCCGGTCACCGTGCTGAGGTTGGCTGCAGCGATGGCGGCATCTACCTGATCTCTGGTGTTTCCTATCATGACCGATTTATGAGTATCGAGGTTCAGGCGCACCGTCCATGACTCTCGCCTGTTTCTGCTTTCCTCGATGTGCTTGATATCTATCGACTCAATGGCCTGTATCTGCGTCAGCAATCGCAAGCCAGACGTCACTGTGCCATGGCTGTTGTTCACTACGATTTCACGGCGGTTGCCTCTCAGAATGAGTTGAACCCCGTTTTGCTCAAGGATCTCGATGGTGTTGGCAAAGCCGATCACCCTGCCGGCTTCCAGCAGGAGATCCTGGATGAAATTCCGGAGAAGAAAGAACTTGTTATTCACTGAGTGGATCACCGCTGGAAATGGATGCGTACGTTGCAGGTCTGCCAAACGGTTTTCCGTTGAAGGTGTGGGTGCAACACCGGCAAAGCGGCACCATCTTTTCAGGTCCCAGATCGGGATTAACGATTGTCAGAATTCCTTGCTCGTCCACATACAAACCACTGAAGTAGCTTGATTCACCCATGCGGACAAAGTCTTTTTTCTCGTGTTCATCAAGTGCGACAAGCCAGAAAATCGGGTCTGGTTTGTCGAGCCGGCCAACTGCTTCTTGATGCACTGCGTTCCAGTTGGCTCCGACTTTTGACAGAAGAAACCTGAAAAGCGGTGTGTAGTCCAGGCCGCGTTGTTGCTTGCCGTTCATGGAGGAGCGCGTCGCCTCAGACTGGACTTCTTTTTTTGTATTTCTTTCGTGCCGGAAATCACCCCCGAAGTTGTGATGCACCCCCCGGGTCGTGGTGTTTACTTTTCGAAATAGCGGTTCTTTTTGCATTCGTTTGACCTGCGCGCGAAGTTTATTGTGGAGGCTGGAAACGAAAGTATGTGGATTCAACTTCGCAATTTTATGAGTCGATACCGGCAATGTCTCATCTTGAGAAAATTTCTCGACACTTTGTTTCAGCCAAGGGTTTCTACCCGGATACCCCCTTGTGCCCGGTCGTAGCATCAGTCGCGCAAGGCCTTCGGGTAGTAGCTGACTGATTTCTGGGGGCCCTGCCATATTCCAACAAAGGGGACTCCAGATGACAACCAAACTCAACGTGAACGGCCGGGCCGTTTCCGTCAATGCCGAACCCGACACCCCCCTGCTGTGGGTGATACGCGATGAGCTGGGCATGACCGGCACCAAGTTCGGCTGCGGCGCGGCGCTGTGCGGCGCCTGCACCGTGCACCTCAACGGCCAGCCGGTGCGCTCCTGCCAGACGCCGCTGTCGGCGGCGGCGGGGCAGAAGGTGGCGACGATTGAAAGCCTGTCGCGCAACAACACGCACCCCTTGCAGGTGGCGTGGATCAAGCATGACGTGCCGCAGTGCGGCTACTGCCAGTCGGGCCAGCTGATGAGCGCGGCGGCCCTGCTCAAGGCCAACAAGAACCCGAGCGACGCCGACATCGACGCCGCGATGAGCGGCAATATCTGCCGCTGCGGCACCTACCCGCGCATCAAGGCGGCGATCAAGGATGCCGCTTCCACCCTGCGCAAAGCCTGAGGAGAACCATCATGACCACCACCTCACTGATTTCTCCGAACCGCCGCACCTTCCTCAAAACCACATCCACCGTCACGGGCGGGCTGATGATGGGCGTCACGCTGGGCCTGCCGCTGGCTAGCCGGGCCGCGGGCACGCTGTACACCCCGAATGCCTGGGTGCACATTGCCGACGACAACACCATCACGCTGATCTCGGCGCGCTCCGAGATGGGGCAGGGCGTCTACACCTCCATGCCCATGCTGATCGCCGAGGAGCTCAATGTCGACATCCGCAAGGTCAAGGTCGCGATTGCGCCGCCGGGCAAGGTCTACACCAATGCCTTGCTGGGCGCGCAGATCACCGGCGGCTCGACCTCGGTGCGCGACGGCTGGGAAAAGCTGCGCATTGCCGGTGCCCAGGTGCGCAGCATGCTGGTCTCCGCGGCGGCCGCGAAATGGAATGTCGATGCGTCGACGCTCAAGGCCGAGAACGGCATGGTGATTGGGCCTAACGGCAAGAAGGCGACTTACGGCTCGCTGGCCGAAGCGGCTTCCAAACTGCCGGTGCCCGAAAAAGTGGCGCTCAAGGACCCGAAGGACTTCACCGTGGTCGGCAAGCCCACCAAGCGGCTGGACACGCCGATGAAGGTCAACGGCACGGCCGAATTCGGCATCGACGTGAAGCTGCCCGGCATGGTGTACGCGAGCCTGCAGCAATGCCCGGTGATAGGCGGCAAGGTCACCAGCTTTGATGCCGCCAAGGCCAAGGCCATGCCCGGCGTGATCGACGTGGTGCAGATTCCCGACGGCGTGGCGGTGGTGGCCGACAGCTACTGGCATGCTTTCAAGGCGCGCCAGGCCCTCGCGGTGCAATGGGACGAAGGCCCGGTCGCGGCCATCAGCAATGCCAGCATGCTCGACGGCATACGCAAGGCGGCCGACAGCGGCAAGCCGATTCCCATCGTGGCGCCCAAGGGCGATGCCGCCAGCGCGATGAAGGGCGCGGCCAAGACGCTGAAGGCCGAGTACGTGTCGCCGCTGCTGGCGCACGCCACGCTGGAGCCCATGAACTTCACGGCCGACTACAGGAACGGCAAAATCCTGCTGATAGGCCCCACGCAGTTCCAGCAGGGCGCCGAAGGCAGCGTGGCCGCGGCGCTGGGCATCAAGCCCGAGGACATCACGCTGAAGACGACCTTTCTGGGCGGCGGCTTCGGCCGGCGGCTGGAGCTGGACTTCATCGTGCAGGCAGCGCAGATTTCCAAGGCCGTGGGCAAGCCGGTCAAGCTGCTTTGGAGCCGCGAGGACGACACCACGCACGACTTCTACCGCCCTATGGCGGTCAACCAGCTCTCGGCCGGCCTGGGGGCCGACGGCAAGCCGGTGGCGCTCAACTTCAAGGTGACCTCGCAGTCCATCACGCAGCGCGCCTTCGGCCTGCCCAAGGACACGCTGGACCCGTTCATGGCCGAGGCCGGCGTGATGCCATATGACATCCCGAACACGCAATACGACCTGGTGATCCACGACAGCGGGCTGCGCGTGGGCTACTGGCGCTCGGTGAGCCATGCGCTCAATGCTTTTGCCAACGAGAGTTTTGTGGACGAAATGGCGCTGGCCGCAGGCAAGGATCCGTACGCCTACCGCATGTCGCTGCTCGAGAAACAGCCGCGTTTTGCCAATGTGCTTAAACTCGCGGCCGACAAGTCCGGCTGGGGCACGCCGGCGCCGGCCGGCCGCAGCCGGGGCATCGCGCTGATGGAGGGCTACGACACCTATATGGCGCAGGTGGCCGAGGTGTCGGTCAAGGACAACCAGGTCACGGTGCACAAGATCACGGTGGTGGCCGACCTGGGCCGCATGGTCAACCCCGACACGGTGCAGGCGCAGATCCAGTCCAGCGTCATCTTCGGCCTGTCGGCGGCGCTGAACAACCAGATCACGCTGGACAAGGGCCGGGTGCAGCAGACCAATTTCGGCGACTACCCGGTGCTGCGCATGAACGAGTCGCCGGTGATGGACATCACCGTGGTGCCCAGCACCGAAAAACCCGGCGGCATCGGCGAGCCGGCGACGGCGCTGGTGGCACCGGCGGTCGCCAATGCGGTGTTCGCGGCCACCGGCAAGCGGGTGCGCACGCTGCCGCTGAACGACAACCTGGCCAAGGCATGAGGGAATTGCGCCCGGGCCGAGGCGGAAATGGACACGGGCTGCTAGCATCCGGCGCATGGACAACATAGACCTCGAAGTTCTGAAAACCTCCTCGCAGTGGCTGGCCGCCGGCCTGCGCTGCGAGCTGGTGACCGTGCTCAAGACCTGGGGCTCCAGCCCGCGGCCCGAAGGCTCCATGCTGGCGATCTGTGAAGACGGCCGGGTGGTGGGTTCGGTCTCGGGCGGCTGCATTGAAGACGACATGATTGACCGGGCGCGCCGCGAGGGCCTGGACCGCGTGCGGCCGGCCATCGTCACCTACGGCGTTTCGGCCGACGAGGCGCGCCGCTTCGGCCTGCCTTGCGGCGGCACCATTGAACTGGCCATAGAGCCGCTGTCGGCGGCCAGCCAGGTCGATGAGCTGCTGCGGCGCCTGCAGGCCGGTGAGCTGGTGGCGCGCCGGCTGGACCTGCATACCGGCGCCGTCACGCTGGGCACGGCCCAGCCCAGCCAGTCCATGCAGGTCTCCGAAGCCGCGCTGGTGACCCTGCACGGTCCGCGCTGGCGTTTGCTGATCATTGGCGCGGGGCAGCTCTCGCGTTTTGTGGCGCAGATCGCCCAGGGCATGGACTACGCCGTGACGGTCTGCGACCCGCGCGAGGAATACCGCGACAGCTGGCAGGTCGAGGGGGTGGAGCTGGCCACCGGCATGCCCGACGACGTGGTGCAGGCCATGAAGCTGGACGCGCGCTGCGCGGTGATTGCCCTCACACACGACCCCAAGCTGGACGACCTGGCGCTGATGGAGGCGCTGCGTTCGCCGGCTTTTTACGTGGGCGCGATCGGCTCGCGCCTGAACAACCAGCGCCGCCGCGAGCGCCTGGCCGAGCACTTTGACATGAGCGAAGAGGAGCTGGGCAAGCTGCACGGCCCCATAGGCCTGTACATCGGCAGCAAGACGCCGCCCGAAATCGCAATCTCCATCCTGGCCGAACTCACGGCGGTGAAAAACCAGGTGGCCTTGCCGCGCGCCGTGGGCATCGCCGAGGCCAAGGCGCAGGCCGGCCTGGCGCCCACGGGCGAGGTGTGCGAGCTGCCTGCTGTGCCGGCCGGCAAGCCGGCTGTTTAGGCCGGCGCCACGTCAAAAGCCGCAGGCGGTAGCCCGGCGCGAGAGCGCTCGGCCATCACGGCCCAAGCTGATTCCCATTCCCGCACGCGCGCAGCCAGGTCAAACAACGGCGCCGCGGCCTTGCCCGCCTGCAGGCTTTGCCGCAGCTGCCGCAGGGCCTGCGGGTCGCGCCCCAGGCGCAGGGCTTCGGCCACATATGCCGGCCGGCTTTCCATCACGCATTGCGGCAAACCGGCCGCGCGAATGATGCTGCCGCCCAGGCGCGAGGCCATGCTCTCGCCGGCGCACGTCAGCGCCGGGACTCTCATGCGCAAGGCGTCTTCCAGTCCCAGGTTGGCGTTAAAGCGCAAGGTGTCCAGGAACAGGTCGGCATGCGGGAGGCAGGCCAGGGACTGGGCGCGCGTGAGCTTGTGGGTAAAGATGAGCCGGCTTTCGTGCACGCCGGCGGCATTGGCCTCGCGCACCAGGTTGGCGGCGATGGCCAGGCTGTAGGCAGGCAGCCACAGCACCGCGTCGGGCAGCGAGCGCAGGATCTTCATCCACGCGGCGAAGCTGGCCGGATCCAGCATGACAGAGGGTACGGTGGCGCACAGCACCAGGGCGTCGGCCGGCAGGCCGGCGCGCTCGCGGCTGTCCCAGCCTGGTTCCGGCGTTTCGTCATGGGCGGCCAGCCAGCAAGTGTGCGGCAGGCGCACGACGGCGCCGTAAGGCGCGAGCTCCAGCCCGTCGGGGTGCACAAAACGGTCGGACATGTTGTAGTCGCAGGGCCGCGGCGGGTTGTGGCGGTGCCAGGTGAGCTGGCGCAGCTGCACCGGCGCGACGCGCAGCTCGGGTATCTCGGGCCGGCACCAGGCGGTGTCGAAAGTCATGTCGACAAACACGTCGAGCTGGTCCAGCCGCATGCGCCCGGCCGCTTCCACGTCCGACATGTGGGCGATTTCGGTGACGCTGGCGGCATGCGGCTTGAGCCTCTCGGCGTGCTCGAGCTCGGGATGACGCGTGGGCGAATAGATATGGATCGCGAAGCGGCTGCTGTCGTGCAGCGCGAGCTGGCGTTTGAGCGCGTGGGCGTGGCGCTCGTCGCGCAGGCTTTGCACCGTCATGCCGATCTGGATGCGCTCATCGCGTCGGCCCACCGGCGCGGCGCGCCGCGCGAAGGGCGGCAAGGCCGACTTCAGGCCCTCACTGATTTTGGCGACCGAGACATTGCGCACCTGGGCGAGTTCGTTCTCGTCCATGTCCAGCATCAGGCCGTAGAACTGCGCGTCGCGCCAGTCGCGGCGCCGGCCGGTGCGCAGGCATTCGTCCAGCATCTGGCGCAGCGTGGCGGTGAGGCGTTCGTTCTCCCGCCAGTCGCAGACTGTCATGGCCTCATAGACCTGGCCGCAGTAAAGCTGCCGGGCGTCGGGGAGCTCGCCTTGCTGCAGGCGCAGCTTGTGGTCCAGGTAGGCCGGCGCGATGGCGCGGCCGAGGAAATCATGGAAGTAAGCCAGCGTGGCTGCGTCAAAGCGCAGGCTGGCTTCGTGCGACTGTTCAAAGTCGCCATTAAAAGCCAGCACGGCGGCGTTGCGTATCCGGATGTCGAGGTTGTCCGGAAAGCGGCTGGCCGCCTCTTGCAGCACGGCCAGTGCGTCGGCGTATCGCCTGGCGCCGCACAGGTAGTCGCTGAGGTTGACGTGGTAGGGCGCGTGGCCGGGGTCCTGCGCCAGGCATTTGCCGGCGCAGGCTAGCGCGGCCTCCCACTGTCCCTGCGCGGCGGCCATGAGCCCGACGTTGTTGAGGGCACGCGCATGCGAAGGGTCCAGCGCCAGCGCGCGCTGGTAGGCCATGCCGGCGCGCGCCAGGTCGCCGCAGCTTTCGGCGGCGATGGCCAGGTTGGCCGCGCCGTCGGCGGTCTGCAGCAGCGAGGCCTCGACCGAGAGCAGCGCCTTGTACGCGGCCACGGGCCGGGACAGCGCGGACAGCAGCGTGGCGCAGGCCGAGGCGGCGTTGACGTCATCGGGCGCCAGCGCCAGGGCCTGCTCAAAGGCGATCAGGGCCTGCTCGAGCCGGCCCTCGGCATGCAGCCGCGCGCCGCGCTGCATCCAGCTCTGGCTGTCTTCGGGGGCGCTCGCAGGCGTGTTGTGCATAGCCCGGATTATGTGGCAGCGGCCCCCATCTCAACGGGAGATCGCAGGGATAATCGGCGCAGCATGAATGCTCCCTCCGCACAGCCCACCACCCTGCACCTGCTCGGGCGTTTCAGCGAGGCCTTTACCGGCGCGGAACGTGAGCTGCTGGACATACGCCGCCTGCTGGAAGGCCGCCGGCCTGTGAAGCTCTGGTCCGACGTGCCGCCGCATGCGAGCTACGCGGGGCAGGGCATTGCGACCATACAACCCTTTGCCCAGCAGTTTCCCAGGGGCGGTACCTTGCTGATTGCCGGTGTGCACATGCGGCCCGGCATCTGGCTCAAGTACGCCGGATTCGAAAAAATCATCCTGTTCTACAACCTGGCCAACCATGCGCAGCTGTTTGCCGCCCTGGAGGCCTTGCGCGACAGCACGGGCCTGGACCCGGAGCTGGTGTTCGTCTCCAGGATGCTGCAGCTCAGCGTGGGCCTGCCCGGCCGCATCGCGCGCAGCCTGATGGACCTGCAGCCTTTTCTCGCGGTGGCGGATGGGCGTTTCGCGCAGGCGCCGGACCGGCCTTTTACCGTGGGCCGCGTCAGCCGCGACGCACCGGACAAACACCACCCGGAAGACCCGGCACTGTACCGCATGCTGGCCAGCCGCGGCCTGAAGCTGCGCATCATGGGCGGAACCTGCCTGGCGGCCGCGCTGCAAGGCGTCGAGGGAGTGGAGCTGCTGCCGGCCGGCGCCGAAAGCGCGGCCGATTTTTACCGCTCGCTTGATGCCTTCTTCTACCGCACGGGCGCTTCCACGGAGGCCTACGGCCGGGTGGTGGTGGAGGCCATGGCGGCCGGGCTGCCGGTGGTGGCCCATGTCCGCGGGGGCTATGCCGAAGTCATGGAACACACGGTGTCTGGCTTGCTGGTCCAGTCTCAGGAGGAGGCCTATGACGCGGTGATGCGGCTGGCGGGCGATGCCGGGCTGTGCCGGCGGATGGGCGAGGCGGGCAGGGCGCAGGCGCTGGCCGTGCATGGCCCGGAGGCCACGCAGCGCGAGGTGGCCTTCTACCTCGAATCTGCTGCGGCTTCTTAGGGCGCCTGGAAGATCGCGGTGCCGGAGTACGAGCCGGCGGGCGACAAGCCTCCGGTGTAGACCAGGCCGGCGCGGTTGGCGTTCGGGCCGGTGAACATGCCCTTGACGGCGCCGCTTCCGCTCGAAAAAGTGGAGCTCGAGAAGTAGACAAAGTTTTCCACCACGTTGCCGAAGGAGGTGTTGATGTTCACGCTGAGCATGGGCCCTCCGGCCTGGACTGGGTCGAAGTTGACCGAGAAGGTCGCGCTGTTGAGCGTTCCGCTGGTGCCGGTGTAGGACGTGGGTGCCGAACCGCCGATCAGGGTATAGCTGGAGACGCCCACGGTGGTGGGCAGGACCGGCGTGGCCTGGCCCACGATGTAGTGCAGCTGGGCCAGGTTGGTGGCGCCGTTCTTGGTGGCGCTGGCCCAGTTGCCCCATCCGATAAAGTCGTTGGTGGCCATGGAGCCGAAGGAGCCGGCCGCAGTGTTGACGGTGGGTTTGAAGACGTTGCCCGAGGACTCGAATTCGCTGACCTTGCCGGCGTTCATCACGACGGAGGCGGAGGCCACCGGGCCGGTGAAGCTGCCGTTGGGGTCCGAGGTGACGGGCGGCAGGTGGTAGTGGGCAACAGCCGTCAGGTTGGTGAAGGTGCCGGTGTTGGGATCGGGTACGGGTGTGGGCGTGGGCGGTTTTTCGACGATGGCGGCCCCACCTTCGTTGTTGACCTTGTCGCCCACGGTGACAGGTTCGCGTTCCGGCGCCGGCGTGGGAACACTGGCCCGCACATTGGTGCGCACGGGCGCATCCGTGTTGTTGATGACCCGCACCGATTCGCCGGCCGTCAGGCCCACGCAGCCGCCGGCATTGCAGACCTCGATGGCGTCCAGCTCGGTCGTGATGCCCAGCGAGCCGTCGGGGTTGTAGCCCACGTTGAAGCCGGAGCCGCGTATGCCTATGGTGGCGGTGGTGGTGGTGACCTTGTAGTTCTCGCGGTTGCGCTTGCCGATCAGGCCGGTGATGGCCCGCATGCTGCCGCGCAACAGGTCGACCAGGAAACGGTCTTCCTTGGGATCGGCCTTGTCGACGTAGTTGGCCACCTTGAATTCGGTGTTGGGCTGCAGGGACACCAGGCCGCCGTCGGTGAAGCGCACTTGCGCGCGCCCGCTGGCGCCGGTCAGTATGGCCTGGCCGCTTTCGATGTCCTTGCCCTTGACCAAGGCCGTGGTGCCGCCGTCCGCGCGGCGCACGTTGACATCACCGGCGATGAACTGGGCCACGCCCGCGGAAGGCGCCGCCAGGGCCTGCAACGGATAAATGGCAGCCAGCGCCATGGCCAGGGCGGTGTGTTGGAGCTTGATATGCGGGGTCATGGTGGTTTCTCCAGGGTATTTTTTAAGCGGTGCGCATTGGGCTGGTGTACTGGCTAAGAGGGCCTGCTCAGAGTGGCGGTCTCACGACCAGGTTGGTCTGCTGGAAAACAGCAGCGCCCGAAACCTGGCCCGCGCTGGGGCCCGCGCCGGTCGGTGACGGCGCGCTGTAGACCAGCGCGGCGCGGCTGGCATTGCTGCCGGTGAAAAAGCCGGTGACGTTGGTGCCCGAGGTGTTGGTGATCTTGGAGTTGTTGATATCGACGTTGCTGCTGATGCTGTAGTCGTTGCCGCCGAAGCGGGTGGTGAGGTCCAGGCTGCCATAGCCCTGGCCCGGGCTGTAGGCGCCGAAGTTGGCGACCAGCGAACCGCCGACAAGCTGGCCCGCGCCCAGCGTGCTGGAAATGGCGGTGCCGCCGGCCAGCTGGTAAGTGCCCTGCATGTTGTCGGCCGGCATCTGGGCCATCGGCGTCGGCCGGCCCATCACAAAATGGACGGATTCAATTGCGGTGGTCGAGCCCGCCACGATTTTTTGCCCCGTCACCCAGCTGCCCCAGCCGACGAAGTCGGGATCGGCCGGCACGCCCAACGCGCCTTTTTCCATGCTGGTGAGGCCGGGCGTGCTGCGGAACTGGGTCAGGACGTTGCGGCTGTCCAGGCTGTCGAAGTCGATCGGCTTGCCGCTCAGGAAGCTGGTCAGCACGGCGGTGCCGGCCTCGGGGTAGTAGCTTTCGACCACCGAGCTGGACGCAGCGCGATCAGTGAAGGCCACAGCCGCGGCCATGTCGGTGAACACCTGCTTGACGGGCGCCGGTGCCGCGGGCGGGACGATGGCGGGCTTGCCGTCCGACGTTGTCTGGTTGCCCGCCACGACCA
>Ga0209050_1001657_pt1 | contig 22579 bp, 21 predicted proteins | sample Araplavi_mTSA_r2_FD_184276 | JGI IMG/M metagenome (GOLD analysis project Ga0209050, IMG submission 184276) | Arabidopsis root microbial communities from North Carolina, USA - plate scrape MF_Cvi_mTSA_r2 (SPAdes) (version 2) | ecosystem: Host-associated > Plants > Roots > Endosphere | place: USA... | reverse complement strand
CGAGGCCCCGGCATCGGACGAGGCTGCTTCCTTGCCGAGGATCGCCATGATCTGCGCCGACGTCGGATCATCGAAGCAGTTCCGGCCGATCAGTTCGACGCGGTGTGGCACCGCCATCGCTTCCGCCGCCGACTGAAGCCGCCAATCCGGCAGGTACACGTGCGAAACCTCGATCGGCCCTTCGACATCCCAGCGCCCGTCCTCGCCCTCCGGAATGAGGGTGATCGATCCTCGGCGCGTGCGCGATTCCACGCGCTTGCTGCCCTGCCGCCAGGTCGCCTGCTGGGCAGTGCCGTAGTACGTCATGACAACGTGGGTATCCAGTCCCGGAAGCGCTGCGTGGAGCGCGCCGTGCGTCCAGGGCCGGGTGAGCCGGGTGCCGCCGCGCAAATCCTGGTCGGCCACCACCGGCGGCGTATCGAGGATATGCTCCATCTCCGCGCGTGTAGACGCGCGTTCGCCTGCTGGCGGAACATTCGCTGTCTCGGACGGGGAAGCGGCCATCGTTCATCCTCGGCGTGTCGCCTGACACTATCCGAACGCCGTTCTGCATCAACCGCAATTTGGCGACAGTCGCCGCAACCCCGCGACAGAAGCGAACCGGGCAATCCCGTACATCTCTTCGCACAGGAGGCGCATGCCGCGCCCGACAGGAGGACAAGATGGACAGGAAGAAGATCACGATCATCGGCGGTACCGGCCTTGTCGGTGCGAAGCTGGCCCGGCTGCTCGCGGTGGCAGGGCACGAGGTTGTCGCGGCCTCACCCGGCACCGGGGTCAACAGCGTCACCGGCCTGGGGCTCGACGAGGCGCTGGCCGGCGCCGACATCCTCGTGGACGTATCGAATGCCATGTCGTTCGATCCCGCCGAGGTGCGCGCTTTCTTCGACGCCTCGGGCCGGAACCTCATCCGCGCGGCCGCTGCTGCCGGCGTGAAGCACCATGTGGTTCTATCCATTGTCGGTGCCGACCGCATGCCCGGCAACGGCTATTTCGACGGCAAGCTCATCCAGGAGCGGATAGCCGCCGGTTCCGGGCTGCCTTACACCATCGTGCGCTCGGCCCAGTTCTTCGAATTCCTGGCCGCCATTGCCGACGGCTACACTGCAGATGGCATTGTAAGGGTCAGCGGCGCGCAATTTCAGCCGATCGCTGCCGACGATGTCGCCGCGAACCTCGCCTCGATCGCGCTGGAGGCACCTGTAAACGGTATCGTGGAGATCGCCGGGCCGGAACGCAGGCCCTTCGATCTCACCATCGGCCTATATCTCAAGATGCGGGGCGATGCTCGCCGCGTCGAACGGGATCCCGATGCCGACTATTTCGGTGGCCGCGTCGAAGATCTCTCGCTCGTCCCGCTCCACCTGCACTGGCAGGGCGAACAGGATCTTGCTGCCTGGATGAACGCACAGGCCATGCCCGCCGCCTGAACTCGGCCGAACTTTTCACAATCCGCACTCGAAAGGACAGTCCCATGAAGACGCTGATCTCCACACTTGCCATCGCCGCCGCCTTCGCGGCATTTACCCCAGTCGCGCACGCTCACGATCACACCGCTGCCCACGACACGGCTCCCGCACCGTCCGGCGTCAAGGCGACGCTCGTCTACCAGCATGCGATCCCGGACGTCCCCGGAAAGAGCGTCAAGGGCGTGCTCGTCGAGTATCAGCCGGGCGGCTCCAACGGATCGCATGTCCACGCGCGCTCGGCGCTCATCTATGCCACCGTCATCCAGGGCGCCGTCGTCAGTCAGGTGAATGGCGGGGAGATCCGCACCTTCAAGACCGGCGAGAACTTCACCGAACTGCCCGGCGACTTCCACAACATCAGCGCCAACGCCAGCAAAACCGAGCCGGCCAAGCTACTCGCGGTCTTCATCGTCGACACCGACGATGCCGTCCTGACGACACCAGCCAAGCAAAACTGACCCGCGCCCCCACCATCACGACACCGAGACTATAGAAAGGGATATGCCATGAACCGCCTGAACTGGTTTGAAATCGCTCCCGACGGCGCAAAGGCCTTGATGGGCGTCCACCACTATATCGCCAAAAGCACCAGCCTGCCGGATGAGCTCATCCACCTCGTGTTCCTGCGCGTATCTCAGATCAACGGCTGCGCCCACTGCATCGATCTGCATACCCGCGATTTGCTCAAGACCATGCCTATCGACAAAGTGGTGCTGGTGCCGGTGTGGGACGAGGTTCCTCATCTCTTCAGCGACCAGTATCGGGCCGCACTGGCGTGGGCCGAGGAAGTGACCAACCTCAGCGAAACCCATGCATCGGATGAGGCTTATGCAGCCGTCGCGGAGGTTTTTGAGCCGAAGGATCTCGTCGATCTTACATTAGTAATTGCCGCTATGAATGCCTTCAATCGGCTCGGCGCGCCGTTTCGCCTTCCCGTCGCCGCAAAGCCCTGATCCTGAGCGACGGTTCAAGCCTTCGTATTGACTGGCAGCAGTTTAATCGAAACGCGAGACGTTGAATGGTGGGAGGCAAGCTGCTCTTCCACCATTTCCTTTGAATTGGCGCACATTTGGAAAAAGATTTTGTCAAAGAAATTTGATCAACAGGTTCCGGTCGGGATGGGATACCTTTTGGGGGCCAGGCAATAGACTACTTCGGTCGGCTGCCTGGCAATAGCTGACGTTCGACAGTTGGAAAGTACAATTCTGGCGCTGAATGACCGGGAAAGGCCGGTTTCACCGGGCGCCAAACGCCGCATCGTGGGACGATGCAGCCATCCTGCGCGCCTCTTGTGGAACGGCCAATCTTGGGTAGCTCGGACATGATCGCAACCGGCCGGTGGTATGTAATCGTAAACCTGCTAGGCAGCGTGGCATGACCAACACCCACAAGCTTTCCGGTATCGTCGAGGTCGACGGGGTTCAATATGAATGGGAGTTGCGGAGCGAGCCGCGCTGGAGCGAGTTCGAAGGCTGGAAAGGCATGACCGTCAGCTTGCTGCGCAAAAACACCCAGCGCGGCGCCTTGCTCGAATTCCCGGCGCCAAAGCGCCTGATGAAAGGCTTGCCGCGTGGTCGGCTCCAGATCGGCGATGCGGTTGTGATCAGGGGGATTCAGGCGGCGCTGAACGCCGGTTGGGAGCCTGACTCGCGGGGTAAGCCGATGGTTTTCGTGGTCGATGCCGAAGGCAACTAGCCATCAGCCGAAGCGCGACCGCGGCTCTCTCAATCGTTCAACCATTCGCTTGAAATTTCGCCCCGATGCCCTTCGGGAGCCAGCGCGGCGCGCAGGGCATCCAGCAGAGGCGGCAAAGCCTGGGTGAAGGCGTAAGGCGGGTTGACGATAAACAGGCCTGCGCCGTTATAGATGCCGGGCTGATCGGCATCGTAGAGCCAGTGCTCGATGCTCAGAAATTTCGGTATGCCGAGGCCGCGCAACTTGTGCTTCCAGTGCGCATGTGTTGGGCGCTCCTTCAGCGGAAACCAGATCACCGTCACGCCATGCGCCCACTTGCGATAAGCTGCAGCGAGAGTGGCCGTGATGCGGGAGCGTTCGTCCTGTTGTTCGAACGGCGGGTCGACCACAACGACGCCGCGAGAGGTTCGCGGCGGCACCATCGCCAGCCAAAGCTCATAGGCGTCGCGCTGATGCACGGCGGCTGGCGTGTCGCGCATCGCTTTGCGCAGGGCGCGGGCGTCCTCCGGGTGCTTTTCGTTGAGCACCAGGAAATCCTGCGGGCGCAGAAGCTGGGCCAGAACCCGCGGCGAGCCGGGGTATAGCTTCGGCTCGGCACCGACATTTACCGCCTCTACGGCGGCGCGATAGGGGTTCAGCAAGGGGTTCGGGTCGGCAAGGGCCTGCAGGACGCCTTGCGTAGCCTCGCCGGTGCGCTGGGCTTCCGCGCCCTCAAGGTCATACAGCCCGCAGCCCGCATGGGTGTCGATCAAAGTCAGCGCGCCCTGCTTGTTTTGCAGGGCCTGCACCAGGGCAATCAGGAGACTGTGCTTCACGACATCGGCGCTGTTGCCAGCATGAAAGGAATGCCGATAATTCATTGCGATCTAAAATCCCGACGATCTGCCTTCATGCGAGCCTCCAGGTGCGAAAAAGTCGCGCGCCTGCCCGTTGAAGCAACCAATCCGGGGCCCCTACAACTGCGGGCATAAACCTTCAAATCACTTCTGCGCAAAGCACCATGCTCCCGTTTGGGATTGGCAACAGAGGCGATGAAGCAAGGGACCAGGTGCGTGGCAATGATCACGGCAGCGTCTGCCAGCCCTGCGAACCGGCTCCGAACCGTACCTTCGCCTCCCGGCCAGTTCAGGGCGTCCAGCATGGAAAAGCTGCCGGTCCGGGCCTGGGGATGGGAAATCGTTGGCTGAACGACCTAGGGTCGGGAGCGGACGGGCTTCAAGGTGCCCGTGGTGGGGACGGCTGTGGCCTCGACGTCATGCACGACGAGGTTCTTTCCGAGAAAAGTAAAATGAAACGGCGGCGAGCCGGTCGAGCGACCATGCCCCACCTCCGCGCACGAGAAGCGGGAGCAGGAGCCCTGCCCAGCTCAGGTGCGTCGGCCAGGCATCGGGATAGACGAAAATCTCGATCACGCACGTCATGCCCAACAGAGCAAGGGCCGCAGATCGGGTGAACAGACCGAGCACCAGCAGCAACGGGAAGAGATGCTCCGAATACGTCGCGAGGTGAGCGGCCGTCACCGGATCGATGAAGGGCAAGGCGTACTCGCTGCGAAACAGCTCATAGGTGCTGTCGGTAATGGAGAGCATGCCCTCCACCTTGGTCCGACCCGACTGGAAGAATACGGCAGCGATGCCGAACCGGGCGACGAGCAGCAGCGCAGCTTGGGACAGAGCGTCCTGCGCACCGTCGCAGATGTGGCGGTACATCTTTAGGGGGGATCCCATGACGGTCCTCTCGATCTGGGGCCGCGCCGCCCGCGATGGGCGGCCGCGACCTTTTCAGGCTTGCCTATTCAGGCCTTGGGGCTCAGAGATCCCATGCCCTTGGGCGTCTTGATCGTGGTGCAGGTCCCGGCTTTCACCATCTTCCAGGCGTTACCCTGGTAATCGACCTTCGAAGTGCCCGCACAACTCGTCCCGGCGCCAGCCTTGCAGTCGTTCTTTCCAGCCTTGGCGACGCCGTAGCACTTTTCCATCGGCACCTTCGCGCCATCCGCGGCATGAGCGCCCGCAGCGGTAAAGGTAAGGGCCAGAGTGGCAGCGAAAGCGGCATGAGTGCGGTTCATCGGATATCTCCTTGAATTGGGGTGACTGAAAGACTGTTCGGGGCCGCATCGATGGATCGGCGGTCCATGCCGGGACTTACGCAGCGGGTCGCAGGCCCGTTACACAGAGTTCGGCAGAAAGTTTTTCCGATGGATGTCCGCGCGGCGTGTAACCTTGCGTCACCATGCCGCGTAGACATGTGCTGGAGGCCGAATGCAGGCGAGCGAAGCACAACTCAGACACTGGATGACCGCAGGTCTCGATGGCGACGCCGCGTCGCACGAGGCGCTGTTGCGCGCGCTCGTGCCGCTGTTGGGGGTCTTTTACCGTCGCCGGATGCGCGACGCGCAGGACGATGTCGAGGATCTGGTGCAGGAAACGTTGATCTCAGTACATGGCAAACGCGCGACTTACGATCGCGACCGGCCGTTCACTGCCTGGCTCTACGCCATTGCCCGCTATCGGCTGATCGACCATTTTCGCAGGCGGCGCCTGTCGGTTCCGATCGAAGATGTCGAGACGATCCTGATCGTCGAGGGATTCGAGAATGCGGCATCGGCGCGCATGGACGTGGACGCGCTGCTTTCCACCCTATCCCCCAAGCAGGCGCGCGCGATCCGAGACACGCATATCGATGGCCTCAGCATATCCGATGCCGCCGCCGGCGCCGGCATCGGGGCATCGGACGTGAAGGTATCGGTCCATCGTGGACTGAAGGCGCTCGCCGCGCGTATCCGGGGAGAGCGGACATGAACACCGATGACCTCATCCGTTCCCTGAGCCGCGACGTGCCGCGCGTATCGCGCAGTGCGATGGGCCGCGGAATCGGCCTTGGCATCGTGGGCGGCGGGCTCATCACGGCACTGCTGGTGGCGATGGTGCTGGGCATCCGGCCCGATCTTCACACTGCGATGCACGGCTTCTCCTTCTGGATGAAGTGGACCTACACCGCTTCGCTGGGGATAGGCGCAATCGTTGCCGTAATTCGCCTGTCGCGCCCGACATCCTCCGGCTTGCGCGGATTGTGGTGGCTGATCGTGCCGGTCCTGCTGCTTGCAGGGATCGGCATCTCCGAGCTTGCCGCCACCCCGTCGCGTGAGTGGCTCGGCATGTGGCTGGGGGCGAGCTGGAAGGTCTGTCCATGGCTGGTGCTGACGCTGGCAGTGCCGATCTTCATCGGCCTGCAGTGGTCCTTCCGCCGTCTCGCGCCCACGCGCCTGCGCGAAGCGGGCGCTGCTGCGGGACTTGCGGCAGGGGCATGGGCAGCGACGATCTATTGCCTGCATTGCCCTGAAGTATCGGCGATCTTCGTGCTCACCTGGTACAGCCTGGGCATCCTGCTCGCCGCAACTGCCGGTGCCTTTCTGGGGCCGCGCCTTCTTCGTTGGTAGGTCTGTGTAACCGGGGCCGAGGCATCTGCGTAGGAGAAGGGCCAATTTGGCAAGTCTACCGACAGGAGAGCATCATGACCACATCCAAAAGCAATGCCACCGCAGGTTTCGCCGCCATGGCCGCCCTCATCGCCCTGTCCGGCACCGCAGCCACCACGCCTGCCTTTGCCAAGAGCAGCGCCAAGCAGGTCGAATGTTTCGGCGTCAACGCCTGCAAGGGCCAGTCAGACTGCAAGACCGCCAGCCATGACTGCAAAGGCCAGAACGACTGCAAGGGACAGGGTTTCAAGTCCGAGAGCGCCAAGCAATGCGCAGCCGATGGCGGCAGCCTGACGCCGCCGAAGTGATCGAGCGGTCCGGCCGTCGCTTCTGTCGGCGGCCGGGCTGTCTTTTCAGGAGCGATACGATGTTCGCGACCCACCGGTTCGGCCTTGGCCTGCGCAAGCCGCACTACAGCGATTTCCTGGACGGCGAAGCAGCCGTCCCGGTCGATTTCGTCGAGGTGATCTCGGAAAATTTCATGGTCGATGGCGGACGCCCCCTCGATGTGCTGCGCCGCGTGCGGGAGCACCACCCGGTGGCCCTGCACGGCGTCTCGATGTCGATCGGCTCGGCAGATGGTCTAGATCTAGGCTACCTGGGGCGCCTGCGCTCGCTGGTCGACGCGATCGATCCGCTGTTCGTCTCAGATCACCTGAGTTGGTCGCGAATCTGCGGTTTCAACTCGCACGACCTGCTGCCGCTGCCCTATACGGCCGAGGCGCTGGACGTGGTCTGCGCCAATATCGATCGGGCGCAGGACAGTCTGGGCCGCACGATGCTGATCGAGAACCCGTCGAGCTATCTGGCACTTGAGGGTGAGATGAGCGAATGGGCCTTTCTCGCCGCACTGTGCCAGCGAACCGGCTGCGAGCTGTTGCTGGACGTAAACAACATCTATGTCAGCGCCCGCAACCACGGGTTCGATCCCGTCGCTTACCTTGCAGGCATTCCGGCAGACAGGGTGCGTCAGATCCATCTGGCCGGCCACAGCCAAGGCCGCGAGCTGCTGATCGACACCCACGACAAGCCGGTGCCGCGGTCGGTCTGGTCGCTCTATGCCGAAGCGATCGCCCGCGTCGGCCCGGTCGCGACGATGATCGAACGTGACGACGCGATTCCCCCGCTTGCCGACCTGCTGGCCGAACTGGACACTGCACGCCGTATCGCCTGCGATCCGGCGAGGAGGACAGCATGAGCCTTCACGCCCTACAGGCAGGCTTCCGCGACTGGCTCACCAAGGAAGCGCGGCCCGGTCCACTCTGCGCAGCCCGGTTCGAGGCGGGCTTAAGCATCTACCTCAATAATTACCGTGCCCAGCTTATGGATTGCCTGCAAGAAAGCTATGGCATTGTCCACGCCTGGCTGGGCGATGCCGCTTTCGAGGCTGCGGCAGCCACGCATATCGACCGCGCCGCGCCGACTAACTGGACGCTGGATGCCTACGGCGCTGACTTTGCAATCACGCTCCGGCGGCTCTATCCGGGCGATCCGGAGGTCGCGGATCTGGCTGTTCTGGAACACGCGCTGACACAGGCCTTCACCGCGCCGGATGCCGCTCCACTCGATCCGGCCAGTCTGGGCGCGATCGAGTGGGATCACGCCCGGCTGCACTTCGTCCCCAGTCTGGCCCTGCTGACCACGACCAGCAATGCCGCCGCGATTTGGTCGGCCCTTTCGCAGGGCACGCCGCCACCGGCAGCGCAGCTGCTTCCTGAACCGACGACGATCCTCGTCTGGCGTGAAGGGTTCACGCCGGCCTTCCGCACACTCGATCCGGCCGAAGGGCAAGCGTTGGTAATCCTGAAAGAGGGCCATACGTTTGGCGCGTTCTGTGCCGAATTGGTGGCGCATGTTGGGGAGAAAGCAGGCCCTGCAATGGCAGGCGCCTACCTCGGGCAATGGCTGTCCGACAGCATCGTTGCCGACATAGCTGACGCCAAACTGTAATGCGGCAAAGTTGCGTTGCGTAGGCCTTCCTCTAAAGGAAGCGGCTATTACCGCCAATTTGAGCAGACGAACGACTGCTGCTGTGTTCCTTCAGGGAGACGGGGGCCGCGGTGAAGCTTTGGCTGATGGTCGGCTTCGGCTTCTTGGAGCATGGCGGCCTCTAACCGTCGCGCGGGCCGGAACACTTCGAGACGATCCTTCATGCCCATGAGCGGCAGGATCGGGTTCGGAAGCCAGGATAGGAGCTTCTTCACTTGAGCATCGGTTCCGAGATCACGCGCGCTCTGCGGCGGGGCCTTGGCCCGTATTCGTCTCGAACAGCGTGGCGATCGCACCGGTAGCCGCGTCGGCCAAGTACGAGGGACACCGCTATGAGCGAAGCACCAAACAGCACCTCCGACGATCTCAGGCGCGAGATCACGTGCATTCTCGGCGGGCAGGGTATGTCGAGCGACTTCGGCCATGGCGCCGACTACAGGGCCTTCACCCCAGCGGCGCGTGACAGCCGCCTGCGCCCAGCGGGCCGGACGGCCACGCCAGCCGAGCGCGGTCCTTTCGGGCGCTGGCTCCTGATTCAGGCCGAGCGCGGCGGGCTCGTTGGCGATCTGGCCAAGGGAGCCATGGCAGATCGCGGCTTCCCCCGCGACGGCGATCCGGAGGCGGTGCGCAAGCGCCTGAGCATGCTCCAGGCAGACGGCGACATGTTCGAGGCCCTCGACAAGGCCGAACTCGATTGGGCCAGCTATTGAAGGTGGCCAAGCGTTACCGGGTCGCCGCTTTCGGCCGCCCGCGCGCGCCGTGCGCGACGGCATGGAAGAGGCGCTGGACGACGCGATCGCGCTGGGCCTCGCTTCGTGGGACGCCAGCTGCCGGGAGTGGTTCCTTGCCGCGCCGGTTGGGCTGGCGCGCAAGGCAGCCTGATCCGGAATGAGATCCTAGGGGGCTTGATCCGAAAAGGCCCGAGGCATGTTGATGCCTCGGGCTTTCAAGTTGGGTTGCCTTGCGCTCTCGCGCAAATGGGTGGCCTTGGATGGTAACAGAGTTACTACCGGAGGACCGACGACAGAATGTCCCAAGCCATAAATGGTTCCAATTCCTTTTCGGTTTTTGCCGGATCCTCAGTCCTAGAGAACCGGTAGGGCGAATTGATGATGTCGGTCGATCATCTCAATCTTCTGCTTTTCGCCGTTATCCTAGGTTTGTCGGGGGCAGGCACGGGCATACTCGCAGACGAAACTTTGGGATTTGGGGCGCAGTGCGCAATGGCCGCGCTTGGCTGTTGCGTGATCCTAGTCGGTGTCACGACTCTATAAAATGAAGAGGCCGCCCCTCGTTGAAAAGGGCGGCCTCCGTTCGGTGAACCTGGGAGAGAGGTTGTTCACCGCATCCCTGTCGGACGCTAGCCAGTTAACATGTTAAAAAGAGGCGTGGTTCCACACTTGATCCGTGATAGCTTTTGCCCGGTGCTGCTGCGGAGATGGGCGCCCCCAGGTGCCAGGCGTTTTGCTGCAACAAAGTGCCACGGCCAGGATCCTTTTTAGTTTCCACGTGTTATGGCGGGCGTTATGATCTACGATAGCATTCTGCTGCGATGGAACGTCGATCTCGGAAATCGGTCCGCCAGGCTGGGGGACGTAGTAGTCAGCTTTTCCGAAGAGGAATCGGGAAGCCTCACTGCCACCCTTGAGGGGGCAGGCGAAATAGGCTTCACACGGAAGCTTGGCACAATTCAGCAGGCGATCGAAGAGTTCGAAAATGCTCGCGCTCGTGCGCAGTACGTCCGATGAACCCTCCGCCTGAAAGCCCGTTTTGAGCCCGGTCCGCAGCTATCTCACCGGCGCCGCGAGGAGATCTGTTACCTCTTTCCTGGAAAGGGGATTACCGAGCGTGGCGGATCGTCAAGCGCGGCATCAATCATAGCTGCCCACACCGCCGCTATATCCGAGTGCCCGAGCACGAAACCGCGATTTCGCAACGCGGCCGTGCCTGCGGAGAGTATCTTCTCATCGAGTGCTCGAAGAGCGCCAACAACAGCTTGCGCTTCCGACACCAGCTCTGCCCGAAGCTCCTCTTCCAGGCAGCTCCAATCATCGTGCCCGCTTTGTTTTTTCGCCAGCGCGCGCGCAGCTTGTTGAATCGTCTCCATCGTTAGCTACTCCCCGAGGGTCGACGCCTGCATGTGAATATTCGCCATGCCACTTGATCGAACCTTCGCCCACCCCGAGTCTACCAGATCGCCGTAACTTTCACATTGATCGATGTGATAATTTAGCTTTGGACGACCGTCGCGGGAGCGCTAATACCTTTTTGGGTCAATTCCGCTTAGACCCGGCGCGGCGCCGCTTCAACTTTGCGGGGCTGCGCTTCAGCCCTGCGATGCTGATGCGCGGAGAACGGGAGTCCGGGCGGCGGTTTGGCCTGCGAGCCGCTATCGGCCTCAGCGGCGCGATCGATCACAGCTTCGGCCTCCCTCGAGCTTGAGCAAGCCGTCCGGAGCGTCTTTTCCAGCAGCAGACGCAGGCGCGCTGCCCGCTGTGTATGGCGAAAGCCGAGTTCCCTCAGAACGGCTTCAAGCGTGGCGCGATCGGTCAGGGTTCCAGCAACTATCTTCTCGAGCTCGGCGATAGCGAACTGGCTGAAGGAATGCGCCCCGGCTTTCGTCATTTCCCTTCCTTCCGATTCAACTCTCATACCTTATTGGGTGCATTCCATTACATTTCCCATAAGCAGGACACGGAGCCGCCGCCGCTGACACAAATAGGCGCGCAAAAAATCAGGCCGAGGCAGCCTATCGATCTCATGCCAAACCGGAAGGTCAAGCGCCGCCCCCTCGGCCGGTGCCGAGAGACATCGGCCACGGCAAGTTACCAGTTTTTCATCGCAGGGAGACGGTGCATGCCAACGCGATCCGACAAGACTATCGCGGCGCCCGGGGGCGGGTGAAAGAACCGCGCAAGCAATTGATACTTCGCCAACGACCGATATCGGCTTATGGAAATCGACAGCGTCTTCACGCTTACGCTAAGTGCCGGCTGGAGGCATGATGAAGTTTTCCGATATCCTGAACCGGCACGGCGATGAGCTTGCTCTCATTATCGGCAACGGCATCCACCTTGCCGGCGGCCCGAGCCGCAATTCCTGGCGCGGTCTCTTGCTCCGGCTTGCCAACGAAAGCGGCCTTGGCCTGAAGGACTGGCCGGCCGGCCTGTCGAACATCGAATTCTTCGATATCCTGGCCCTGCACAGGCAAAACCAGGCCGCCGAGATGGCCAGGGAGTTCTGTACGGCGATGGGCGACTGGCAGATCAGCGATTACCACCGCCGGATCATGGGATGGGCAGAGCGACATGGCGCCCCTGTTCTCACCACAAATTTCGACAATGTGCTTGCCGATGCCGTTGGCGCAAGAGAGCTGCGGACCAGGCACCGAAGGTTCACTGCCTTCTATCCCTGGGACACGCGCTTCGCGCACACGCTGCACGACGATCCCTGCGCGGGCTTCGGCATCTGGCACATCAACGGGATGGCCCGCCATCCCAGCAGCATCCGTCTCGGGCTCAGTCACTACATCGGCCTTGCGCAGCGCGCGCGGAGATGGATGCAAGAGCGCCAGACCGGCATCTTCAAGCCGGGCGGCCTGTCCAGTTGGACGGGACGTCATACCTGGCTGCAGATCATGTTCACGCGGCCCCTTCTGGTATTCGGGCTGGGGCTGAGGGAAGACGAAGTCTTCCTGCGCTGGCTGCTCATCGAAAGGGCCCGCTTTTTTGCGAAGTTCCCCAAGCTTCAGCAGGATGCCTGGTACGTCTACAGGAACGATGCCACCGACAGCACCCAACAAGGCCATCTCCTGTTTCTCGAATCCGTGGGCTTCCAATGCCTATCGGTCGGCGCGCACAGCGAGATCTACGACAGCGCGGCGTGGCTAAGCTGATCAGCGGCAGACACCTCGTTCCCGGTTAGCCTCAGGTCGACGCGACAGGGACTGCCGGGCGGTTTCTCACTTGAAATTCCGCCCCTTCCCGAACGTGTCGATGTGAAGGTCGGGGATCAGGATGTCTCTGGGCGCGGGATGCCTTGAAACCGGATCGCGCGGATCCGGCCCGCCGCCGTTCTTCGCGCCGTCACCGCGCCCGAAGGGCAGCGGGAACGGCTCGCAGACGGCCTCTCGCTCACGCCCGACGGCAGACAGTAGCGGGGTCAGATCGGTGAGCTTCCTCGCGATGACATGGATGACCTCTCCCTCTCGCTGAACGATGCCCTCGACGCCGAGCATGCGCGTCCCCATGACGATCCGCCGGTTTTCCTCGAACATGCGCGGCCAGACGATGAGGTTGGCGACACCTGTCTCGTCCTCGATGGTGATGAACAGCACGCCCTTGGCGGAGCCCGGGCGCTGGCGCACCAGCACCAAACCGGCGAGCGAGATACGGCGCCCATCACGCGTGGTCTCGAGCGAACGACAGGGCGCGATCTTTCTGGCGTCCAGGTCCTGGCGAAGAAATGCGACCGGATGGCGCCTGAGCGTCAGGCCGACTTGGCCGTAGTCCTCGACCACTTCCCTGCCCTCGGTCATCGCGCGCAGCAGAACCGGCTGCTCGACGATCTCGTGGATGAAACCGTCAGCGCGTGCCTCGGTGGCCGCAAAGAGCGGCAATTGCTCATCGCGCAGCGCCTTGATCGCCCATAGCGCTTCGCGGCGCGCCAGGCGAAGCGAGGGCCGAAAGGCATCGGCCTCGGCAAGCTTGCCGAGAGCGGCCGCCGGGACATCGGCACGCCGCCACAGTTCCTCGACGCTCACGTAAGGCTGATCCGCGCGCGCGGCAACGATCCTGGCTGCATCCGTCTCCGCGAGCCCTTTGACCATGCGCATGCCGAGACGCACTGCAAAAAGGTCATCCTCGCCGCTGCTTGCCGTGGCTTCCAGCGTACAGTCCCAGCGCGAGGCATTGATGCAGACGGGGCGGATTTCTACGCCATGGCCGCGGGCATCGGTCACGATCTGGGCCGGCGCATAGAAGCCCATGGGCTGGGCATTGAGCAGGCTCGCGCAGAAGACATCGGGATGCCAGCACTTGAGCCAACAGGAGGCATAGGCAATCAGCGCGAAGCTCGCGGCATGGCTTTCGGGAAAGCCATAGCTGCCGAATCCTTCCAACTGGCCAAAGGTCTTCTCGGCGAACTCGGCGGTGTAGCCGCGCTCGGTCATGCCGGTAACGAGCTTCTCCTTGAACTTCGAGACGCCGCCGGTGAACTTGAAGGTCGCCATGGCACGGCGCAGCTGGTCGGCCTCGGTCGGGGTGAAGCCTGCGCATTCGATCGCGACGCGCATGGCCTGTTCCTGGAACAGCGGGACGCCGAGCGTCTTGCCGAGGACTTTTTCGAGTTCGGGCTTGGGATAATGGACCGGTTCCTTGCCCGCGCGCCGGCGCAGATAGGGATGGACCATGTCGCCCTGGATCGGCCCGGGCCGGACGATCGCAACCTCGATGACGAGATCGTAGAACGTGCGCGGCTTGATGTGCGGCAGCATCGCCATCTGCGCGCGGCTTTCGATCTGGAAGGCACCGAGCGTGTCGGCGGCGCGGATCATGGCATATGTCCGCGGGTCCTCGGGCGGGATGGTGCTCAAATCCATCTCGATGCCCTTGTGCTGGCTGAGGAAATTGAAGCCGCGCTTCATGGCGGTCAGCATGCCGAGGGCCAGGCAGTCGACCTTCATGAACTTCAGGATGTCGATATCGTCCTTGTCCCACTCGATGACCTGACGGTCGGGCATGGCCGCCGGCTCGATCGGCACCAGTTCGTCGAGACGGTCATGGGTGAGCACGAAGCCGCCCGGATGCTGCGACAGGTGCCGGGGTGTGCCGATCAATTCGCGCGCAAGGTCGATGGCAAGGCGCAGTCGCCGGTCCCCCAGATTAAGGTTCAGTTCCTTGACGTGGCGGTCCTCGACGCCGTCTTCGCTCCAGCCCCACATCTGGCCGGACAGCGACTTGATGAGGTCTTCGGAGAGGCCGAGCGCCTTGCCGACATCGCGGATGGCGCCCTTGGCGCGGTAGCGGATGACCGTCGAGCAGAGCGCTGCATGATTGCGACCGTAGGTCTCGAATACCCATTGCATGACAATCTCGCGCCGCTCGTGCTCGAAGTCCACGTCGATATCGGGCGGCTCCTTGCGCTCCTGGCTGATGAAGCGCTCGAACAGCAGATCGGAGCGCGCCGGATCGATCGAGGTGATGCCGAGCACATAGCAGACAGCGCTGTTGGCAGCCGAACCCCTGCCCTGGCAGAGGATTTCGCGGCTGCGTGCGAAACGGACGATCGAATTGACCGTCAGAAAGTACGGCGCATAGCCAAGCTCGCCGATGAGCGAGAGTTCGTGCCGCAGCAGCCGCGCCACTTCATCAGGGAGGCCTTCGGGATAGCGCTCTGCAGCCGCTTCCCAACTCAGCTTTTCGAGGACCTGCTGCGAAGTCAGGCCGGGGATCGCGGTTTCCTTGGGGTATTGATAGCGCAGTTCATCGAGGGAGAACCGGCAGCGCTCGGCGATCTCGATGGTGCGCTCCAATGCTGCTTCGTAGCGTCCATGGAGACGGTACATCTCGGCAGGCGGCATGAGGAAACGGTCGGCATTGGTTTCGCGCCGTGCGCCGAGCTCGTCGATCGTGCAGCGATGGCGGATGCAGGTCATGACCTCCTGCAGCACACGCCGATGGGGGTGATGGTAGAGCACGTCTCCGGTGACGACCGTCTCCACCCCGTGCTGTGCTGCCAGATTAGCAAGCGTATGGAGGCGCATCTGGTCGCCGGGCCGGCGATGCAGCGTCAGGGCGAGATAGCACCTGCCCGAGAAGGTGCGTTCGAAGCGGGCAATGACACCCGCTGCATCCTCAACTTCACCCGTGAGCAAAATCGCCAGAAGCCCTTCGGCATGATCAGCGACATCGTCCCAGCCGATCAGGCACTTGCCCTTCCCGCCCCGCTGCTTGCCCCGGCTGAGGAGGCGGCAAAGGCGGGCATAGCCTGCCCTGTCCATCGGATAGACGAGGAGCGAGTGGCCTTCAGTGAGATCGAGCCGGCAACCGACGATGAGGCGGACACCCGTCGATCGCGCAGCATCGTAGGCGCGCACAATCCCGGCAAGGCTGTTGCGGTCGGTAATGGCGAGCGCCTCAAGCCCATGCGCCGAAGCCGCGGCGAACAGTTCCTCACAGCTGGAAGCCCCGCGCAGGAACGAGAAATGCGAGGCGCATTGGAGTTCGGCATAGCGCATGGCTGTTCAGCCCTTGAGCAAGGCTTTCTCAGGCGACCCGTCCGCGAACAGGGGCAACGCAGCGCGCGCTTCCTGCTGCTCGAAGCCCGATACCGTCACGCCGACCAGGCGCACGCCCTTTCCGGTCGGCAGCACCTGCCGAACGAGTGCGAGGCTTGCTTCGCGCAGCTGCGCATGACTGCGCACGGCCGCCGGAAAAGTCTTGCTGCGCGTGATCTGCTGGAAGTCGGCGTATTTGACCTTCACGGTCACGGTCCGCCCAAAGGATTGTGCCCGCTCGCACCAGGTCCACACATCGTCGGCCTGGCCCAGCACGCCTGCCTCGATCTCCGTATCGGCGACCAGATCACGGTCGAAGGTCGTCTCGCTGCCCGACGATTTGCGTTCCCGGTCCGGGTTGACCGGTCGCTCGTCGATGCCGCGAGCAATCTGGTAGTACCATTCCGCCGAACTGCCGAAGTGCTCCTGCAGGAAGCTGAGCGTCTTGGCACGCAGATCGGCGCCGGTCTCGATCCCGAGCGCCTCCATCTTTCTAGCGGTCACCGGCCCGACGCCATAGAAGCGCTTCACTGGCAGGCTCTGGGCCCAGGCGGCGCCCATGTCCGGCGTCACAGCGAACTGGCCGTTGGGCTTCTTCTGGTCGGAGGCAAGCTTGGCGAGGAACTTGTTGTAGGAAATGCCGGCCGAAGCCGTGAGGCCCGTCTCCTCCAGGATCCGCGCTCGGATTTCCTTGGCGGTCAGCCACGCAGTCGCGAGGCCGCGGCGGCGCTGAGCGACGCATTTCGTCACATCGAGATAGGCCTCGTCGAGCGAGAGCGGCTGAATGAGATCGGTGTAGTCGGCAAAGATCGCATGGATCTGCCGCGAGACCTTCTTGTACACGTCGAAGCGCGGCGGCACGAAGATCAGGTTAGGGCAACGCCGCTTCGCCGTGACGGAAGGCAGCGCCGAGCGCACGCCGAAGGTCCTGGCCTCATAGCTTGCCGCTGCGACCACACCGCGCGCCGCCGGATAGCCGACGGCAACCGGCCTACCCCTTAGCGCCGGATCGTCGCGCTGTTCGACCGACGCGAAGAAGGCGTCCATGTCGACGTGAATGATCTTTCTGGGCAGGGACTCGGCCATCGGCCACGGTTAACACGATAAGAACAAGAAGGGAACAAATGCCCAATCCCGCCCGGCGATTTCACAGATCGTTTTTTGAAGCCCGGCGGTAGCCAGAGTTCGAGGCGTCGAAATGCGAGTTGCTCGCCCAGTACACGGCGGCGATCTCAATTTCACAAATTGCAATCAGCTTAGGCAACACTGGTTGCAATGCTTGCATTTGTCGATCGCGCCTTTCTCCGACATGTGGCGGGGGCCTTTCAGGCATCCTCTCCCAAAGACTTTTCAAGCCGGCCCTCGTGGCCGGCTTTTTTTGCCGTGCTCGCGGCCAACGAAATGGAAACGTCGACGAGGCCCCACCATCGCCACTCGCGACGCCCGACTATATACGCTATAGTCTATAGACGATATCGATCATAGGATTTGTCATGGTTGCGGTTGCTCGAGGCAGCGAAGGAGGCGAGGTTCGGCCCGGCGCAGTCCGACGCAAACGTCTGCGGACCATCTAGCTGGATCAGGCAGGAATTCCAACAGGGCGCGCCGCATGATCGGGCCCCCCCTAGCCGAACAGCCCATGCAGGAACCATTCCTGCCCGCCGGTCGCCGCATCCACGCCGTCGCCCTGCCGGAAGACCCAGTAACGCGCACCGGTCTCGTCCTCGACGAGGAAATAGTCGCGCACGCTGAGCCATTCCGCCTCGCTTAAATGCCATTCGCCGTAGATGCGCTCGGGGCCATCGGCTCGCTTCACGCGTCGGCGTACGCCGCGCCACACGAAATGGACGGGCGGATGATCCGGCAGGAGCGCCATCGTCTCGATCGCCTCGGGTCTTGCAAACAGCCGCGCCGGGCGGGGCCAGCGCGCGGGCCAGCGCAGGAGCGTCGGGTCGGCCATCGGTGCGATGCGTTTTACTGACCGTTCGGGAATATGGCTCTCGCGCGCAGCGATACGGAAGAGACGTTCTTCACCCACCCGGTTCCCCAGGATATCGACGAGCGCGGAAACGTCGGGCACCGGTTTGTCCCCCAGGCTCGACATGGTCCGCAAACCGAGCGGCTCCATCGCCGGCGCCGCCAGTACCATCCGTTCGATCCCGAAGCCGGGATCGACAGTCTCGATCCGGTCGCAAAGCAGACGCGCGATCTGGCCCTTTTCCCGGCTCGGCTTGGCAAGGCCAGCACGGATCGCCTGAACGGCGTTGTCGACGCGGTGGAAATGAAGGTCCAGCCGGCGGGCACCGAGGCCCGCCTCTTCCAACGACTGGCAGAGCTCATCGACGAGCTTGCGGATGTAGCGCGCGATCGTCTCGGGCGCGCCGATCGGTTCGGCGAACCGGCGGTCCACTTCGATCTGCCGGGGCGCCTCGACCGCCTCGAAAGGTTCGGACAGGCGCCCGTAGATCTGGTCAAGCCGCCGGCCCGGCTCGGAGCCGAACCGCAGAGCGAGCGAGGCCCTTGGCATGGCTTCCAATTGCGCGACCGTCTCGACCCCCAGAGCGGAAAGGGTCTGGACGATCTTCGGCTCCAGACGAAGTGCCGCGAGCGGGAGCATGGCCACCGCTTTGACAAGTTCGCAAGGATCGATAACCTTGAGCGGTTCGTTCTGAAGCTTCCCGTCCCCGAACCGGGCGAGGCCGTGCGCGGCGCCATAGGTCGGGGCGCAGACAGCACGGGCAGCGGTTTCGACGTCTGCCAGCCGGCGTAATATATCGGCAAGCAGCCCGGCCGCATCGCCATAGGCGTGCGTTGCACCCGTCACATCGAGCATCAGGCCATCGGGCGGGTCGAGCGCGATCAGCGGCGAATACTTGCGCAGTGACCAGACCGCGAGACGTTCAAGTGCTTCCTCATCCGCATAGGGATCCGCGTCCATGATCAGCAGATCAGGCACCAGTGCCTGCGCCTGGGTTACCGCCATGCCGACATGAAGACCCAGCGCGCCAGCAGGCGTGCTCACCGCGGTCAGCACGCGGCGGCGCCCTTCCATCCCGGCCAGGACAAGGCGTGCGTCAGGCAGCGGTGCTTGCCGCCCAAGCCTGCGCCGCAGCCGGTCGATCGGCCAGGCCGGCAGGAAGAGCGAGACGACCTGTCGCATCGCAGGATTCCACAAGAAAATCGGCGCTCTCGCCAGCCCGGCACCGGATGAGCTCGACGAACCAGCGCGGCCTACCGACACCCGGGACCGGCAATGCCTCGGACGCGACCGTCGTCACCCGCCAACGTGTCGTCGCCGCCGTTGGCTGCCCGAAGTCCGAAGCGTCTTCGCGCCGGCGCCAGCGGCGCAGGGCAAGGCCAATCGAGCCGCTGCTTTCAGCAGCAAGCAACAGGCGGCGGGAAACGGGCATCGACAGGCGCGGCACTTCGGCAACGACGCCGCCCAGCCCACCGTGGCGCAGTCCCTCCTCGAAGCAGGCCAGCACAGAGGTTTCGTCCTGCGCTTCGAGATAGATCACCCGGTCGGGATCGAGCCCGGCCTGCGCTATCGCGGGCGCAAAGAGATCAGCCTTGGTCATGCACCACAGGATCTTGCCCTCCGTCCGCGCCATGATCCCGGCCGCAAACAGGGCCGCCGCCGCGCCGTCGGTAACACCCTGTGCGCCGCCCGCCACCTCGTGCAGCGATCCGAGGGCCAGCCCGCCGCCGGGCAGCCGCGCATCGATCGTCTCGAGCCCGAAAGGCAGCACGTCGCGCGCGCGCCGGTCGCCGCCTTCAATCTCGGCAATCCGGGCGCGCAGCGCATCAATACGGGAGGGCGCCCCTCGCTCTGTCATCAAGGGCCTCCTTGCGGCTCTGTTATGGAGAATATGTTCGCATTTTGTTCTGATTGCAGCCCGAGTCAATGGCGGTCATCCCGGAACCGGCATTGGCATTGTCCAAGCGGCGGAAAATGCGCCAAAAAGATTAAAAGCGGCGGGCCCTGTGGCCTGCGGCCAAATGCCCCTTGAGATCACTCCTGCACGCTGGATGGGGACGAATCGAGCGGGACAGGAACCGCTCCCGTCAGGCCGACGTTGTTTTCTGTAGGGGCAAGCGTAAGCTCGCTCGAGAAAGGAACGCAGCATCTGCAACCTTTACCGCCTGACCACCCCTGCCGGCGCCATTGCCCAGCTGTTTGACGCCGAAACGGCCGCGGGCGCCAATTACAAGCAGGTAGTCGCGCCGACAGATCCCGGCCTTGTCGTTGCCGAGGACCAGATCCGAGCGATGGCATGGGGATTTCCGCGCATCCATGTGAGTACGGTCACTGGCGAGCCACTGAAACCGCATCCGGCCTACAACACCCGTAGCGACAAGATTGGCTCGAGGTTCTGGCGCGCGAGCTTTGCACGCCGCCGGTGTCTCGTGCCTCTCAATGCCTGGGCCGAACCGGAGGGTGCAGAAGGCGCAAAGACCCGCACATGGTTTTCAGTGCCCGGCGAGGAGGTTTTTGCCATCGCCGGAATCTGGCAGCGCAGCGACGAGTGGGGTCATGTCTTCTCGATGATGACAGTCCCAAGCCACCAGGCAATGGCCGACCTCAACGACCGGATGCCGGTGATCCTGAGCTGCGAGGACTGGTCCACGTGGACCGAAGGAACTCCCACCGCTGCGCTAGGTCTGTGCAAATCCTGGTACCGCGAACTTTCGCGAGAGGCGTCGGATGAACCGTGGTCGAATCGCCGGACGCCGGACAAGGCCCCATCCCCCAGCCAGATGTTCCTCCCGTGGTAGAGCCAGATCAGGCGATCAGAGGCACGAGCCATGGCAACACCATGGCCGCCGCCCGTACCAGAACCTTGGCATGAACATTCAAGGGAGCGGCCCTGGCTGTTCTCTTGCCGAGCGAAGGCACTCGGCCCAGAAATTCATTGATGAGGGCCCGCCCTGCCCGCTCTGCCGCCTGCTTGCTTCTCACGATGTTGACTGCCTAACGGCAGCGCTGCGCTGCTCGTCCGCTTTTCATGCGGGATGTCTAAAACGACGCACCGGGGCCAGGACAACGGGTACATCCGGAGGGGTCATTTCGAACCGTCACACCGCAATCGGCGAAGGCGCTGGAAGGCGATTGCCCACTGGCAAGCGTATCCTGCGGCAAACGAATTCCGATAGGGAATTGCCCTCCCGGCACAGAAAACCCCAAGACTAAAGCGGTCAGACCTGCGCATGATGCAGGCAGTGGCAGCGGGCCGGCGCAGATTCCCCGCACAAGGACCACACTCAATCGTTCGCCCCCGCGCTCACAAAAGTGCGCCGGCAATCTGGGGCTTGTCCTGCAGCGACGATATCAAGCAGCAGGGCTGCTCCGTCGTAGGGCCGGCATAGACCGCAATCTCCCGCGATCGCAAAGCTGCAGAAAACTATCTCATGGATTGTTGTCGCCAACGTGCCGGCGTCATCCCGATCTGCTTTGCAAAAGCCTTGGTAAAATGGCTCTGATCGGTGAAGCCGCATTCAAGCGCGACCTGCGCCAGGGGCTGATCCCTCCCGATCAGCAAGCATGCCCTCTCAATCCGCTGCGCGATGAGCCAGGAATATGGCGCGACGCCGGCGGATTCAGTGAAGGCTTTTATGAAGTAGCAGGCGGAAAGTCCGCAAACGCTCGCCACCTCGGCTATGCTCACCTGCTGGGACAACCGCGATCGCAGGAACCTCTTGGCCAATTTCACCTGCCAATCCGCAAGCATAGGGCGACGACGAAACCCGTCGGCGCTCTTGCGCGGCATGGCGTGGCAACGCCGAAATGGGCCCGCCTCAAGCAAGATACCCCCGGACGCAACACCGCATTGGCCCGCGTTCACGCGTTCCCAGTCGCCATCGCGACCTCCTACGGGATGCAAGTGCCTCGATCTTCCCACCGTGGGATCGACCCGCCACTTTGCGGCCACCACCGGCAGGCCGCAGGCAAACGCCTGCAACCGGCAACGGAGGAAACCCTGTAATTCCCAACCCCAGACACCTGGCGAGGCGTAAATGCGCCCCATCGCGCAAAATTTTTTAAAACTCCTGAAAAAGCGCGCGCTACGGCTCTCGTCCGAGCCGAATTCGAAGGAAGCGAACCGCGCGATCAAGCTCTTTCTGAACGGTTCTCCGATGAAGCCCGCGCAAGCTTGCGATTTCGTCCAGAGAAAGTCCGTCCTTGAACTTGCCGAGGAAGATCGCGCGCCGCTGCTCAGGCAATTCGCCCAGGGCATTCATCACTTTTGCAAGCTCATCGGCGGCGAACGCCGATCGTTCCGGATCCGGAGACCTATCTGCCAGTTCGTCGATCAGGGGCTGATCGAGCGTGATAAAGCGTATTCTTGTCCTCAGCCGATTGCGACCGAGGTTGAGAGCCATCCTGCGTAAGTAGGACAGGGGATTGCGAACCGGTCCGACTGAGGGGCCGCCCGCGAGTTTTTCCCAAGTCTCCTGCAACGCATCTTGCGCAGCATCGCGCGAACCCAGCTCAAACTCGAGATATGGCTGCATTTCCTTGTAGTTGGTAAGCAAAACACGAGCCAGAGCTGCCGCGCGATCATTACCGGAATGCGGTTCTGCTTCGCTGCCGGCGGTTGCATTCAGAGAACTGGGGGGATCGGGGGGATCGGGGGGATCGGGGGGATCGGGGGGATCGGGGGGATCCTCGGT
>Ga0209050_1001656_pt1 | contig 22629 bp, 12 predicted proteins | sample Araplavi_mTSA_r2_FD_184276 | JGI IMG/M metagenome (GOLD analysis project Ga0209050, IMG submission 184276) | Arabidopsis root microbial communities from North Carolina, USA - plate scrape MF_Cvi_mTSA_r2 (SPAdes) (version 2) | ecosystem: Host-associated > Plants > Roots > Endosphere | place: USA... | reverse complement strand
TTTTGATTTCCAGGCGGCCTCTCCTTTTGTTGGATCAACCGAAACCTGCGCGGGCATCACCTCGATGCCAGAGAGCATCCAGCAGTGAATTTGCCCGAAGCCCAGGATGTGCTGCTCATTATAATTATAACCACCACCATTCTGATTCTTGTTGCGGGTATGCGGCGCGGCGCTCACCATGCCAAAGGGACGGCTGCCGGTGACAAAGAAAAAATACCGGCCCCGGTTGGTCTCTATGTACGGGTCGACCATCGACACATAGTCGGTGAATTGCTCCGGCGATGGAAAGACTTCGATCTCTGAAAAGCCGAGATTTCTCCCCGTTCCATCCGTGGTGATGAACTTCACCCACCGGACGGTTTTTGTATCAAACATAACGGCCTTCCCGGTGCCATCGCTGGGAAGTTGGTTCACCCAAATCACGCTGCCATCGCTAAACAAAAGTTTGCCGCCGGCAATGTTCTCGCGCAAGGACGGGCGGTCATATAAAACGATCTTGTTGATCTTCTGCTCCGACTTCCATTCCAATTGAATCCACGGAAAACGAATATATCCCCAATCGGTCGTGTCGCCCACGCAAGCCCACTCCCCTTTGTTTGGAACGCGGATCACGCCATCGGCAATGTTCCGGGCATTGAAATCGGCATTGAGTTCGGTGGACGCCGTGATAGTCGCTTGTGGCGCAATGTTCCCTGGACCTGCCAGGAGCTGAACAGAAACGCAGCTCAACAACAGGAAGACCGTACCTTTTAACAGAAGATGTCTCATCGCCATGATTTTTTTACGCTGTAGATCAATCGTGCAGTTCTCCATCCGAAGCATCCGAAAAACTCACCGATCGCTTAAAGGTATATATGTATGAACATATGAACAAGTCAAAATTTCTTTTTTTACAGGAGCCTTTTCTTTTATCGACGGGACCGCTTGTTTATTCCAAAGGAAAATCCGCCATCTGCCGGGAAAACGTCTTTGACAATTTTCCGCCGTTGTGCACCGCCCATTCGGCCATCGCATAAAGCACGGGCCGCAACGCCTTTCCAGATTTTGACAATTCGTAGGTGACATGCGGTGGCACGGTCGGCTTTGCTTTCCGGGTGATCAAACCTTCGCTTTCCAACTGCTTCAGTTGCTGGATCAAAACCTTCTCGGTGATCGTGGGAACAGCGCGCTTCAGTTCGCTGTAGCGCTTGACTCCGCCCAACAGGTTGAACAAGATGATCGGTTTCCAGTAGCCGCCGATTTTATCCATGACAAAAGTTACCGGGCAGGTCACATACGCCTGGCTCTTGTTTTCCTGGATGGTGGAGTTTGCTTTAATGGTGGTCATACATACTATAGGGTAAGTACTTGTACAAAAGTAAGTACAAAGATAGTTTTGCCCCATACAATAAAATAAAACAAAACAAATATGAAAATTACAGTAACCGGTTCCCTGGGGAACATCAGCCGTGTATTAGTCGAAAAATTAGTCGCCCGTGGGCATGAAGTAAAAGTAGTGAGCTCGAATGCCGATCGCGCCGGTGACATCGAAGCGCTTCATGCTATTCCGGTCATCGGTTCCATTGAAGACTATGCCTTTGTGGCCAAAGCGTTTGAAGGTGCGGACGCTGTCTACCTGATGATCCCACCCAACCCGCGGTCAACCGATTTGAAACAGTATATCCGCGCCGTCGGCGAGCAATACGCAAAAGCTGTCCAGGTGAATGGGATCAAGTATGTGGTGAATTTGAGCAGCATCGGTGCGCATGATCCGGATGGCCTGGGACCGACCGGAGCCAATTATTTTGTCGAACAAAAACTCAATGCACTCCCCGGCGTCAACGTGCTGCACCTCCGCCCGGGCATGTTCCTCACCAATTTTTTGGGTGTGATCGGCATGGTGAAACATCAAAGCATGCTGGGTAACAATTTTGATGCGTCGGTGACATTCCCCCTCTCCCACCCTCGCGACATTGCCGAAGTTGCCTTTCAGACGCTGGATAACCTATCCTTTTCCGGAAAGCAGTTCCGGTACATCGTCGGCGATGAAAAGAGTGGAGCCGACGTAGCCCAACAACTCGGCAGCGCCGTTGGAAAGACCGATGTTCGCTGGGTTGCTTTTTCAGACGAACAGCTTCTGAATGCCTTGCTGCAAAACGGATTCTCAGAACAAATGGCCACCGTATATATGGTCGAGATCGGCGTAGCGTTGCGGGACGGAAGTTTTACGGAAGATTTTCAAAAGCATAAAGCACATATGGCGGGACAAACTTCCTTGCAGGAATTTGCAGCTGAGTTTGCTATGGCCTATCGGTCCAATTAACTGCAGATCATCGGCACAGAAAACCTTTCCTTCGACGACCATCCCAGGTATTATGCGGGATCGGCCGATCTTGCCTTTGTCGAGACCTACATTCTCGACACCGATCCGAGCGTTAACAACCCCCTTTCACTAAATTACTATGCGGAAGCGGGATACACTTTCCCTGATCCTGTGGTTCTTAATTTACACATTGACCTATGACGAAACCGGATTTGTTAAGTCACTTTCCTTTCACAATCCGTTTTTCCCTACGGAGTGATATCCGCACAAGTTAATTACACGTGCCGTTAATAGTCGTCGATCGTGAATTTTTTTTAATCGGTCAAATTTATGAACGTCGATATTTCCGTAGCATAGGTAAGCGTCAATTGATGCATCGCACGGGTGCAGGCGATGTAAAGCATGCGCTTGTCTATTTCGGTTTGATAGTTGCGCGCTGATGCAAACGGCACGATCACCTCATCGAACTCCAACCCTTTGGCCAGGTGGGCGGTGGTGATGACGATGCCTTCCTTGAAATGCGTGCTGTCGGGTGTGAGCAAGTGTATGCCGTGTGCTTTCACTTCGCGGTAGACAAACTCCGCTTGCTGGCGTGTCTTGCAAATAACCCCCAGCGATTTGAAGCCCGATTGTTCGAACTGCTTCACCATCTTTTTGATGGCCTCTACCTCTTCGGCATTGCTGTCGAAACCCGTCACCGCCGGAGGCGCGCCATGGCGTTCCATGGCGATGAGGTTGGGGTTGAAAAACAGGCGCTGGGCAAAGGCCGTGATCTCGAAGGTGGACCGGTAGCTTCTGAAAAGTTTTACGATGTCGGCCTGCGGGAACACTTGTTCGATGCCTTCCGCATCGGAAGCGCTATACGGGTTCACCTGCTGGCTCACATCTCCCAAAATCGTCTTCTTGCATTTGAACAATCGCGACAGCACGGCGTATTGCACGGGCGTGTAGTCCTGCATCTCATCCACCAGCAGGTGCTTCACGTGGTCATAGGTTTGTGCGCCCTCCAGCCGGATCTTGAAATAGATAAGCGGAAAGACATCTGAATATTCCAGGTCGCCGTGTGAAGTTCTTTTGAACAGCTCGGGCTGGCCTGACCAGGTGAAGAAGTCCTTGTAGAGATCGAGCACGTTGCTGAATTTCAGCATGCGTGGAACCGCCTCCCAAAGCCGCGCCTTTTCCTGGCCTGACAATTTGCGTTTGGTTTGGTTGCGTATATACTGCTGGATATCCTGGATCACTTCGGGGAAGCGTTTCAACATGGGGATGCGGTGATAGGATTTGAACCGCTCCATGATGAACGGGAACGGAATCACCACACCGGCCAGGTGCAATTCGGTGGGATCAAAATAATTGTTCTCTACGTGGATGAGATACTGGTTGAGGCGTCTCAAAAATTCGAACGACGATTTTGCCCGCACGCGCGCGATGAACGCTTCGTCGTGGTGGTCGAGGAGGGCAGCCACTTGCTGGAAAAAATTCTGGAACCGGTACTTGTGTTCCAACACCTCCATGGCCAGTTCTTCCATCTCCATCTCGGGGATCTGCTCTTCGCCCAATTCGGGCAACACGTTGGAAATGTAGTCGGCGAAAACTTTGTTGGGCGAGAGGATGAGAATGTCTTTTGATGCGATGCTCTCGCGAAAGCGATAGAGCAGGAAAGCGATGCGGTGCAAGGCGATGGACGTCTTGCCCGAGCCGGCCACACCCTGGATGATCATGACCGGGGCGGTCTCGTTACGGATCACGGCATTTTGATCGCGCTGGATGGTGGCGACAATGTTCTTCATCTTGTCGTCGCTGGATTTGCTCAGCTCCTTTTGCAGGATGTCGTCGTGAATGTTGACGGCATTTTCGATCATGAACTCCATACGGCCCTGGGCGATCTTGTATTGCCGTTTCAAAACGATCTCGCCCTTCACGGTTCTCGCGGGCGTGGTGTAGGACGCTTCGCCCAATTCAAAATCATAGAACATGGCGGAAATGGGGGCGCGCCAGTCGTAGATGAGGTTGGTCCGCGCCGTCTCATCAAAGAATGTGTAGATGCCAATGTAGACTTCGGTTTTCTCGCCTCCGCCATACGGCTCAAAGTCGATCCGGCCGAAGTAAGGCGATTCGCGAAGCTTCATCAGCTTCCGTTTGCGGGCCACGGCCGATTCACCGGTGAAGGCCATGCGGTCGATGGACTGGCCGGCCGCCACCATGTCGGCCTCGTCCAAACCGGATTGGTGTTCGTGGATGTACTCCTTATTTTGTCTTAGTTCGGTCGAAAACTGCTTTATACGGTCGTCCACCCGTTGGATGGCAAACACTAGTTTTTCCTTGATCTCCTCCAGGTATTCGCGTTCTTGTTGCTCGGCGGTTAGACTCATTCGTGGGGTGTAAAAACGCAAAGATTCAACAAAAAAAGCCGCAAAAAAACCGCTAATATTCCTTCTAAAGACGATCCGAATTGCTCACTTTTGTACCACATCTTCACCGCGTCCAAAATCCCCCCGGCCGGCTAAAATCTTTGTTTTTCTGGTTGTTTTGCCCGGATGAAAATCCCGAAGGGCTTGTCCCGGCAAAGGACGTTGCCAGCGGAGGTATACGATGGACCGGTCTTTTAAAGTATTGAACACATAAAACTTTAACTTTTAACCATTTAAAATTATGCTAAGCGGAATAGGTGCCCAGGAGATCTTACTCATCGGAGTGTTCGTCCTGGTCTTTTTCGGAGGAAAAAAAATTCCAGATTTTATGAAGGGCCTCGGCAGAGGTGTTCGCGAATTCAAGGACGCCATCGGTGACGTGAAGAAAGAAGTCGAAAGCGTGAAGAAAGAAGTCCCCAGAATTGATACAGATCTTTAATTATCGTTAAAAAAAAATATAAAGCCAGGCGCATTGCTCCTGGCTTTTTTTTTGCCACCGGGCAACCCCGTGGCGGTTGGCACCACCCTGTTTTGTCCCTTATTTCTTTTTTTATGGAAATATCGTCCCTCCCGCATCATAGGGGACGATGAACCAACCTACGCCTTTATGAAATCCGCTTTCGCAGCCCTGGCCTTCCTTTTGTTGTGCACACTCACCGTGGTCGCCCAACCTAAACTGACTTTCTACGAAAAACATTGGAGTGATGTCTATAAATATGAGGTGCGTTTACTGCCGCGGTCGGCGCAGGTGGTGGTGGACAGCATCTACGTGCAGGCAAAACGCGACAACAATGTCTCCGAGGCCGCCAAGGCGATCTTCTATCAGGCCAAGTTCATCTCCGCGTTGCAGGAAGACGCCGAGTTGAACATTGTTCAAAAATTAAAAACCGAGATCGCGATCAGCAAAGCGCCGTTGCGGAACATTCTGGAGTCGGTGCTGGCCCGCACCTATTGGGAATATTTTCAGGAGCACCTGTCCCGCTACTATGAGCACTCGCGCGCTGCAGAAAAAGTGAACCCTGACGACTTTCGCACGTGGGACACGGATCAAATGTTTGCCGAAATACACCGGCATTATCAAAATGCACTCCGCGACGAGGCCGTGTTAAAAAAGACCAGCCTCACCACGTTGAACGACATTTTAACACCCGCCGAAAACTCGAAGCTGTACCGCCCCTATGTTTACGACCTGCTCGCCCACATGGCCCTGGACTTCTATACAAACTCCGACAACCTCGCCAACCGGGCACTCCATAGTTTTACACTAAAAGATCCCCACTTCTTCGATTCGTTTGATGCGATAGCTCCTCCACCGGCGGCCGATAGCCTGTCTCCTGTTTGGCAGGGTGTACAGATCATAAAAAACCTCATCGCCTTTCACGGTCAGGCGAAAGATACGTTTGCGTTGGTGGACATGGAAATGGAAAGGCTCGCGTTCCTGGTATCGAAGGGCGTGTTCGAGGATGGCAGCGCCTTGCGCCAGCGGACGCTGGAGAAACTTGCGATCACCTATCGTCATCACCCCGCATCGGCCCTGTTGGATTTTGAGCTGGCCACCCAACGCAATCGCGAAGGCAACCAGTATAAACCGTTGACGAACCTAAAAGATCAATTCAAGAAGCAACAAGCGATGGCCTTGTGCGACGCGGCGATCACGCGTTTTCCCCAAAGCGACGGCGCCGCGAAGTGCGCCCAACTCAAAGAAAATATTCTTCGTGCAACGCTTTCCCTGAAGGGGGAGGAATATCTCCCCACCCAAACCTCATCCCGCTTACGCATTTCGTATCAAAACATCGACAGCGTTTCTATTGGAGTGTTCCGCGTTACGGCCGACTTCGACCGGCAAAATCGCGAGCAGCTTTCCGATTCCACGTTCCTGGCTGCCGTCTCCAAATTAATAGCCGTGGCGCAATGGCAAACAGGCCTGCCGAATTTGCGTGACTACCAGGCGCACAGCACCGAACTCGTTCTACCCAAACTGCCCGTAGGCAAGTTCCTTGTTTTGGTTCGTGTGGTCTCATCGAAGAAAAACCTCCCGGTCTTTGCCTACTCCACGATCCAGGTCACCGACCTGGTCTTGCTCGAAAGCCGCTTCGAAAACAGGTACCGTTACCAATTGGTTAACCGTAACAACGGCAAGCCCATCGCGGGTGCCGACATCCATTTTAAAACAAGAGAGACGTCGACTGCCGACAGAAATGTCGATGAGCATTATACGTCCGACAAAGATGGCTTTATTGTGTTGGACGAGCTGGAAGGATATGGCTATGATATCTATGCCACCGTGCGGCACGGCATGGACAGTGCGGTGTTTGGGGCCTATTCCCTTTACTTTTATCGGGGAGATGACGAGGAAGCTGAAGACGTCAATGTGGAATCCTTTCTTTTCAGCGATCGCAGCATTTATCGCCCCGGACAAACGGTTTATTTCAAGGGCATCCTTACGAAAACGGATGGGAAAAAGTCATCGGTTTTGGCTGGTCAGTGGGTGGAGGTTTTGCTGGAAGATGTCAACGGTTCGGAAGCAGGTAAGCTGCGACTCAAATCAAATGCCTATGGCTCCTTCAGTGGCGAGTTTAAACTCCCCGCCAACGGACTCACGGGTGAATACACCCTCACCGCAGACGAAGACATGGAGGAAGACAGTCATTTTTACGACGAGGAAATGGACGATTTTCTGGTCAACGAATTAACGATTGCCGTGGAAGAATATAAACGGCCCACGTTCGAAGTATCGTTCCAGCCCGTGACAAAAACCTTTATCCTCCGCGACACCGTCACGTTGAAAGGCACGGCGCTGTCGTTTAGTGGCGCGAAGGTGAGCGGCGCCAAGTTCAGTTATCACATCAACCGGACCGTGCGTTTCCCGGGCTGGTATTACTGGTATCATTCATACACGGGAGGGCGTGACCAGGAGATTGCGCACGGCGAAGGCGTGACCGATGCCGCGGGTGAATTCTCCATCGACTTTGCCGCCGAACCGGATGAAGCCGTTTCAAAAAAAGAACGCCCCGTGTTTCATTACGAAGTAACCATCGATGTAACGGATATGAACGGTGAAACCCGCAGCGCTTCCTTTACGGTGAAGGTAGGCTACACGGCAATGATCGCCACCGTGAGTGCGCCGGCTCGCATGAACCGGAAAGATCTGTCGCAGACCATGGTCATCTCTACCGAAAACCAGAACGGCCAATTCGTTCCCGCCAACGGAAATATCGCGATCTATAAACTAAAATTCCCGGCTGCGCCCGCACGTCCACGTCCGTGGGTAGTTCCCGATATACCCCTGGCGACGGAAGATGCTTTTCACAAACTCTTCCCGCATGATTTTTACAACGACGAAAAACCCAAGACCGTACAAAAAGAGAAACGCGTGGCCGGATTTTCCTTCAACACCGGCGTATCCAAAGAAATCCCTTTCAAGATAGACCCGGCCTGGCCCAATGGCAGCTACGTGATGGAACTAACAATGGTCGATGTATCGGGCGACACGCTCACCGACCTGCACCGCTTCATCGTGTTTGATCCTTCCGGCAAAACCGTCGACGACAACCAGCTGCTGGTTTTCGAGATGGACAAACCTTCCTACGTTGTCGGTGACGTTGCAAAAATAAAAATCGGTTCAGCCTCCACAGACCTGACGATCACGATCGACATTGAAAAGAACAACAAGATCGTAAAGACGTATGTGGATCATTTCTCCGGAAACCTGAAAGAGTATACCCTCCCCGTGACGGAAGGCATGGGTGCCGGGTTTGCGGTGCATTACAGCGCGGTTGGCTACAACGCTCTTCTTACCGGTGGACAAACCGTGCAAATCGAATCGCCGCGAAAGCAACTCGCGATCGAAACCGTCACCTTCAAAGACAAGCTGCAACCCGGCGGAAAAGAAACGTGGAGCTTTGCCGTGACCGGCGACGACATCCTCCGGAAGCATACCGAAATATTGGCGTCCATGTATGATGCGTCATTGGATCAGTTCGCTCCGCACACCTGGAGCTTCAATCCGGTTTCCTTCGAAACGTATCATTCTTCGTACAGGCTGTCGGGCCACCAGAGTTTCAATACATCCGAGTTTGCCGTTCGGAATAATCGCTATGGTTTCTATAGCGTGCCCCGTCAATATTATGACGCCTTGTATTGGTTCGGATTCAGCATCGGCAACAAACAATATTTCAACCAGCTTTACCTGGACCGTTTGTACGCATCCGGCCCCAACCCCAATCATCCCTCCAGGGTTTCTCTTTCCAACAACCGGAATGGAGCGAAAGGTTTTGTCTATGGCAAAGTCACCACGTATGATGGCCAACCGCTACCCGGGGTGAACATTGTTATCCAAGGCACTGTCAACGGCACCGTGACCGACGCGAAGGGTGAATACGCCCTGGAGGCCAACCGCGACGACACCCTGATTTTTAGCTTTATCGGTTTTAGCACCGCGAAGGGTGTGGTGGGCCGGAAAAATGTTATGAACGTCGTCCTGGAAGAAGAAGTTATGCAACTCTCCGAAGTGGTTGTGACGGCCTATGGCGTCGTGGAGAAAAAAAACCTCGTGGGTTCAGTTGTTACGGTGAAAAAGGAAGAAGGTGATGTGGTCTTCTACGCACTGGAAGGTAAAGCGGCGGGCGTACAAATCACCGGTATGCCGGGCGGCTCGGGTTATTTAAGGATACGCGGTGCTTCCGCGTTGGACCAGGCCAACGCCTTGTATGTGGTGGACGGCGTGATCGTGGAGTCGTCGAAGGTCGATCAGGCCGACCTCGCCGATGTGCAGGTGCTCAAGGGCGAGGCAGCCATAAGCCTCTATGGTATGCGCGCGGCCAACGGCGTGATCGTGGTGACCACAAAATCGGGTCAGAAAAAAATGGACGAAACGATGGCCAAGATAAGTGCCCGCAAAAATCTTAATGAAACCGCGTTCTTTTTCCCGCACCTCACCACAGACGAAAACGGCATCATCCGCTTCACCTTCACCACGCCCGAGGCCCTGACGCGCTGGAAGCTTCAGTTGCTGGGGCACACGCGCGACCTGGTCACGGTCACACAGACCTTGCAAACCGTGACACAAAAAGAATTGATGGTGACGCCCAACATGCCCCGCTTCCTGCGCGAAGGCGACGACGTGATCCTGTCGGTGAAGATTGCCAACCTCACCGCAAAAAGTAAAGCAGGAAAAGTGGCGTTGCAATTGACAAACCCCATGACGGGTGCAGCCGTGGATGTATACTACGGGAACCTTGCAAGGACCAAGTCGTTCAAGGCCGGGGCAAAAGGAAATACGGAAGTATCCTGGAAACTGCATGTGCCCGACATTGGTGCGGAGGCCGTGCAATACAAAGTGGTGGCCAAGGCGGGTGGCTTTAGCGACGGCGAACAGAATGCGTTGCCGGTGCTTGCGAACCGTATGCTGGTCACCGAATCGCTCCCGATGTATGTTCGCGCCGGCCAGACCAAAACATTTACGTTGGAAAAACTGAAGACCAACAACTCACCGACGCTGCTCCATCACCAGGTGACCTTGGAGGTAACATCGAATCCGGCGTGGCTGGCCGTGAAGTCCCTCCCCTATCTCATGGAATTTCCACACGAATGCGCCGAGCAACTTTTCTCCCGTTACTATGCCAACACGCTGGGCAGTTATATTGCCAACCGTCATCCCAAGGTCAAAGAAGTGCTTGCCGCCTGGTCTGCCGCCGGAGCATTGACCAGCAACCTCGAAAAAAATCCAGAGCTTAAATCCATCATCATCGAAGAAACTCCCTGGCTGCGCGACGCACAAAGTGAAACTGAACAAGCGCAGCGACTAGGCTTGCTGTTTGATCTCAACCGGATGAAAGGGCAGTCGGAGGCGGTGGTGCGCCGGCTTGAAGAAATGCAAATGAGCGACGGCGGCTTTCCGTGGTTTGCCGGCGCCGATCATGCCAGCCGCTTTATTACGCAACACGTCGCTTCGGGATATGGTCATCTGAAACAGTTAAACGTGGTGTCTGCCGATGACAAAGCCGTGGGGATCGTGCACAAGGCCGTTGCCTTCCTCGATGCGCAGATCATTTCGGACTATGAAAATTTGCGGGCTATGGCGAGCGCAAATCTCTCCAAGGTTAAAGATTCCGAAAAGCTGATCCAAGCATACCTCGAGAAGGAATCTTGCAACCCTGAACAAATTCAATACCTCTACATGCGCAGTTTCTTTCCGGACATCGCCGTGAGCAAAAGATTGGAGCTTGTACTGGAGTACTACCGAAAGCAAGCCGCACGCTACTGGCCTGCAGCCGATCTGTATTCAAAAGGAATGATCGCCTTGATACAACATCGCCAGGGAGATCCGGCCGTTGCCAAAGCTATCCTTGCCTCGTTGAAAGAGACGAGCCTCACCAGTGATGAAATGGGTATGTATTGGAAAGAGAATACGTCCAGCTGGTATTGGTATCACGCGCCGGTGGAAACCCAGGCCCTCATGATCGAAGCGTTCAACGAAATTGAAGGCGCCGACAAATCCATCGCCCCGGACCAGAAAATAAAAACACTGGACGAGCTGCGCATCTGGCTTCTGAAAAACAAACAGACCAGTCAATGGAAGACCACCAAAGCCACTACAGAAGCCATCTATGCTCTATTGTTGAACGGCTCGGACTGGCTGCCGCTAAACAACACGTTGGATGTGACGGTGGGCGCAAAAAAAATCACACCCGATGCCAAGTCCCCTGAGGCCGGTACCGGATATTTCAAAACATCGTGGAAGGGAGAAGACATTACGCCCGCGTTGAGCACGGTGACGCTGACCAAAAAAGAAAATGGCATCGCGTGGGGAGGATTATACTGGCAATATTTTGAAGACCTCGACAAGATCACACCGGCAGAAACGCCGTTGAAGCTCTCCAAAAAAATATTTCTCGTGAACCGGACAGATAAGGGTGAGCTTTTAACGGAGGTGAAGCCCGGCGCCTCCCCGCTCAAAGTCGGCGACCGCCTCCGGGTGCGCATCGAACTGAAAGCGGATCGCCCCATGGAATTCCTCCACATGAAAGACCTGCGGGCGGCAGGTCTCGAACCGGTGGATGTTTTGTCGGAATACAAATGGCAGGCCGGGTTGGGGTACTACCAAAGCACAAAGGATGCCGCCACGCACTTTTTCTTTGACACGATGGAGAAGGGTGTTTACGTATTTGAATACGACCTCCGCGTGAACAACGCTGGAAATTTTTCGAATGGTATCACAACGATCCAGAGCATGTATGCCCCGGAGTTTTCGAGTCACAGCGAAGGCGTTCGAATTGAGGTGGAGAAGTAGGTATACGCTTTGATGCGAAAAGAAAGGGTCGCCTTCGCTAAAAGCTTTGGCGAGCAGAAAAGCAGTCGCTAAGGTTTTATGAAAATAAATGACGGGTCGTTCTATTTTTCAGAGAGCGTCGATGGGTTCTGACTGTTGTTCATGTTCATCCAGTACAAAACGACTTTCGACAGTTGTTCTTCGAAATCGGGAAGCTCAACGGACTTGACCAGGTATGCGTTGGCGCCTAGCCGGGCCGATTCCAGGATGTGGTCGCCTTCGCTCGACGACGTCAGGACCACCACGGGGATGTGGCGCATCAGTTCGTCGCGTTTTATTCTTTTTAGTAATTCAAGGCCGTCCACCTTAGGCATTTTGTTGTCCAGCAGGATAAGCTTCAGGTCGTTGTATGCCTTATTCTTGTAGATGTAATCGATTGCTTCGGCGCCATCGCCACAATGGTGAATCCCATCGACGATGTTAATCTTTTTCAACGCGCGCATCGCCAGGCGGGCGTCGTCCAGGTTGTCTTCAATCAATAATATTTCAACCATACCGGGATCTTTAAGATCAATTCTTAGCATAACGGCTTTCGCCTGGGGATTGTTTTTTTGAAACAGGTTAAATAATGGCATTTGTTGCTCCTGGTCCGGCCATTGCGTTTTGGCCGCGGGTGTACCTATTCCTGTTTTAAATATAAAAAATGAAATGATGAATCTGCTATGTGGCCGCTTTATGGGATGCTAAGTTTTTGTTACGGTTCCGGACCTGGATTTCGCCAATACAAAAAACTCCCTATTTTTGTGTGAATCGTTCATGATCGGTATCTGGCAGAGCAAACGGATGAGCCGTCCTGGACATCACCTTTGGACATGCCCGGTGTCCTCAAAAATGTGACAGGTTGCTTTTTTAATCAATCTCCCGTTGAGCCCCGGAAAAATCAGGTTGCCTTGAAAAATAACCATCGCAGCCAGGAGGATGGATTCTTAAACGTCGCGAATGCCATGAAAGAGGTGTCCGAAGCTATCGATACCGAATTGATCGCCCGTATCAAAAAAGGGGATGCCAAAAGTCTGGAGCTTTTGTTCCGGAGGCTCTACCCCAATCTTTGCGCCTATGCCCGCAAGTTTTTGAACGACGCCGCCGAAGCCGAAGAGATCGTACAGGATCTGTTTTCAATCCTTTGGGAGGACCGTCACAAGATTGACGAACAACAATCGCTTTCCTCCTACCTGTTCACGTCCGTAAAAAACCGTTGTCTCAATTTTCTAATCTTACAGAAACGAAAAACAAGGCATGCCGACCTGATGCGCTTTCTCTATGTGCAGGAAGTTTCCAGCGAGGCCGCCCACTCCTATCATGCCCTTTTGGCCAAAGACCTGGAAAAAGATTTCCATACGGCCATGGAAGATCTCCCCACCGAATGCCGGAAAATCTTTGAATTGAGCCGTCAGGAAGGACTTAAATACCAGGAGATCGCGCTAAAACTTAATATTTCCATAAAAACAGTAGAGACACAAATGTCGCGGGCGTTGGCCAAACTGCGCCTTCAGCTCCGGGAGCACATGGCCCTGGTGTTGTTACTGACGTTTTTTAAATAAAAATTTTCAGGGGTTGTCGGGGTAAGGGCTAAGTTTATTGTATTAGCCCCCGAAGCCTATGAACGAAGAAGCCCCACAACCGATCCAGGAAATCATTACGCGTTTTTTGGAAGGCCATGCCTCCGAAGAAGATGTCGAAACGTTGTACGCCTGGGTACAGGAAAGCGAAGCCAACCGGCATTATTTCCATGAAATGAACAACACCTACCAGGCCTCGGTCACGCTGGCCCGGTATAATCAACCCAAGATCAACGCCGCCTGGGAGCAGCTGGCGCAGGATATCCAGGGTTCCGGCCGGACGGTGGAGCACCCCGCGCTGAAACGTCATCCAAAACCATCATTCTCTTTCGCAAAGATCGCCGCATCGATCACCCTGCTGGCGGTAGCCGGCGTCGTCGTCTTTATGGTGTCCAAAGCACTTGGCGCGCGACAAAACACCGTGGTGTACAACGCCGGTGAAAACAACATGCGCATCCTTTTGCCCGACAGCTCATTTGTCTGGCTCAACCGGCACAGCACCTTGGAGTATGCGCCCTCTTTTGGAACCGCCGACCGCGAAGTGCGGCTGAAAGGCGAGGCCTTTTTTGATGTCAGAAAAAACAAAAAGCAGCCTTTCATTGTCAAGGCGGAAAACATCCAGGTGCTCGTACGCGGAACAAAGTTCAACGTGCAAGCCTATACCGCCGAACCCTCTATAAAGACAACGCTCGAAGAAGGCAAGATCGAATTGTATGTGAGCGGCATCGCCTCCCATTTCGTGATGCGGCCGGGCGACCAGATCACGCTCGACACCGAAGCCAACAAAGTCTCCCGAAAAAAAGTGAACCCCGCCAATTTTTCGGCCTGGAAAGAAGAACAACTCGCCTTTGACAGCACTCCCCTGCGCGACATCATACTTCAACTGGAGAACCGCTATAAAGTGAACATCGTAGCCGACTCAACGGTAGCCCTGGATGAGCGCATGTCGATCACCATCGAGAACGAAACCCTGGAAGAAGTGCTCGGCCTCATCCAGGATGTTTCCACCATCCGCGCCAGAAGAGACGGAAACAATATCAAACTGACGAACAACTAACGCAACCTAACAACACTAATTACTTACCCTATGGAGATTAACTACCGCGAGAACAGGAAACCGGGGAACGGATTCAGGCGTGGCATGCTGCTTGGCATGGCACTGCTCATGATCTTCCTGGTGAGAGAGGTTCAGGCAAATCCCAACGGCGGCGCCCCTACCGCAGCCGTGATCGAACTGAACTTGAAAAACACGCCGCTGAAGAAGGCCTTGAAAGAAATCGAACGCCAGACCAACTATCATTTCGTGGTGAACGACAGCCAACTTCAGGATATTCAAAAAGAAGTGACCATCTATATCCGGTCGCAAAATATCGAAGAAGTGTTGAGCATACTGCTCACCGGCACGAACGTGACCTATCGCATCAAAAAGAAACAGATCACGCTGACAGCCGTAGCTCCACACGAAAAACCCGCAGGCGTGCTCACCGCCTCGGCCAAAACACGACCGACCGGCGTAGCCTGGGTGGCCAACCAACCCCTTTTTGTATACGAACAGCCGACCATGATGGCCACAGTAGTTACCGGTTCCGTGAAAGATGAATTCGGAACGGGTCTGCCAGGTGTGAACGTGCTAGTGAAAGGCACCAGCATCGGCGCCGTCACCGACGCCGAGGGCAATTTTTCTTTATCCGTGCCCAACGACGACGCCGTGTTGGTATTCACGTTTATCGGATACCTCTCGCAGGAAGTGCCTCTGAACAATCAAACTACCTTGAGTATCCAGATGGAACCCGATGCCAAGACCTTGTCTGAAGTAGTCGTGGTGGGTTATGGTACGCAGGAGAAGAAAGATGTTACCGGATCGGTATCGGTGGTGAAGGGTTCTGATTTTGAGAACCTTCCTTCGGGGGGTGCTCAGCAAGCCTTGCAGGGACGCGCAGCCGGTGTGAACGTGGTACGCAACGGTGGTGCACCGGGCAATGCGGGATCTATCCGTATCAGAGGGCTTGGCACAGTAAACAACGCCGACCCCTTGATCGTCATCGACGGCGTTCCGGCCGGATCGATGAACGATGTGAACCCTAACGACATTGAATCGATGGACGTACTGAAAGACGCGTCCGCTTCCGCCATCTACGGTACCCGCGCGGCAAACGGCGTGGTGCTCATCACCACCAAGCGCGGCAAGTTTGACGACAAGTTAAAGTTCACGCTCAACGCGTACACGGGCATTGGCGCACTCGACGGCAGGGGAATTCACCTGGGTGACGGTTCCCGCCGCATCAAAACAATCGATGTATTGGATGCGCCCACCTACACACAATTGAAACAAGAGGCCTACACCAACGATACGCCCGATGGTTCCACCATCCCGGACATCTGGAAAGATCCACAGTATCAAACCCAGAAGACCAATTGGCAAGACCAGGTTTTCAGAAAAGGAAACACCAGCAACATCGATCTCTCGATCCGCGGGGGTGGCAAATATTCTTCGTTCGCGATCTCCGGCGGAAAATATGACGAGACCGGCATCATTGGAAAATCGTACTACAAACGATATACCTTCCGCATCAACAGCGATCATAAGGTTGGCGAAAAACTGAAAATCGGCCAAAGCCTGCAGTTCACCAACACCAATAGCAACAGCGACATCAGCGCCAACGCGCCCAACGCACCGTCGGCACAAACCGGTCTGTTGTGGAGTGCCATTCGCTTTCACCCCGGCTTGCCGGTAAAAAATCCTGATGGCACGTATAGCTCGAGCATTCCCGGCTTTGGCGACATCAACAACCCCATGTACACCATCGATGTACAGGACGTCAACTACAGCCGCAATCGTATTTTAGGTAGCGTTACGGGTGAATATGAAATCATCAAAGGGCTGAAAGCAAAAGCCAACCTGGCCATGGATGCCTCGTTCCTGGATTCACACAACTTTGAAGTGAAGGTCGATAACCAGTACCGGCAAACCAACTACAATCAGTTGACGTTGACCAATGAAAAGTATTGGGCATTCTTGCAAGAGTATTTCCTGTCTTATAACAAGGAAATCGGCAACCACCAGATCGGTGCCGTGGCCGGTTACACCTCGCAGACGTTCAAAGACATTTACGCGAAGGAAATCGGACGCGAGTTCCCCAGCGAAGACCCCACGTTGCGCTATATGTCACAAGCCGGAACGATTGTCAACCTTGGGGCTGACAACGGTGGCCGTACCTACGATGCCTTGCAGTCGGCGTTCGGTCGTGTGAACTACGCGTTCAAAGATCGTTACCTGCTCACCGCCACCTTCCGCGCCGACGGTTCATCACGCTTCGCCAGCGGATACCGCTGGGGTTATTTCCCCGCTTTCTCTTTGGGCTGGCGTTTGTCGGAAGAAACATTCATCAAAAACGCGATGCCATTCTTCAGCAACCTGAAGTTGACCGGAGGCTGGGGACAATTGGGTAACCAGAATGTGGCCTCGTTACAATACCTTGCCCTGATCCGCAATGGCGGAACCTATAACAACTATGCGCTGGGTTCCGATCCGCAAAGCCAGATAAAAGGTTCCGCGCAAGCGCGCATTCCCAACCCTTACATGGGATGGGAAACCGCCGAGATGACCAACATCGGACTCGATGCCGGCGTGCTCGACAACCGCCTGCTCTTTACCCTGGCTTACTTCATCAAAGACACAAAGAAAATGCTGCTGTCGCCGCCTTCCCTGGGAACCCTGGGTAAAGCGTCCATCCCCGACCAAAACGTAGGCCAGATGCGCAACAAAGGTCTTGAAGTAGAAGTATCGTACCGGAAAACAACCGGCGACCTGACGTATACCCTGAGCGGGAACGCCACCTTCATCAAGAACACGGTGACCCAGTTGCTCACGCCGGGAAGCTTCCTGGCATCACAAACCTATGGCCGCACCGATCAGGAGATCACCCGCACCTATGTGGGCAATCCCTACGGTACCTTTTATGGCTGGCGCGCCGATGGTTTATATCAAAATCAATCACAGATCGACAGCGATCCAAACGTCGCCAACGACAGCCGCCGGACCGATGGTCTCATTCATCCCGGTGATGTCCGTTTCGTTGACCAGAACGGCGATGGTGTGATCGACGACAAAGACCGCGTCATCCTGGGTAACCCCAACCCGAAAGTTACCTATGGCATCAACGCCGGCTTGGGCTACAAAGGATTTGACTTGAACCTATTCTTCCTGGGCGTAGCGGGTGTAGACCTCTACAATGCAGACCGGATGCAAGGCCTCAATGCAGCCTATTCGTTCAACCTCTATGAAGAAGCCACCGGCCGTTGGCACGGCGACGGAACCAGCAACAGCATTCCGCGCATGAGTGCGACGGACCCCAACCTGAACTTCCGCACATCGAACCTCTTTGTGGAAAGCGGTGCATTTTTCCGGTTGAAGAATATCACGCTGGGCTACACGCTTCCGCGGTCGCTATCGGAAACCCTCCGGCTCTCGTCGGCCCGCTTCTATGTGTCCGGACAAAACGTGTTCACCATCACGAAATACAAAGGCCTCAACCCGGAATTAGGCTATGCCGAAGGATCCCGTTCGTCCGGGCAATACACACAAGTGAATGTTGACTATGCGCAATATCCCTTGTCGAGAACGTTTACCATCGGTGCTACCCTGACTTTTTAATCCTATGAAAAAGAATAACGTATCCATAACGAAGATAATCGGCGCTGCAGGATTGTGCTGTTTCGTGCTCCTGAGCGGATGCCAGGAAAACTTGCTCGACTCCACGCCCTACGGCCAGATCACTTCCAATCAATTCTGGCGCAACGGCGACGACGTTGTAGCGGCAACCAACGCCATCTATACGCCTTTGCTGGATGAAGACGGCTTTGCCCATACCGAGTACACCTTCGACAACAGCTCGGACGACATGGTTCGCGCGGGTGACCACGGCGATGCCGAAGCACAGTTGGAGCTTTTTACCTTCAACGCCTCCAACACGCACATTCTCAACACGTGGTCGACCAAATACGAGGTGATCCAACGCGCCAACGCCGTGCTGATGAACGCACCGAAAGTGACGATGGACGAATCGCTCCGCACGCGGTGCATGGGTGAAGCGTATTTTCTGAGAGGCTTTGCCTACTGGCGGTTGTCCGTGATCTGGGGCGAAGTGCCCCTCATACTCGAGGCCGATGTCGTGGCCAACAATTTCAACAAAGACAAGTCGTCGCTGGACGAAGTGCGGGCGCAAGCTGAAGCAGACTTTCTGAATGCCGCGAACATGCTGCCGGCTTCATACACCGGCGAAGACCTGGGTCGTGTGACAAAAGGATCGGCATACGGTTTCCTCACCAAGCTGTATGTTTACGAGGAACAATGGGCCAAAGCCATTGCCGCCGGAGCCAACATCACCACCAGCGCGACATATAAATTGGCCGACAACTTTTCGGACAATTTCCAACTCGCCACCGAAAACAATCCCGAAGTACTCTACGGCTTGCAATACGAAGGCGGATGGACAACGGATGACTCTCCCGCGTTTTATCACACGCCCGGCGGCTTGGGCGGCTGGGGTTTCCACGAACCCATCCAGGACCTCGTAGACGAATTTGAGCCAAACGATCCGCGACTGGATTATTCCATTTTCAAACCCGGCGATGAGGTGGCGATCATGAAGGACAGTGTCTATACCTTCAAAGCCGGCGATACCCGTCTCACAGGCTATGCCTTCCGCAAGTACACCAACTTCACCGCCAATGGCGACATGAGCCAAAGCCTGAATGCACCCTGGCTGCGCTCAGCCGATGTTTACTTGCTGGTGGCCGAAGCCAAGATTCGCTCCGGCCAAAACGGCGACGACGAATTGAATGCCGTGCGCACCCGCGTGGGATTAGACGAAAAGCTCAACGCTACCATGACCGACATCATGCACGAACGCCGCGTAGAGTTGGCTGGCGAAAACGACCGCCACCAGGATTTGATGCGCTGGGACAAAGCCGGTCTCATCGACATCGTAACGCTCTATGCCCAAGACCGCGGTCCCTACAAACCGGGCCGGACATTTGTGCGGCCGAAGCATTACTATTTCCCCCTGCCGCAACGCGAAGTCGACTTGAGTGCAGGTACATTAAAACAGAATTCTAATTATTGATAACCGAATGATTTCAATTGTCCGTCACGCCCGGGCAAATTGAAAAATGGAGCCCGCAAAGGGATGAATGAAAAAGGCAAGGCGTGTGAAACAGTTATAAGGCAGGCGCTGGTGAGTTCCGGGATATTAATTCTGTATCTTACTAGCGCCTGTCTTATGCGGCCTTAAAAAAGTTATCACCATGAAAGTGAAATTTGCCCCGCTTGTTTTCGTTGCCCTGCTGACCTCTTGTGCCCCCGATAAACGCGAACTGCTCCAAGGATCGTGGAAAATAGATTCCGTCTATAGTTTTTACAATGGCTTCGGCTACACGCGAACCGACACTGAAGAAGAGCCTCTTCAGCATTACCAACCCGACGGCAGGCTTCGGATGACGCGGGAAGCCGAGTTCCGGTTCTTTTTTTATGAAATGCCTGCATCCGATACACTGGTACACCGCAGTTTGGATAAGAAGATGTTGTCGAAATATCAGATTGTACAGCTCGATCACGAGCGGATGGTGCTGCGAAAGGAGATGCAGCCGGTGTTTCCCGGGAAGGGGCAAGTGCGGTATGAGCTACGGTATTTTTCGCGCATAAAGGAGTAGGAACGGGTGTGGGTGATGATGCGTGTATCGATGGTGGGTCGCGCATGGTGTTGTTGATGGGACACCGACAACGGCGCGGGCGTTACAGGGAAGTGTATTCCAACTATTTTCGTTTGTGATGAACCCGCCTATTTCTCATTGTATTCATGGATCAGCAACACCGCCCTTAGATATTTATCGATGTCGCTGTTGCTTACGTGATGTCGCCGGAAGAATGCCGTCATGTCTTCAAGCTCTTTCAAGGCGCCTTCGTTCTCAATTTTCCAGCTGTGGGAATCGACGATAAGCACAAAGCGGCGTGCGCGACTTATCAAAACACCCACGGTGTAGATGCCGATCGGATCATCGCCGAGCAACTTGGTTGAGAGCATATCATTACCATATATGGTCTTGAGACACTTGTCGACACTTCTATCCCTTTCAAAATATCCCCGGTCCTTAAAAAAATTCACAATAGACAAACTAATGCTATCGAGTCTTTCTTTAGCCATCCTGTCCTGTGCACTTGTGTCCACGTGATGCAACGTAAGGCAAGAAAATATCAGAAGGATCAGTCTCAGAGAATGCTTCATGTTAATCTTCTTTAGTGTTCCTTTCTTGTTGTTCTAACGCCGTTGTTCCGGCCCTCAATGTCGGTAGCGTCAATGGGAGGCAACCTCCATAACCCTGGACTCTCCCCGGCGATTGTAGATCACCACCTTTACAAGGTGTCCCGCCATCCGAAGTTTGCGCGACGATTGGGATAGGTATCCCCCACCATAACAGAATTCCTGTTTGGATTGTTTGCCGTCGGTGTGGATTAGGATGGCGTGGGTGTCGTCGGGGTGTATCGAAACGATCTGTTGTTGGTGATGACCAGCAGGGGTACTGCCCGCCATGAGTTCATGGGGAGCAGCGGAGGGCGGTGTATTCTTCCATACCTTGAGCGTGTCATTATTTTGTGTACCCAACACGAGTGTCCTTCCATCGCGGTCGATCAGTTCGGCAAGCCCCTTTGCGTTGCCGTCGAGGACGACGCCGCTTTGGGTTGGGGTGAGGGGATGAAAGTTTCCGTTGCCGTCGCCCTTTAGCAGAAGACCTTTGAAGGCGTCGTAACGGCCGGTGAGGACGTCGGTGTCGTAGGCGTTGCCGCTGAGTAGAATGTCGGCGTGGCCATCGTTGTCATAGTCGCCCGTGGTGATGCCGCACACCGGGGCGAATTGGGCTTGTGTGGGCAGTGGCCGCAGGGACCAGCCCGCTTTTCCCTTGTTTTCGAGGTAGCTGGTTTGAAACGTCTCGCTTTGCAGTAGGGTGGGCTTCGTGTCGGTCCCGGCAATGACGGTCTCGATGGTGGCGTCGGAATAGGCTTGATACGATTGGTATTTCTTTTTGAACTGCACGATCTGTTGCAACAGGTCGTCGCGGGGATGCGCTGGGCGGTTAACGTGCTGGATATAGTACGCCAATATCGCCTCCGTTGTGCCATCGTGATTGAAGTCGTCGACATAGGCGCGCACGGGTTGCCCGGGGGTGGTCTTGTATTTTGTGTTCAGGCCGAGGTTGCCCGCAATGTAGTCGGTGTCGCCATCCTCGTCGGCGTCCACCGCTTGGAGACTGTTCCACCAGCCGGTCGACTGCGAAACGGCCTGCGTTCCTTCAGCGAGCTTGAATTTGCCGCCGTTGTTTTTAAAGATCATGATGCCCATCCATTCACCCGTCACCATCAGGTCCGGAGCATTGTCGTTGTCAACGTCGGTCCACAGGGCGGCGGTCACCATGCCGGCATGTTGAACACCGGGGGCTATGGCGTTGGTCACGTCGGTGAAACGTCCTTGCTGGTTTTGCAGGATAAAGCTCTGCCCGGCTTGTGGATAGCGGTGTGGCGTGGCCCTTCCCCCGACAAAAAGATCGAGGTCGCCATCGCCGTCATAATCCGCGGCGGTCACACACGAGCCGGTGGCCGTTTCCTTGGGGAGTGCTTCTGCATCGTAGGTGAAGTTTCCTTTGCCGTCATTCCGGTATAGACGATCCTGATAGTAGGGCGAGCCTTCCTCGAATTCATTGCCGCCGCTCACAACATAGAGATCGTTGTCGCCATCGCCATCGGCATCAAAGAGCAGCACGCCGGCATCTTCTTCATACTTTGTGGTTTTCGTCAGCGGCTTTTGGGAAAATGTTGCGTCGGCCTGCTGCAAGAAAAATTGTCCGGATTGTTTGAAGGCGCCTCCCACAAAAAAATCTTCGAGGCCATCGCCATTCACATCCCCTACGGCGATGCCTGGCCCGCTCTCGGAATATTTATGCGGCAGCAACGGCTGGATCTTGAAGTCCGCGTAT
>Ga0209050_1001655_pt1 | contig 22650 bp, 15 predicted proteins | sample Araplavi_mTSA_r2_FD_184276 | JGI IMG/M metagenome (GOLD analysis project Ga0209050, IMG submission 184276) | Arabidopsis root microbial communities from North Carolina, USA - plate scrape MF_Cvi_mTSA_r2 (SPAdes) (version 2) | ecosystem: Host-associated > Plants > Roots > Endosphere | place: USA... | reverse complement strand
CGGCTCGCTGGTGGACTACGAGGGCGTGGGCACGATGTCCAAGTCCAAGAACAACGGCGTCGACCCGCAGGAGCTGATCAACGAATACGGCGCCGACACGGCCCGCCTGTTCGTGATGTTCGCGTCCCCGCCCGAGCAGACGCTGGAGTGGAACGACGCCGGCGTCGAGGGCGCGCACCGCTTCCTGAAGCGGGTGTGGGGCTTCGGCGCGAAGCAGGCCGACGCGATCAAGGGCGGCGGCGCCGACTTCGCGGCGCTGAACGACGAGGGCAAGGCGCTGCGCCGCGAGGTGCACCTGGTGCTGAAGCAGGTCTCGTACGACTACGAGCGCATGCAGTACAACACCGTGGTCTCGGGCGCGATGAAGCTGCTGAACGCGCTGGAAGGCTTCAAGGCGGAGGGCCAGTCGGCCGCCATCCGCGAAGGCTTCTCGGTGCTGCTGCGGGTGATCTATCCGGCCTGCCCGCACATCGCGCACGCGCTGTGGACCGAGCTGGGCTTCGCGGCCGAACTCGGCGAGCTGCTGGACGCGCCCTGGCCGCAGGTCGACGAATCGGCGCTGGTGCAGGACCAGGTCGAGCTGATGCTGCAGGTCAACGGCAAGCTGCGCGGCGCGATCAAGGTCGCGGCTTCGGCCGACAAGGCGGCCATCGAGGCGGCGGCGCTGGCCAGCCCGGACTTCGAGAAGTTCGCGGAAGGCAAGGCGCCCAAGAAGGTCGTCATCGTGCCGGGCCGCCTCGTCAACGTGGTGGTCTGACGCCATGAAGCGCCGCGATCTGCTCTCGCTCGGTGCGCTCGGCGCGCTCGGTGCCACGGTCCTGCTGTCGGGCTGCGGCTTCGAGCTGCGCAAGGAGCCGGTCTATCACTTCAAGACGCTGGCGCTGAAGGGCTTCGTGCCGCACTCGCCGCTGGCGCAAGAGCTGCGCCGCCAGGTGCAGCGCAGCACGGTGCGCCTGGTCGAGGATCCGAACCGCGCCGACGTGATCATCGAGATCGAGCGCGAGACGCGCGACAAGACCTCGGTGGCGACGACGGCCGCAGGGCAGATCACGGAATGGCAGCTGAGACTGTCGCTGGACTACTCGCTGCGCACGGCAGGCGGAGAGATCCTGCTGCCGCGCACCGAGCTGCGCCTGACCCGCGACATGACCTACAGCGAAAGCGCGGCGCTCGCGAAGGAACAGGAAGAGGCCTCGCTCCAGAAGGCGATGCAGGTGGAGGCCGTCGGCCTGCTGCTGCGCCGCCTGGCGGCGGTGCATCTCCCCGCCTGAGCCGCGTTCACCGCGTCATCGAGTTCCGCGTTCCATCCCCCCGATGCAGATCAAAGCCGAGGCCCTGGCGGCCCACCTGTCCAAGGGCCTGAAGCCGGTCTACGTCGTGCATGGCGACGAGCCGCTGCTCGCGCAGGAGGCGGCCGACGCGCTGCGCGCCGAGGCCCGAAGACAGGGCTACAGCGAACGCCAGGTCTTCATCGTCAGCGGCGCCTATTTCGACTGGGCGCCGGTGATCGCGGCGTCGCAGGCGATGAGCCTGTTCTCGGACAAGCAGTTGATCGAGATCCGCATCCCTGGCGGCAAGCCGGGCAAGGACGGCTCGGAGGCACTGCAGCGCTACGTCGAGGGCTTGCCGCCCGACGTGCTGACGCTGGTGACGCTGCCGCGGCTGGACAAGACGCAGCTGAGCAGCGCCTGGTTCACTGCGCTGGACGCGGCTGGCGTGTCGGTGAAGGTCGATCCGGTCGAGCGGCGCGAGCTGCCGGCGTGGATCGCGCGCCGGCTGCAGCAGCAGGGCCAGCCGGTGGCGGCCGGCGCGGAAGGCCAGCAGGCGCTGGAGTTCTTCGCCGATCGCGTCGAGGGCAACCTGCTCGCCGCCCATCAGGAGTTGCAGAAGCTGGCCTTGCTGCACCCGCCGGGGGAGCTCGGCCTGGCGCAGATCGAGGCGGCCGTGCTGGATGTGGCGCGCTTCGACGTGTTCAAGCTCAGCGAAGCGCTGCTGAGCGGCAAGGTGGCCCGGGTGCTGCGGATGCTCGACGGTCTGAAGGCCGAGGGCGAGGCCGCGGTGCTGGTGCACTGGACCATGGCCGAGGACATCCGCGGTCTGAAGCGCGTCCATGACGCGGTGGCGGCGGGAAAACCGCTGCCGATGGCGCTGCGCGAGTCGCGCATCTGGGGCCCGAAGGAGCGGTTGTTCGAGCGCATCGTCCCGCAGCTGCAAGGCGCGGCGCTGACGCGGCTGGTCGTGGCCGCCCAGGTGTGCGATGGCATCGTCAAGGGCTTGCGCCATCCTGACTGGCCCACCGATCCGTGGGAGGCGCTGGGGAGATTGGCGCTCATGCTGGAGCAAGCCCTGCGCCCGCCAGCCCAGAAAAACCGCTATGGTTGACGCCTTGACGTCCACTTGGCGTTGCCGATGAGCCTGATCCGCATCATTGCTGCTCCCGCCCTTCCTGCCCCTGCCGCCTCTTTTGCCGCCCGGCCCGGCAACCGCCTCGCGGCCCGCGTCTTCCACGCCGCGCCGCTGCTGGCCGCCGCGCTGGCAACCCTGGCCGGGCTGAGCCCCGGGCAGGCGCGCGCGGTGGACTGGACGCTGCAAGTGGTCGACCGCCATGGCGCGCCCGTGCCGGGCGCGGTGGTCGCCGTCGAACCCAAGGGACAGCCCGCTCCGCCCGCCAGCGGCGCGACCGCCGCCATGGGTCAGCGCGACCGGCAGTTCCAGCCGCAGTTGCTGGCCGTCCAGACCGGCACGGCGGTGAGCTTCCCCAACTTCGACACCGTGCGGCACCACGTCTATTCGTTCTCGCCGACGAAGAAGTTCGAGCTGAAGCTGTACTCCGGCACCCCGGCGGAGCCGGTGGTCTTCGACAAGGCCGGCGTGGCCCAGCTCGGCTGCAACATCCACGACCGGATGAGCGCCCACATCGTCGTGGTCGACACGCCGCTGTTCGGCATCTCCGACGCCAGGGGCGAGGTCCGGCTGGACCTGCCGCCGGGCAGTCACCGCCTGCGCCTGTGGGAGGCGCGGATGGGCAACACCGCGCCGACGGCGCAGCCGCTCACGGTGGGCACGGGCGCGCCGGGCGTGCTCAAGGTCGAACTCAAGGACTGAACCGCCGATGCGCTGGCCGGACTTCCTCAACCTGCGGCGGCTGGAGGGGCGCATCGTCGCGTTGTTCCTGGCGCTGCTGCTGGTCGTCCAGCTGTTGAACCTGACGCTGATCAACCAGGGCATCGCCCGCAACGCGCGGGCCTCGGTGGCCGAGGAACTGGAAGCCGGCGAGCGCATCCTGCTCCAGCTGATCGACGAGGACAACGAGCAGCGCGGCCTGGTGGCCGACCTGCTGCAATCGGATTACGGGCTGCGCCAACTGGTCGCCGAGGGCATCCAGGGTCAGGAGCTGCGGGCGATGATGCAGGAGGTCTTCACCAACCTCAGCGCCCGGGGCGATGCCTCCTTCATCGGCTACGCGGACGACACCTTCAAGCTGGTGACGGCCACCGGCGAGGTCGCGGCGAAGGTCGCGCCGCTGCTGCGCGGGGTGACGCGCCAGCAGCAGGGCCGCACGCAGAGCCAGCTGCTGCTGCTCGACGGCAAGGCCTACCAGGTCGTGGTCGCGCGCATGCGGGCGGCGGGCCTGGGCGGCTGGATCTTCACCGGCTTCGAGATGAAGGGCGACCAGCTGCGGGAGCTCAAGCGCATCGTGCACATCGAGGCGGTGCTGCTGGCGCAGTCCCCGTCCGGGCAGTGGCAGGTGCTGGCCACGGTGCTGGACCCGGAGGCGACGGCACGCGCCGTCCAGGCGCTGCCGGCGCTGGGGCCGGCCGAGCGCGGCTCGGCGCAGACCTTTCACCTGGAGCTGGAAGGCGAGCAGTTCCAAGCCCGGCTGCAGCCGCTGCCGCATGGCGGCGACGCCGACCGGGCGGTGGCGGTGCTGCTGCTGCGCTCGGTGGACGAGGCGCTGGCCCCGTACCGGCGCCTGCAATGGATGCTGCTGGGCTTGAGCGGCGCGGGCGTGCTGCTGTTCGCGGTCGGCGCGGTGCTGACGGCACGGCGCATCAGCGGCCCGGTGAAGGCGCTGGCGAGCGAGGCGCACCGCCTGGGTCAAGGCGACTACGCGCGCCCGGTGGCCAGACCCTCGAGCGACGAGATCGGCGATCTGGCCGAAGCCTTCGAGGCGATGCGCCAGGGCATCCGTTCGCGCGAGGAGGAGGTGCACCGGCTCGCGTTCTGGGACCCGCTGACGGATCTGCCCAACCGGGAGCAGTTCCATCAGGCGCTGGCGCGGCGGATGGCGGAGAGCGACGTGCGCTTCTCGCTGCTGATGCTGAACCTGGACCGCTTCAAGCATGTCAACGACGTGCTGGGGCGGGCCTTCGGCGACCGGCTGCTGCGCGCGGTGGCGGAACGGCTGCGGGGCCTGCTCAAGGACGAGGTGAGCATGATCGCGCGGGTCGGGGGCGACGAATTCCTGCTGCTGATCGAAGGGGCGGGTGCGACGCGGGCCGAGGCGATCTGCAAGCGCATCCAGCGCGACTTCGAACGGACGCTGAGCATCGACGACCAGACGGTGGACCTGTCGGCGGGGATGGGGGTGGCGCTGTATCCGCAGCACGGGCGCGACCCGATGCTGCTGCTGGCGCGGGCCGAGCTCGCGATGCATGCGGCCAAGCGCGGCCAGAGCGGTTGCGAGGTCTACGCGCCGAGCATGGATGCGCTGAGCCAGGAATCGCTGTCGCTGCTGAGCGAGCTGCGGCACGCGATCGACGCCGGGGAACTTCGGCTGTATCTGCAGCCCAAGGTGGACCTGCACGGGCAGCGGATCTCGGGCGCGGAGGCGCTGGTGCGCTGGCAGCATCCGGTGCGCGGGCTGGTGCCGCCGATGGCCTTCATCCCGTTCGCGGAGCAGACGGGCTTCATCCGGCAGATCACGGCCTGGGTGCTGCAGGCGTCGTCGGTGGCGTGGATGGCCTTGCAGAAGGACGGGCTGGCGGTGCCGATCAGCGTCAACCTGTCGACGCGCGACCTGATGGATCAGGACCTGCCGATCAAGGTGGCGGACCTGGTGGCGGGCGTGCCGCCGCCGTCGCTGTGCCTGGAGATCACCGAGTCCGCGATCATGGACGACCCGCAGCGGGCGCTGCAGACGCTGGAGCAGTTGCATGCGCTGGGCTTCAAGCTGTCGATCGACGACTTCGGGACGGGCTACTCGTCGCTGGCGTATCTGAAGCAGCTGTCGGTGGATGAACTCAAGATCGACCGCAGCTTCGTGATGAACATGGAGCGCGACATCGACGACGCGAAGATCGTGCGCTCGACGATCGAGCTGGCGCACAACCTGGGCTTGTCGGTGGTGGCGGAGGGGCTGGAGACGGCCAAGCAGTGGACGCTGCTGCAGACGCTGGGCTGCGACCAGGGGCAGGGCTACATCCTGTCGCGGCCGATGCCGGCCGAGCAGTTCGCGCAATGGCTGCGCGACTGGCGGCCGCCTGACCTCGGCGACGCGCGGGCGAACACGATCCTGGCGGGGTTGTGAGGCGGGCGGGGTGACCTTCGGCGGCGCCGATGGCACCGAGTCAGCCACCCGGACACGGTGGCTGTCCGCGATGTCCCTACACGGCATTTGGCGGATCGCCGATGGAAGGCGCGAGAGCCGGCGCGTACAACTGCGACATCCGCAACGTCCGCCGCCCACCGCCATGCCGCACCGTTCCCTCCGTCCCCTGCCGTCGCTGAGCTCGCTCAGGCGCTGGCTGGTGCTGGGCAACCTGCTGGTCGCCCTCATCGTGGCCAGTGCCGCCTGGGTCAGCCTGGACAACGCCCGCCGGGGCGACCAAGACGCCGCGCGGCAGACCGCCGAGAACCTGGCCTCCAGCCTGAGCGCCGAGGTGGGGTCGGAACTGCGGCTCATCGACAACGCGCTGACCACCATCGCCGAGCGCTACAGCCGCGCCGCCGATGACGCGGCGCGCGAGGCCGTGCTGACCGAGATGCTGGCCACGCAGCGCGAGCTGCTCGATCACGTCTGGGCCCTGCGCGTCGCCGACGAGCACGGCCGGCTCGTGCACGGCGTCGAGCGCGGGATCTCGCCGGACGTGTCGGATCGGGACGATTTCATCCAGGCGAGCGCAACCCACGAGACCATTCTGTCCGAGCCCTTCTTCAGCAAGGTGTCCGGGCGCTGGGTGATCAGCGTGGCCCGCAGCCTGTACCGCGCCGACGGCCGGTTCGCGGGCGCGATGCTCGCGTGCGTGTCTTCGGAGCACTTCGCGGATCTGTTCAGCGGCATGGAACTGGGGCAGTCCGGCGCCATCGCGATGCGCACCTCGCAGCGCCTGCGGCTGGTCGCGCGGCATTCGGTGTTCGAGCCGCGCTCCAGCAAGGGACTCGGCGAGACGACCGTCTCCGAGGCCTTGCGCGCCAGTCTGGCTGCGGACGAGGAGCGCGGCGCCTACATCACGCCGACGGCGCTGGACCGCGTCGAGCGCTTCACCGCCTATCACCGTGTCCGGGGATATCCGCTCATCGTCTTCGCCGGCTTGAGCACCAGCGAGTACCTGGTGCCGTGGCGGCGTCAGGCGGCGGAGCTGTGGTGCCTGGTGGCGGTGCTGATCCTGACGATCATGGCGATCTCGGTGCATCTGTACCGGCGGCAGGTGCGCGAACGCGCCGCGCGGCTGGCCGCCGACAGCATGGCCTTCCGCGATGCGCTGACGGGCCTGCCCAACCGGCGGCTGTTCGAGGAGCAGTTGGCCGCGGCGCAGGCGGCCTCCGCGCGAGGCGACGCGGCCGTCTCGGTCGCCTACCTGGATCTGGACGGGTTCAAGCCGGTCAATGATCTCCACGGGCACGAGGCGGGTGACCGCGTGCTGCAGGAAGTGGCGCGGCGTCTGCAGAGCGTGGTGCGCGGCGGGGATGTGGTGGCCCGGCTCGGCGGCGATGAGTTCGCGCTGGTGCTGCCGGCCAGCGGCACGGTGGCGGCGGCCCGGGCGGTGCTGCAACGCTGCCTCGGCGAGATCGAGCGGCCGATCGAGCTGGATGACGGGCAGGTGGTGAACGTCAGCGCGAGCATCGGCGTGGTGATCGCGCAAGGCGGGCAGCCGACGTCGGAGCTCACGCGGAACGCGGACTCAGCGATGTACGCGGCCAAACGAGCGGGCAAGGGACGGATCCGGTTCCATGGGCCTCACCCGGCCTTCCTGAACGAGCCGGTTCAGGGCGCCGGCGTGATGGAGGAATCGCTGGCCGCTTGAAGGCGCGGGTTGCCGCTGCGATGGGAGGAAGCAAGCGGCTTTCAGGTCTTCGCCGGCAGGCGCACGGCGAAGCGGCCACCGCCCCAGCGCGAGCTGCCGACCTCGATGCGCCCGCCCGCCGCGCGCACGATCGAATCGCACAGCGCCAGGCCCAGCCCCGTGCCCTGGATCTCCGCCGCCCGTGCGCCTGCGCCGCGGTAGAAACGCTCGAACAGCCTCGGCCGCTCCTCTTCCGGAATCCCGGGACCGTCGTCCTCGACCGCCCATTCCGTCCATCCCTCCCCCGCCGTCAGCGACACCAGCACCGAGCCGCCCATCTCCCCGAACTTGAGCGCGTTGTCGATCAGATTGCTCGCCACCAGCATCAGCAGCTCACGCGAGAGCTCAACCCGCGCCGGATGCGACGCGTCGAACGCCACGCGCAGGTCCACGCGCCGCCGCTGCGCCGCGGGCGCCGCCCGCCGCACCACCTCCTCGAGCAGCGGCGCGATCGCCACCGGCGCCGCCTGCGCCGATTCCTGGCCCGAGTCGATCCGCGCCAGCGTCAGCAGCTCCTCCACCATCATCGTCAGCCTCACGACCTCGTCGAGGCAGGACCGCAGCGCCTCCACGTACTCCGCGGTCTCCCGCGGGCGCCGCAGCGTGATCTCGAGCTCCGTCCGAAGCCGCGACAACGGTGATCGCAATTCATGCGACGCGTCCGCGGTGAAACGCCGCTGCCCCTCGAAGGCCTGCTCCAGCCGCGCCAGCATGTCGTTGAGCGTGTCGATCAGCCGGCCGATCTCGTCGCGCGGGCCGGGATGCGGCAGGCGGTCGGACAGCGTCTGATCGCCGATGCGCCTGGCCTGCCGCACGACGTCGTCGATGGCGCCGAACACCCGCCCCGTGAGGTGCGCCCCCGCCAGCGTCAGCACCACCACCAGCACCACGCCCATGATCAGGAACATCCAGCCCGCCGACACCACCGCGTGATCGACGTCATCGAGCGATCCCGCCACCTGCACCGCCAGCGCCCGGCCGCCCGGCACCGGCACGGAGACGCGCCGCGTCGGCTCGTCGCCGAAATCGAGGTTCTCGAAGACGATCTCGCCTCTCGCCAGCCGCTCCAGCAGCGCGCGATCGTTGGGCAGCGTCGCCGCGCCAAGGTTGGCGCTGCGCGCGAGCACCGTCCCGCCCGGACCGATGACCTGCACCAGCCGGTCCAGCCGCGCGTACGACGGCGGCGCCGATGCCGCGCTCGCTGACTCGTGCACCGCCACCGGCAGGGACGAACTGGCGGCCAGCATGCTGGCCTCCTGCTCGGCCAGCGCGAGCAGCGCCCCATCGAGCTGCTCGCGCAGCGAGGCGACCAGGCTCAGGTAGGTCAGCGAGGCCGCCACCGCCAGCACCGCCGTGACGACCACGACATGCACCAGCGCCAGCCGCCGGCGGAAGCTAAGCATCGCCGCCTCCCCGGATGCGGAAGCCGTGGCCGCGCACGGTCTCGATCAGCGGCGCGCTGCCCGCCGGATCGACCTTGCGGCGCAGCTTGCTGATGTGGGCGTCGATCAGGTTGTCGATGGCGAGCGGATCGTCCTGCCAGATCTGCTCGGCCAGCCGCTGGCGCGCGACGGCCACGCCGGGCTGGCGCATCAGCGCCTGCAGCAGCGCGAACTCCTTGGGCGTCAGCGGGATCGCCTTGCCGCCGCGCGTCACCTGCTGCGACGCGGGATCGAGCGTCAGGTCGCCCGCCTTGAGCACCGGCGGCCGCGTCATCTCCGAGCGCCGCAGCAAGGCGCGCAGCCGCGCCAGCAGTTCCTCGAACTCGAACGGCTTGGTCAGGTAGTCGTCCGCGCCGGCGTTCAGGCCGGTCACGCGCTCCGACAGCGCATCGCGCGCGGTGAGCATCAGCACGGGCACCTGCTGTCCGCGCGCGCGCAGTGTGCGGCACAGCGCGATGCCGTCACCATCGGGCAGCATCCAGTCCAGCACGACGAGGTCGTAGGTCGTGACGAAGGCCGCCTCGTCCCCTTCCGCCAGGGTCGCGGCCAGGTCCACGACGAAGCCCTCCTCGCGCAGGCCGCGCGCCAGCAGCCCGGCCGCCTTGCGATCGTCCTCGACCAGCAGAATCCTCATCGCGCCCTCCTCTCGTGCGCGAGCAGTCTCGCATGGCGGCGCGAGCCCGGCCGCGTGCGGCGCGCGCTCATGGCGCCGGCGGCCGGCCCACGCTCTGCTGCAGCCGGACCGTCGCCGCGGCCAGGTCGCTGCGGGCCTGGAGATAGGCCAGCCAGGTGTCGTCCGCGGCGCGCTGCGCGGACAGCAGCTCCAGCAGCGAGGCCGAGCCGTGCCGGTAGGACGTCCGCATCCCTTCCAGCACGCGGTCGGCGTCGACCAGCGTGGCATCGCGGTAGCGCGCCAGGTTCTCGAGGGCCGCTTCGTACTGCGCGAACGTGACGCGCACGTCGGCCTGCGCTTTCAGCTCGGTCTGGCGCAGGCCCAGCATCGCCTGCGTCACGGCGGACTCGGCCTGGACCAGATCGCCGCGGTCCAGCCGCGACAGCGGAATCGGCACCGTCAGCGACAAGGTCAGCGCGTTGGAACGTGGCGACGGTGCGGCCGGCGAGCCATCCGGCCCGAAGACCGGCCGCCCTTGCGCCGTGTAGCCGTAGCTCACGCCGATGGCGGGATCGACCGCGCGATTGGCACGCGTCAGCTCGGCCGCGGCGCGAGCGGTGTCGAGCGCGGCACGCGCGGCTTGCACGTCGTCGCGGGCGTCGAGCGCCTGCGCCACGAGCGCTTCGGCGTCGCCGGGCAGGCGCGCGTCGCTGAACACGCAGCGGGGCAGGCGCTCGCCGAACTCCTCGTTCCAGCGGTGGCCAAGCGGCACCGCCAGCCCTTCCATCGCCGCCACCGCGTCCGCGCGCGCCTTCACGACGGTGGCCAGGAACTGGTCACGGCCATTGCGCGATTGCAGCAGCTCCAGGCCGCCGAGGTCGCCAGCGCGATGCCGCAGCTCGTTCATGCGGACGATCTCGGACAGCGCGCGCAGCGAGCCCTCCTGGCGCGTCAGCGCCTCGCGCGCCCGGCAGGCCTCGATGAAGGCGGCGGCCGCGTCGGCGGAGGCCTGGCGCTGGGCGGCGTCCAGGGCGGTCTCGCTCGCCTTCACCTGGCTGCGCGCCAGGTCGACACGGCGCTCGCGCTTGCCGCCCATCTCGACGGTGTAGGTCAGGCCGATGGTCTTGGCCACGCGCGGTTTGGGATTCACCGCGCTGCTGAGCTCGTTCGGGCCGGCGCCGAGCGCCAGCGAGGGATCGGGCCGCAGGCCGGCGATCCCGACGCCGGCACGCGCCGACACCAGCGCCTCGCGCTGCGCGGCCAGATCGTTGCTGGCGCGGAGAACGGCTTCCAGATAGGCCTGGAAGGCGACGTCGCCCGAAGCACCCGAGGCGCCCGAAGCTCCCGGAGCGCCGGTGGCGGCGTCAGCGGCAGCCGGCTCGGCGCGGACCTCCGGCACGCCGGTCGTGATGGCGGCGATCACGGTGGCCAGCGCGGCGATGGCCGCCGGGCCGACCTGCCGGACGAAGCGCGCGAGGCGGGCGGCGCGCACGGCGGAGCGATGCAGGACCAGCCGGTTCATGCGGGGGTCTCCGAAGGGTGATCGTCGAGGGACGCGCGTTCGGCCCGCTTCCCGGCGGCCTGCTCGGCGCGTTGCTCGATCCAGTGATAGAGGGCCGGCAGGAGCAGCAGCGTGAGCAGCGTCGCGGTCGCCAGGCCGCCGACGACAACCGTCGCCAGCGGCCGCTGCACGTCGCTGCCCAGGCCGGTCGCCAGCATCGCGGGCGTCAGGCCGAAGGCGGCGACCGTCGCGGTCATCAGCACGGGCCGCATGCGGCTGGCGGCGCCCTCGAGCACGGCCTCGCGCAGCGGCATCCGGTCCTCCTTCCGCAGCCGGTTGATCTGCGCCACCATCAGCACGCCGCCGAGCACCGCCACGCCGAACAGCGCGATGAAGCCCACTGCGCTCGACACGTTCAGCGTCATGCCGCGCAGGTGCAGCGCGGCGAAGCCGCCGATCATCGCCAGCGGCACCACGCCCAGCACCAGCAGCGGCTGGCGCAGGTTGCGGAACTCGGCGAAGAGCAGCAGCAGCATCACGCCCAGCGTGGCCGGCAGGATCACCGCCAGGCGCTGCTGCGCGCGCTGCAGGTTCTCGAACTGGCCGCCCCACTCGAGGTGGAAGCGCTGGTGGTCGAAGTGCACGTCGCGCTCGAGCGCGGGCTCGGCTTCGGCCAGGAAGCTGGACAGGTCGCGGCCGCGCGTGTTCAGCCGCACGATGATGTGGCGCTCGCCCATCTCGCGGACGATGACGCTCTCGCCGACCGTGGTGCGGATGCGCGCGACGTCCGACAGCGGCACCTGCGCGCCGTTCGCGCCGGTGAGGCGCAGATCGCCGATGGCCTGCGGGCTGGCGCGCGATTCCGCGGTGAAGCGGACCGTCATGTCGTAGCTCTTCTCGCCGACGTAGACCTGCCCGATCGAGGCGCCGCCGATGCCGGTCGAGATCAGGTTGGCGACATCGGCCGCGTTGATGCCCAGCCGGGCGGCGGCGGCGCGGTCCAGGTCGATGCGCAGGTTGGGCAGCGGCGGCTCGACGTCCACCGCCACGTCGGCCGCGCCAGGGATGCCGCGCAGCACCTGCGCGACGTGGCCGGCGATGCGGCGGCCCTCGTCGAGGTCGTCGCCGAAGACCTTCACCACCAGGTCGCTGTGCGCGCCGGACAGCTTGTCCTGCACGCCGTCGATCATCGGCTGCATGAAGGACACCGCGTAGCCGGGCATGCGCGCGTAGCGCTCGCTCAGGCGCTGGATCAGGGCCTGCTTGCCGCCGGACGTGGTCCAGGTGTCGTAGGGCTTGAGGCCGACGCTGGCCTCGATGTGCGAAGGCGTCCAGTAGTCGGTGCCGTCGTCGTTGCGGCCGGTCTGCGTGACGATGTAGGAGATCTCGGGGAACTCCAGCGTCGCGCGGCGCAGCTCGTCGGCCATCTGCGCGGCCTTCTCCAGCGTCATGCCGGGCGGCATCTGCACCTGCAGCCAGATCGAGCCCTCGTCCAGATAGGGCAGGAAGTCCCGCCCGATCGTGCCCGCGAGCGCCACCAGCGCCAGCGCCGCGCCGGCCACCGCCGCCGCGAGTCCGCGGCGCGCGCCGACGGCCCGCGTCAGGAAGGCGGCGTAGCGGCGCTGCAGCGCATCCAGCGGCCGGTTGTGGAAGATCCTGCGCGGCCGGCGGAAGGCCAGCCAGGCCAGCGACGGCGTCAGCATCAGCGCCACCAGCAGCGCGCCCACCAGCGCTGCGCCGACGGCGTAGGCCATCGGGCTGAAGAGCTTGTACTCGATGCGCTCGAACGCGAACAGCGGCAGGTAGGCAGCCGCGATCACGGCCATGCCGAAGAAGATCGGCCGCGCCACCTGCAGCGTCGCGGTGATGGCGTCGCGCGGGGTGAGCAGGCGATCGGCCTCGCGCTCGCGGCGGCGCAGGATGTTCTCGACCACCACGACCGCGCCGTCGACCAGGATGCCGAAGTCGATCGCGCCGAGCGACAGCAGGTTGGCCGGCACCTTCGCGTGGTGCATGAAGATGAAGGCGAACAGCAGCGCCAGCGGGATCGTCGCGGCCACGACGAGCGCGGCGCGCGGGCTGCCCAGGAACAGCAGCAGCACCAGCGTCACCACGACCATGCCTTCGATCATCGTGTGGCTGACGGTGTGCGCGGTCTTCTCGATCAGCGTCGAGCGGTCCAGGTAGGGCACGACCTTCACGTCGCCGGGCAGCAGCTTGGTGTTGAGCTCGTCGACGGCGGCATGCAGGCCGTCGAGCGTGCGCGACGGATTGGTCTCCTTGAGCAGCAGCACGATGCCTTCGAGCGTGTCGCCGTTGCGGTCCTTGCCGAGGATGCCGCGGCGTTCGACATTGCCGTAGCGCAGCTGGCCCAGGTCGCGCACCAGCACCGGCACGCCGCCGACGCTCTTCACGACCACGTTGCCCATGTCCTCGAGCGAGTGCAGCAGGCCGACGCCGCGCACGACATAGGACTGCTCGCCGCGATCGACGACGCTGCCGCCGCCGCTGTTGTTGTTGGCGTTGATGGCGTCGACCACCTGGGTGAGCGTCAGGCCGTACTGGGTCAGGCGGGCGGGGTCGAGTTCCAGCATGAACTGCGTGGTCAGGCCGCCGAAGTTGGTCACGTCCACGACGCCCGCGACCTTCTTCAGGCGCGGGATGACGGTCCAGAACTGCAGGTCGGAGAGCTCGCGCAGGCTGCGGCTCGGGCTTTCGAGCGTGTAGCGGTAGATCTCGCCGGTGGGCGAGGTGTAGGGATCGAGGCCGGGCTTGGCGCCGTAGGGCAGCGTGAGCTCGGCCAGGCGCTCCTGCAGGCGCTCGCGCGACCAGTAGCCCTCGACGCCGTCCTGGAACACGACGGTCACCAGCGACAGGCCGAACAGGCTGCGCGTGCGCAGCACCTGCATGCCGGGTGTGCCCAGCAGCGCGCGCTCGATGGGGATGGTGATCTGCTGCTCGACCTCCTCGGCGGCCAGGCCGTTGACCTGGGTGACGATCTGGGAGGTGACGTCGGCGATGTCGGGATAGGCCTCGATGGGCAGTTGGCGGAAGCTGTGCACGCCGTAGAGCGCGGCGAACACGAACACCAGCCAGACGATGCCGCGCCGGTCGAAGCAAAGGCTGACGAGGCGTTCAATCATTGAGCAGCACTCCCTCACGCACGACGACGCGCTCGCCCGGCTTCAGGCCGGAGACGATCTCCACCGCGTCGCCAAGCGAGGCGCCGACGGTGACATCGCGCGCGGCATAGCGGCCGGGCGCGCGCTCGACGAAGACGCGCGTGAACAGGCCGCTCTGCAGCAGCGCGGAGGCGGGGACGACCGGGGCCACGTGCGAGGGGCCGGCGAAGAGCACCTTCGCGAACATGCCGGGGCGCAAGCGGCCGTCGGCGTTATCCAGGATCAGGCGAACCTTGACGGTGCGGGTGTCGGGGTCGAGCACCTCGCCGAGGTAGCGGACGGTGCCCTCGCGCGGCGCGTCGGGATAGGCGTTCAGGCGCACGCGGGCGCGCTGGCCGACGAAGACCTGCGCGAGGTCCTTTTCCGGCACGGCGGCGGTGAGCGAGACCTGGCTGAGATCGGCGATGGTCATCAGCGGCGCATTGATGTCGTTCCAGTAGCCGCCCTGCGCGGCGCTCATCTCGATGACGCGGCCGGCGAGCGGCGCGCGCACGACCAGGCGGCGGCCGGTGGTGTCGCTGGCGCCGAGCTGCGCGAGCTTGGCCTGCGTGGTGCGCACGTCGCTGTCAGCCTGCGAGCGCGCGAGCTGCGCGGCCTCCAGGTCCTTGCGGGCGGCGATGTCGGCGTCGAAGAGCAGTTGCTGGCGGTCGAGGTCGCGGCGTGCCTGGGCGGCGGCGTCGCGCGCCTTGGCGGCGTCGCCGCGGGCGGCGCTCAGGTCGGAGGAATCGAGCGTGAACAGCACGTCACCCGCGCGGACCGCGTCGCCGAGCGCGCGATGCAGGCGATCGATGCGGCCGCTGACCGGCGGCGTGATGCGCGCGAGGTGATCGGGCAGCGCCTCGATGGATCCGGGCGCGGTGATGGGCTGCTCGACGGCGCGGCGCTGCACCTCGGCCACGACGATGCGGGCGCGCAGCGGCGAGCGCTCGGGGACGACGACCTCGGCGCCTTCATGGCGCAGCGCGGCCTGCGCGGAGGGCGCATCGGCGCGCGCCTCGCCGTCGCAGCCGGAGACGAGCAGCAGCGGCAGCAGGGCGAGCGCGAGCGGACAGGCTCGCGCGGCGCGGGACCTGAGGGATGGCCACATGAGAGGTTCTCCAGAAGAGGGGGAAGGCGAGAAGGCGGACGGCGCGGCGAGTGCCGGCGCCGGGCCGATCACGGAATCAGGCGTCGAGGCGCACGAGCAGCCCTTGGAGCGGCCGGCGCAGCGGCGGGCGATGGCGCTCATGGGAGCGGCCGAAGGGTAGATCGCGGAGGAAGTCGCGCAGGGACAGGCGAGCGAGGAAGTGCAGCATGAGGGGCTCCAGCGGCAACGGCCGCGGCCCCTCGCGCGATCAGGCGTGGAGGGGCCGGACGGTCGTTGCTCGCGATGAATGCGAGGTACAGGTCGAGGCGGCGCGTGCCGCGAGACGTCGACAACTGGGGTCGGGATCCATGAACGCTCCGGGGTTGAGGATTGAACGGGTCACCGGAGATGAGGTGACGGGCGGCAGAGTACGAAAGCTCGCCTGAAGGAATCCTGAACTTCTGGTCAGGCCAGGAGGTCTTTCGAGGGGAGCCCCTCCGGCTTCGATCTCTGACCTGGATCAAAGGCCCGGTGACTCCACCTTCGCGGGGGGCGATGGGGGATACGAGGGGGAGGCACTTCGTCCCGAGGTGCCAGGCCTTGCCAGCGGGTCGTCAGCGCTTCAAAACGCGCTTGCTTGTGGGGCGAGTCTCCGCATAGACTGCGTCCCAACACACCCGCCACACGTCCTGGTTTCGGCCAGGGTTCTGCGCAAGCAGACGTGCAAAAGGCGGGTTTTCTATTTGGACCATCAAGCCAGATCGATGTCCCAGTCGGCTTTCGCTGCCAGCGCGATGCTTCGCAGCATGTCGTCAATCTTCTGAAGCTTGTCGTCGACCAAGAGCTGAGCGTCTTCGTCCTCAGTCGCTGCCGACTCCCGCTCCAACTCGACCTGATGGCGCTTCAGCGCCTCCCACAGCACTCGATACTCACCGATCACAAATTTGACGGCCATTTAGATCCCCACGGTTACCAGCTCGACTCGGCTACGGTCCATTCCGAGTTCCTCCAAGGCTCCGAGGAACTTCTTGAGCGGCATTGTCCGCTTCGGCGCGACGAAGTAGTGGCGGCCATCTTGGCCTGGACGGCAGTCTTGCGCGATGACGAGATCGTCCCCGAGCGATGCACCCTTCTTGATCCTCCAGATCTTGTTGCCTGGCACCTTCATGACCTGCGTCAAGTGGTCATAAGCGGAGAAGCCGTTTCCGTTGGCAATAACCACTTCAACACCGTTGTGCACCTCGATCTTCACATCGATACGGAGCCGCTGCTCCGTGAATGCGGGCCATGTCGCATTGCCCATTCGATAAAGATCCTTGGTCAGTTCGGCGACGTTGAGGATGTAGATGTCTTCCGGCGCAATCATCGCTGTGTGCTCACTGAGTGAATGTTCCGTCGACTCTATGGACGGAACACTTGGCCAATGCGCTGACCAACGTCATGCGGAGCGACGAGGCAATTGCCGTTAAGGGGACTCTGCAGACATCCGCAGCGATCCGCCGTGCAAGAGCGCGCGGACGCCACGTCGATGGCCGCGACCTCTCCGGACTGACTCCAGCAGTTCCGCTCAAGCCCCAGGCGGCGGCGCTGGATTCCTCGACGGGTATTCGGCAATCTGCAGTTGGGCGTCCGCTCCTTGCGTGCGCCCTGCCTTGACGACGACATTGATCCCATCGATGGCCGACGACCTGCCGCGCTCGAAGAGGTTCATCGTCGACCGCCGCCATGTGGAGGGCTCGCTCAACAGCTGATCGCGGTCCGCCTTCACCGACTGCGCCATCGCGTCGTTCCCCGTTGCGCTCGCGACGTCCTGAAGCATGTACAGCGTCTCGAAGTGACCCGAGGCCTGCGGCATCATCGTGTCGTGGATGTTGTAGTGCGCGAAGTTGCTGCCCTGCAGCCCCTGCGCCTGCTCGAGGAAACGGTCGAGATCGCGGTGGGCCAGGTCCCGGCCCTGCGTCTGCTTCTGCTCCTCGGTCCAGCCGCTCAGCGTCTCGAGATAGCGCTGGATCCACTGCTCGCGATTGAGCTCGACCTCGGCCATCAGCGGCTGCGGCGAGTTGTAGAAGCGGTCGTGGTCGGCGTCGATGGTGCCGGCGAAATCGAGCACCGTCACCGACACCTTCTCGTAGGACTGGCCGAATTCGCGCGTGCCGGACAACAGCATCGGCCCCTTCACCCCGGTGATCTCGGTGCCACCCTGCGGCGCAGCCGCGGGAGATGGCGCCGGTGCATGCGATGGTGCATGGGCCGGTGCATGGGCCGGTTCCGCGTGTTGTGCATGCGGCGGTCGCGGGTAGTTGTTGGGATCGCCCACATTGGCCGTGAGACTGGCCGTGGCGCGGAACTTGTGGTGCGCGATCGACACCTGCTCATTGAGCACGCGCACGCTGCCCGAATGGTCCGCATAGAGCTGCTGCTGGCGCTCGGTCGACAACTGCACCGAGGCGTTCGGGCCGAAGGTGGCATTGCGCCGCCCGGGGCGCGGATCTCCCACGCTGAGGCCGGCCGACGCGGACATCTCCAGCACGCTGCTCGAGCTGTCCTGCGTCATGTCGGAAATGATGAGCTTCCCGTTGCGCGCCAGCAGCGCGGAGACCGCGTCGTCGAAGGGCTGTCCGCGTTCGTCGCGCAGCGTCTCCCATCGGGCGAGGTCGCGCACCACGTTCTTCAGGTTCTCGATCATCTCGGGCAGGCGGCCCGGCTCGCGGCGGATGCGCATGATGGCGCCATCGACCTGCGTGCTGCTGTACCCGCCCTTGAGCCCGCCGGAGAGGCGCAATCCCAGCACGTCCTCGGCGAGCTTGAAGGTCGGCCCCGCGCTCAGCCCCAGCTCGCCGCCGGCCTGACGGATCGAGCCGGCGGTGATCTGCAGGCCTTGCATCGGGTGAAAGATGTCGAGGAAGGCTTCGCGCCTCACCTGCGCGCTGGCCACGGGCGTGATCAGCGGGTGGCCCGCCGACGGCGTGGAGATCGACATGTTCGACAGCAACCCGGCGCCGGCCACGGCACCGTCCGCCGCGCGCAGCCGGGTGCGCAGGTCCCAGCCGTCGAGCTTGGCGCACAGGTCGTCGACGAAGCGCTGCCGGCCGTCGGCCGCGGGCGACAGCAGTTGGCGGGCCGCGGACAGACGCTCGCTGGCCCCGGCCACCAAGGTGGCCGTACGCGCCTCGTCCTGCGCCTCGTGCCGCGCCGCGGACTGAGGCGAACGGGCGGCGACGTCCTGCAGCGCGGACGCGGCGCGCGCGGCCATGGCCAGCAACGGCTCGGCGGGCGGCATGCGCAGTGGCGCGCCCTGCGGCGCCTCGCCTGCCCGCGCCCGCGCCAGCGCCTGGATCGACGCCATCTCCGCGCTGGTCGGCGTATGAGCCGGGGACAGGCCGGGGTTCGCCTTCATGAAGGCCCCGAGCGCGTGGCCGATGGCCGCTTCAGGCGCCGGCGCTTCCTGCCGCGCGAGGGCCTGGTCGATGAGCTGAGCTCCAGCCTGTTCCAGCATGTCGGCGGCAGCGCCCAGATGCTCGCGCACCTGCACGGAGGGCGTGCGCACGCCGACGGACGCGCCCACCGTGTCGAGCCGCTCCAGCACGCCGGCCCGCAGCGGCGTCTTCTTGCCCAGGGGATTCAGGCTGGGAGGATCCAGGTCTTGCCGCCGCGTCACGCCCTGCTCGATGTCCGGCGCGGGCGCACCGCCCAGACCCAGCATCTGCTGCACCCGGCTCGCGAAGCCGGCCTCGGGGGCCTGCGCGCGATCGATCCATTGCGTGACCAGCTTGGTCAGGCGCTTGTTGACGCGGCCGTAGTGCGACTCCGGCGCATTGGAGACGAAGCCCATGCGCACCGCGCGCAGTGCCGCGAGGTCACGCTGGCTGGTCACGGCGTCGGTGCCCGATTCGGCGCTGGCCATGGCCGCGCGCTTGGCGCCGTCGAGCCAGGCGCGCACGGGCGCGGAGGATTCCTGCTGCTGCGCCCGGTCCGCGCGCCAGAAGGCCCGCACATCGAGCGACTGCGGCGTCACCTCGGCGATCGTGGCCTGGTCGCGTGCCGCGAGCATCAGCACCTCGGTGCCGCGGTGCACGCCGCTCATCAGGCGGAACAGTGCCTTCACGTCGGACTCGGCCTGTTCAGGCCCATCGCCGGCATGGGCGGACATCCAGGTCAACGTGGGCCTGCTCATCAATGCCCGCAGCGCATCGGCAGCGCGCGTGGTGTCGCCTGCCGTCACATGCGCCAGCATGCGGGAGGCGGCCTCCACCATCGAGGACCGCGACATCGCCTCCTTCAGCGGCTGATCGGGCAGGCGATGCGCCAGCGCCTGGAGCTGGTCGGTGAGCGCGGGGGCCGGCTCGGTGGCCTTGAAGCCAGGCGGATGGGCCAGCATCAGCGCCACCAGGCGATGTTCGGCCGCGTTGAGCGCCTCGTCGTGACGCTGCTGGATCTGCCGGGCGCCATCGGCGGCGGCCTGCACCGCCGGCCGCTGGCGGTTCACCTCGCCGAGCGCGGGATGTCCTGGCCCGGCCGCGCCGAGCCGCCGGTCGATGCGGTCGAGCTCACCCACCGCGAAGTCCAGCCGCACGCGCGTCGCCGTGTGCATGCGGGCCGCGGCCGCGAGATTGCGCAGTTGCGCCGATGACAGCACCGCATCGAGATCGGCCGCCGCCGCGCGCAGCGCCGCGTGCGCGTCCTCGCCCGGCGTGGCGCGGTGCTGGCGCGCCGCGGCATCGAAGGCCTCCTTGGCGGCGTCGAGCCGTTCGCTGAAGCCGGGGTCGACCGGCGTGCGCACCACCTCGGCCGCCAGGCTGTGATGGATCGGATGCATGCCGCCGCGCGGCTGGGTCGCACCCAGCGGCACCACGGCGCCGCTCTTCTCGCCGGTGAGCAGGCTGGACATCGGCGCCGGGAACACCGAAGGCATCACGCCCGGCGGCGACAGCGCGGCCGCGCGGCGGCGCAATTGGGAGGTCCCCGGCCGGTCCATGTTGGACGGCGCATTGGCCATCGCACGTCCCGACACCTTGAGCACCTCGGCCTGATCGGGTTCGCGCTGGGTGCGCGGGCGCAGCGGATGGCTGGCATCGCCCAGCAGCTTCGGGGCCGAGGGCTGCTCGGGATGCTCGCGTGTGCGCTCGGTCCCCGGCACGACGAGGGTGGCGCTCAGCGGGCGCGCGGTGAGCCATTCAGGCATGGGTTGCTCCTTGACGGAGCGACAGTAGGCGGCTCGCTTGCACGACGCCGTCAGGACCCGAATGCGAGGCCGCTGCTACGAAGCAGGCGAAAGTGAAGCTGGAAGTGAAGCGGGTTGATTCACGCTGGCGCGTTGAGCTCGTCGAGCTGCTCCGGCGATCCCACATTGGCCCATGGGCCGGTGTAGAGCTCGGCCGTCACGGCCTTCGCCTGGATCGCGCGATCCAGGCTGAAGCGGATGCGCTGGTGCTCCCCGGGCTTCACGCCGTCGAAGAACGCGCGCTTGTACAGGCCGATGTTGCTGTAGACCTCGAGGTCTCCGTCCATCGTCGCGAGGCCGTCCGCGTCGATGCCGAAGTCGCCTTTCGGGTGCCGTTTCTGCTTGGGCACGAACCACAGATGCGCCAGCCGCGGACTCGCCGCGAATGCCGCGGCCTTCTGCGCGTCGAACACGAACTCCGGAATGAAGATATCTGCCGACACCGCCCAGAACGCCTCGTCGCCGTCGGCGCACAGCAGGTCGAGTGCGGTCGCGATGCCGCCGCCTGTCTCGAGCGCCCGCCCGTAGCGTTCGCCTTCATGGCTGTAATGCAGCGTCACGCCGAAGCGCGCGCCGTCGCCGAGGGTCGCTTCGAACTGCTCCGCGAGCCATGCGGTGTTGATCACGAGGTCCCGGATGCCTGCGCGCGCGAAGGCTTCGATGTGCCACTCGATCAGCGGCTTCCCGCGCACTTTCAGCAGCGGTTTGGGTGTGTGGTTGGTCAACGGCCGCATGCGCTCGCCGCGCCCGGCCGCGAGGATCATGGCTCGCATCGATTCACCAGAAAAAATTAGCCGGTGAGTTTAAAGCGCGCCCTCTAGTGACCCGGCGCGAAGCCGCTTTGGGATGCTCCGCTAGGCGCGAACCGGAGCCATAGCCCAGCTATGGCGAGGATTCGCAACAACGCGGAGCGCCCAAAGCGGCTTCGCGGCGGGTCACTAGAATGTCGGGTTTGCCTCACTCCCGCCGAGACCCCCACCATGGCCGACACCGCCGCAGCTGCCGCTTCCACCCCCAACACCACCCAGATGGCCAATGCCATCCGTGCCCTGGCGATGGACGCCGTCCAGCAGGCCAACTCCGGCCACCCGGGCGCCCCGATGGGCATGGCCGAGATTGCCGTCGCGCTGTGGAAGCGCCACCTGCGCCATAACCCGGCCAACCCGCAATGGGCCGACCGCGACCGCTTCGTGCTGTCCAACGGCCACGGCTCCATGCTGATCTACGCCCTGCTCCACCTGACCGGCTACGACCTGCCGATCTCCGAGCTCAAGGCCTTCCGCCAGATGCACTCCAAGACCCCGGGCCACCCGGAGGTCGGCATCACCCCCGGCATCGAGACCACCACCGGCCCGCTCGGCCAGGGCATCACCAACGCCGTCGGCCTGGCGCTGGCGGAGAAGCAGCTCGCCAAGGAATTCAATCGCGATGGCCACGCCATCGTCGACCACCACACCTATGTCTTCATGGGCGACGGCTGCCTGATGGAGGGCATCAGCCACGAGGCCTGCTCGCTGGCCGGCTCGTGGAAGCTGAACAAGCTGATCGCGATCTACGACGACAACGGCATCTCCATCGACGGCCAGGTCGGCCCCTGGTTCGGCGACGACACCGCCAAGCGCTTCGAGGCCTATGGCTGGAACGTCGTCGGCCCGGTCGACGGCCATGACGTGGACGCCGTCGACGCCGCCATCGCGCTGGCCAAGACCAGCAAGGACAAGCCCTCGCTGATCATCGCCAAGACCCACATCGGCAAGGGCAGCCCGAACCGCGCCAACACCTCCAAGGCCCACGGCGAGCCGCTCGGCGCTGAAGAGATCAAGCTGACCCGCGAGGCGCTGGGCTGGTCGCACGAGCCCTTCGCGCTGCCCGCCGAGGTCTATGCCGACTGGGACGGCAAGGCCGCCGGCGAAGGCTTCGAGCAGGCCTGGGACGAGAAGTTCGACGCCTACGCGACCGCCTTCCCCGAGCTCGCCGCCGAGTTCTCGCGCCGCATCGCCGGCGTGCTGCCGGCCAACTTCGCCGACGTCGCCGCGCAGACCGTCATCGGCGCGCATGACAAGGCCGAGACCGTCGCCACCCGCAAGGCCAGCCAGCTCGCGCTGGAAGCGTTCACCGCCGCGATGCCCGAGCTGCTGGGCGGCTCGGCCGACCTGACCGGCTCCAACCTGACCAACACCAAGAGCACGCCCGCCTTCCGCCTGGAAGCCGATGGCAGCTCCAACGGCGGCCGCCACATCAACTACGGCGTGCGCGAGTTCGGCATGGCCGCGATCATGAACGGCGTCGCGCTGCATGGCGGCTTCATCCCCTACGGCGGCACCTTCCTGACCTTCAGC
>Ga0209050_1001652_pt1 | contig 22697 bp, 15 predicted proteins | sample Araplavi_mTSA_r2_FD_184276 | JGI IMG/M metagenome (GOLD analysis project Ga0209050, IMG submission 184276) | Arabidopsis root microbial communities from North Carolina, USA - plate scrape MF_Cvi_mTSA_r2 (SPAdes) (version 2) | ecosystem: Host-associated > Plants > Roots > Endosphere | place: USA... | reverse complement strand
GAACAGCACAGCGGCCAGTACAGCGGACAAACGGGTATTCTTAAACATGCTTCCTCCAAATTTGAAAAATAATCAGTTCGCTGGCTTAAACGACAACGGACTTACTTAGTTGCGAGACGGTGTTCTGCCTCAGGTTTATTCCAGCGTCCAGACGTATTGCATCTGTTGCCAGGTTTCTTGTGGATGGCCATCCACGGTGGCTGGCTTGAATTTGCACTTGGAAATACCGACTACGGCAGCCTTGTCCAAATCACGGAAACCACTAGATTTAACTACTTTCGAATCGCCGACACGGCCGTCCGCACTGATCAGGAACGACAGGGTCACCGTACCGGTTTCTTCGTTACGCAGCGAGGACTTCGGCCACTCTGGCTTGGCGCAGGTGCTGAAGTCAACCACAGCCGGGGATTTCACACCAGTTGCCGGAGGGGCAGCAGGTGCTGGTTGTGCCGGAGGGGCTGGACGAATATCGGTAGTTGCCGGCTTCTGGTTGGTCGCGTTGGCGATCACATTCTGCGCTGGCGGCGGTTGCTGCACGTTCACTTCAACCGGAGGAATGAATGGCGGTGGTGGTGCCTTCATCTCTGGTGGAGGTGGCGGTGGCGGCAGTTCTTTTGGCGGAGGTGGGGCGACCTCCTCGATGATCTTGGTCTCCACCGGTTCGATCATCTTGCTAATCATCTTCTTGCCCAGGCCGGATACGATGCCGTAACCAGCAATCACGTGCAGGATTACGACGAACGCGATGCCCGTATAGTTCTTCTTCCCGGCAATTTTCTCGTTATCACTGAAATTCATGCCTGCTTTCTCCAATACCAACTCTTGTGTTGCTACTTTAAACCCCCAAAATGGCGACACAAAGCTACAGCCGCATCCGGGACGTCGGCGAATTATACATACGAATTTTGGATTTTTGCATAGAATTTTGTCCCGAAAACCGTTTAAATTTCATGCCCTTAGCCCCATATTGGCAGGCTGTTACCAGACTACGCCGAAGTGGTCTGGCAGAAAAAGCAAGAGAAAATTGACCATTTTTTCGCCTCTGCGATTGATCTTCATCACTTTTTCGCGTGGACGAAAGAATGCTCGCCCACAGCGGCGGCGAGGCTAAGGAAATTTGGCGAAGTGTGTTGCTTCGACGTAACTCTGTCAAAAGCGGCCGTCAGATCACCCGGTTGCGCTTCTCGCGCTTGCACTCGATGGTGCTGATCACCTGGCCATCCGGCGCGACCGTATCCAGGTGAACGTCGAATCCCCACAGGCGGGCCACGTGTTTCAGTACTTCATTGGCCTGCTGGTTGAGGGGACGGCGGTTGTACTGCGTATGGCGCAGTGTCAGGGCGCGGTCGTCGCGGGTATTGACGGACCACACCTGTATATTAGGCTCCCGATTGCCCAGGTTGTACTGGTCGGCCAGCATTTGCCGCACATAGCGGTAGCCCAGCTCATCGTGGATGGCCGAGACGGCCAGCTTATCGTTCTTGTCGTCATCTAATACAGCAAAGAAGTGGAACTCGCGGATCAGGCGCGGCGAAAGATATTGCGCTATGAAGCTTTCATCCTTGAAATTGCGCATGGCAAAGTCGAGCGTCTTCTTCCAGTCGCTGCCGGCGATATCAGGGAACCATTCGCGGTCTTCCGGCGTCGGGTTCTCGCAGATGCGCCGGATGTCAGACATCATCGCAAAGCCCAGCGCATAGGGGTTGATGCCGTTGTAGTAGGGGCTATGCACCGGCGGCTGGTACACCACGTTGGTGTGGCTCTTCAGGAATTCCATCATGAAGCCATCGCTGACCACGCCCTCGTCGTACAACTGGTTGAGGATGGTGTAGTGCCAGAAGGTCGCCCAGCCCTCGTTCATTACCTGGGTCTGGCGCTGCGGGTAGAAGTACTGGCTAATCTTGCGCACGATACGCACGATCTCGCGCTGCCAGGGTTCCAGCAGCGGGGCGTACTTCTCTATAAAGTACAGCAGGTTCTCTTCCGGTTCGGGCGGAAAGCGCGGCGCCGGCTTGTCGACCGCTTCTTCTTCGCGGCGCGGCACGGTGCGCCACAGCTCGTTGATCTGCGACTGCAGGTAGGCTTCGCGCTCTTTCTGCTTCATCTGTTCCTGCGCCAGCGACAGCTTGGCCGGCCGCTTGTAGCGGTCGACGCCGTAGTTCTGGATCGCGTGGCAGGAATCGAGCAGCAACTCAATGGCATCGATACCATGCCGCTGTTCGCATTCGGTAATGTAATTCTTGGCAAACACCATGTAATCGATGATGGCGTCGGCATCGGTCCAGGTCTTGAACAGGTAGTTGCCTTTAAAGAAGGAGTTATGACCATAAGCGGCGTGGGCAATGACCAGCGCCTGCATGGTCAGGCTGTTTTCCTCCATTAAATAGGCGATGCAGGGATTGGAATTGATGACGATCTCATACGCCAACCCCATTTGCCCGCGCTTATAGCCTTTCTCGGTAGCCAGGAAGTGCTTGCCGAACGACCAGTGCGCATACGATACCGGCATGCCCACTGAAGTGTAGGCATCCATCATTTGCTCGGCAGTAATGATCTCAAGCTGGTTCGGATAGGTATCCAGGCCAAAGTTCTGCGCTACGCGGCGGATCTCTTCGTGCGCCTGCTCGATCAGTTCAAACGTCCATTCGGATTGCTCCGGCAGGGCGCGCGGATGCGGGGGGCGCTTGGTCATCTGGTTCATTTTGGCTGCTTCTTGAACAGTTCGCGGAACACCGGATAGATATCGGCCGGCGTGACTATCTTCTGCATGGCGAAGTGCTGGTGGTATTCGGGGATCTGGGCGTATTGCTCCCACAGGTTCTGCGGCGGGCCGTCCGTGATCTCGACGTAGGTGTAGTACTGCACCTTGGGCATGATGGTATTGACCAGCAATTGCCGGCACAGCACGGAATCGTTGTCCCAGTTGTCCCCGTCGGACGCTTGCGCCACGTAGGCGTTCCAGCTGCCGCCGCCGAAGCGCTCGTCAATGATCTTGTTCAGCAGGTGCAGCGCCGAGGACACCACGGTGCCGCCCGATTCGCGCGAATGGAAGAATTCATTCTCATCCACTTCCGACGCCGCCGTATGGTGGCGGATGAACACCACCTCGATCTTGTCGTACACGCGCTTGAGGAACAGGTAGAGCAGGATGAAGAAGCGCTTGGCCGTATCCTTGCGCTGCTCATCCATCGAGCCCGATACGTCCATGATGCAGAACATCACGGCCTGGGTCATCGGCTTCGGCACCTTGATGCGGTTGGAGTAGCGCAGGTCGAAGGGGTCGATGTAAGGAATGGCCAGCAAGCGCGTATGCAGGTGGTGGATCAGCTTCTTCAGCTCGATCACCTGCGGGTCGTCGAGCGGCGCGCCGGCCACCAGCAGCTCTTCCAGCTCGCGCTCGGCCTCGATCAGGCGCTTGCGCGAACTGCCGCCCACCGCAATGCGGCGGCCGAGGGCGCCGCGCAGGGAGCGCAGCACATGGATATTGGAAGGCGTGCCCGACACCGTGTACCCGGCCCGTTGCGGCTTGAATTCCGTAGTCGCCGTGAGCTGGGTCTTGATCATGTGCGGCAGTTCCAGGTCTTCGAAGAAGTAGTTCATGAATTCTTCGCGCGACAGTTCGAAGATGAAATCATCCTCGGTGGTCTGGTCGCTATTGCCTGCGCGGCCGCGGCCGCTGCCTCCGCCACCCTTGGGGCGGTTGATCAAATCGCCTTTCTGGTATTCCTCATTGCCTGGGTTGACGACTTCCCAGACCCCGCCGTGGGCGTGGCCGAACGAGGGCTCGTTCACGTCCTTGACGGGAATGGATACTTTTTCGCCATTCTCGATGTCGGTGATCGAGCGCCCCTTGATGGCGCGCCCGACCGCATCCTTGATCTGGCCTTTGTAACGCCGCAAAAAACGTTCGCGGTTGACCGCGGACTTGTTCTTGCCCTGCAAACGACGGTCGATGAGGTAAGTCATGTGCCTCCTGCCTGCTTGATTGGCGCGTCCTGATTATCCCACTTTCAAATCAGGACGACTTCCTCACGCGCAGATACCATTCGCACAGCAGCCGGACTTGCTTGGCCGTGTATCCTTTTTCCACCATGCGCGCCACGAAGTCGGCGTGCTTGTTGGCGTCCTCGGCACTGGCCTTGGCATTGAAGGAAATCACCGGCAGCAGTTCCTCCGTATTGGAGAACATTTTCTTTTCGATCACCGTGCGGAACTTCTCGTAACTGGTCCATGCAGGGTTCTTGCCGCCATTATTGGCGCGCGCCCGCAGCCCGAAGTTGACGATCTCATTACGGAAGTCTTTCGGGTTCGAAATCCCGGCCGGCTTCTCGATCTTCTCCAGTTCATTGTTCAGCGATTCGCGGTCGAAGCTTTCGCCGGTATCCGGATCGCGGTATTCCTGGTCCTGGATCCAGAAGTCGGCGAAGGTCACGTAGCGGTCGAAAATGTTCTGGCCGTATTCGGAGTAGCTCTCCAGGTAGGCAGTCTGGATTTCCTTGCCGATGAACTCGACATAGCGCTGGGCCAGGTGCTCTTTTATATAGGAGAAGTACTTTTGCTCGGTCTCCGGCGGGAATTGCTCGCGCTCGACCTGCTGTTCCAGCACGTAGAGCAGGTGCACCGGATTGGCCGCCACCTCGGTCGAGTCGAAGTTGAAGACCTTGGACAGGATCTTGAAGGCAAAGCGGGTCGACAGGCCGCTCATGCCCTCGTCGACCCCGGCGTAGTCCACATATTCGTGGATGGACTTGGCTTTCGGATCGGTGTCCTTGAGGTTTTCACCGTCGTACACCAGCATTTTGCTGAAGATGCTCGAGTTTTCCGGCTCTTTCAGGCGCGACAGGATGGCGAACTGCGACATCATGCGCAGGGTGCCGGGGGCGCAAGGCGCCTTGTCGAGCGAAGAATTGTGCAGCAGTTTCTCGTAAATCTTGATTTCGTCGGTGACGCGCAGGCAGTACGGCACCTTCACTATATAGATACGGTCGAGGAATGCCTCGTTATTGCGGTTGTTCTTGAAGCTTTTCCACTCCGACTCATTCGAGTGCGCCAGGATAATGCCTTCGAAGGGGATGGCGCCAAAGCCTTCCGTGCCCTTGTAGTTGCCTTCCTGGGTGGCGGTCAGCAGCGGGTGCAGCACCTTGATCGGCGCCTTGAACATCTCGACGAATTCCATCAGGCCCTGGTTGGCCAGGCACAGGCCGCCGGAATAGCTGTAGGCGTCCGGATCGTCCTGGGCATAATCTTCCAGCTTGCGGATATCGACCTTGCCGACCAGGGAGGAAATGTCCTGGTTGTTCTCGTCGCCCGGCTCGGTTTTGGAAATGGCGGTCTGTTTCAGCACCGAAGGGTAGCGCTTGACGACGCGGAACTGGTTGATATCGCCATTGAATTCGTGCAGGCGCTTGACCGCCCAGGGCGAAGGAATATTGCGCAGGTAGCGGCGCGGGATGCCGTAATCCTCTTCCAGGATGGTGCCGTCTTCCGCCTCGCTGAACAGGCCGAGCGGCGATTCGTTCACTGGCGAACCCTTCAGGCAGTAGAACGGCACTTCTTCCATCAATTGCTTGAGCTTTTCCGCAATCGAGGACTTGCCGCCGCCGACTGGGCCCAGCAGGTAGAGGATCTGCTTGCGCTCTTCCAGGCCTTGCGCGGCATGGCGGAAGTAGGCGACCACCTGTTCGATGACGTCTTCCATGCCGTAGAACTCACGGAAGGCTGGATAAATCTTGATGACCTTGTTGGCGAAGATGCGGGACAGGCGCGTATCGTTGCGCGTATCAACCAGCGTCGGTTCGCCAATCGCAGCCAGCATGCGTTCCGCCGCGGAAGCGTAGGTCAGGCGGTCCTTCTTGCAAAGCGCGAGGTATTCGGAGAGGGACATCTCCTCTTCCTTGGTGCGCTCATACCGTGCTGCGTAGTTGTCAAAAATGGTCATGTGAATGTCCTTTATTGAAAAATCTACTAGTCACATGGTCGGCAGTCGTAGCGTGGGCTGCAGGCCTGCTCAATGCTTTGCCAGCTTGCCTGAGTTGCCAGGGATTGCCCGAGGCTCGGAGCTGGATCATTATTAGCCGGCGGGGGGATGGTTGCCGGGCTCGAAACGCATCTTACGTTGATGAAATTTATTATTGCTCTATTGGATCTAGAAGTAAAGCCAGTGCTTCGTCCCCTCGCGCAATGGCACCACAGTAGCACGGCTGGCCCGACTCTGCAGCACACTTAATTGAAGTAAGATGCCAATCCATGCCCATCGCAAGAGAGAAAAAAATGACTACCCAAATGCGCTCGATCGTGCAAAACATGCCGAAGGCGGAATTGCACATCCATATCGAAGGCTCGCTGGAACCCGAGCTGATTTTCGCGCTGGCCGAACGCAATGGCGTCAAGCTGGCCTACCCGTCGGTGGAGGCGCTGCGCGCCGCGTATGCTTTCACCAACCTGCAATCCTTCCTCGACATCTACTACGCCGGCGCCAGCGTGCTGTTGAAAGAGCAGGATTTTTATGACATGACAATGGCTTACCTGCAGCGCGCCAAGGCCGACCATGTGCGCCATGCAGAAATTTTCTTCGACCCGCAGACCCACACTGCGCGCGGCGTGCCGATCGGCGATGTAATTAATGGTATCCATCGCGCCTGCGCGGAAGGGCCGATCAGCGCGAAACTGATCCTGTGCTTCCTGCGCCACCTGAGCGAGGAAGACGCGATCGCCACGCTGGAAGCGGCGCTGCCTTACCGCGACAAGTTCATTGGCGTCGGCCTCGATTCTTCCGAAGTCGGCCATCCGCCGGAGAAATTCGCCCGCGTGTTCGCACGCGCGCGCGACCTGGGCCTGCACCTGGTCGCGCATGCCGGCGAAGAGGGCCCGCCGGCCTATATCGAAACCGCCGTCGACTTACTGAAAGTGGAGCGCATCGACCATGGCGTGCGCTGCCTGGAAGATCCGGCATTGACGCGCCGCCTGGCCGCGTTGCGCATGCCGCTGACCGTGTGCCCGCTGTCCAACACCAAGCTGCGCGTGTTCGACCAGATGAAAGACCATAACCTGCTGGAGCTGCTTGATGCCGGACTGGTGGCGATGGTCAACTCCGACGACCCGGCTTATTTCGGCGGCTATATGAACGACAACTTCGTCGCCGTGTTCGACGCGCTGCCGCTGGGCCTGGCCCATGCGCACCAGCTGGCACGCAACAGCTTCGAAGCAGCCTTCCTTCCAAAGGACGAAAAGCAGAAGTTCCTGGACGAAGTGGACACCTATTTCTCTGCCTTTAACGTGGTTTAACGTGGTCTGACAATCAATGTTTCGACAAGCCCTGAGGATGACGGCGCGCGACTGGCGCGCCGGGCAGTTGCGCTTCCTGCTGGTGGCGCTGGTAGTGGCGGTAGCGGCGCTGTCGGCCGCCGGTTTCTTCATCGATCGCCTGCGCAGCGGGCTGAATCGCGATGCGCACCAGTTGCTGGGCGCCGACCTGGTGGTGGTGGCCGACAATCCGGTGCCTGCCGCCTGGCGCGAGGAGGCGCTGCGGCGCGGCCTGCTGGTGGCCGATACGCTGGCCTTCCCCAGCATGGCGCAAGCAGGGCAGGGTGATGCGGCCCGCTCCGTGCTGGTGACGCTGAAAGCCGTCAGCCCGGGATATCCGCTGCGTGGCCGCGTCAAGGTCAATACCGATATCGCACAAGCCAATGAAAGCATCGGCGCCCCGGCGCCTGCGGCACCGGAGCCTGGCACCATCTGGATCGATCCGGCGCTGGCTGCCGCGCTGGACGTCGCGGTCGGCGGCACGGTGCAACTGGGCGACAAGCAGTTCCGTGTGACGCAGCTGATTGCAGCGGAACCCGATCGCGGCGGTGGCTTCATCAATTTTGCACCGCGCGTTTTCCTCGCCTTGTCCGATATGCCTGCAACCAACCTGGTGACGGAAGGCTCGCGCGTCGGCTACCGCTTGCTGGTGGCCGGTCCTGGCGCCAGCTCCAGGCCAACGCAGGAATATGGCGATTGGCTGAAAGCCCTGATCAAGAAGGACAATGTGCGCGGCGTGCGCCTCGAATCGCTGGAAGAAGGGCGCCCGGAGATGAGCGCCACCCTCGACCGCGCGGACCGCTTCCTGTCGCTGGTCGGCCTGCTGTCGGCCATGCTGGCTGCCGTGGCGGTAGCGATGGCAGCGCGCCGCTTCATGCAGCGCCACCTCGATTCCTGCGCCATGCTGCGTTGCCTGGGCCTGACCCAGAACCAGGTGACGGTGATCTACCTCGTCGAATTCCTGCTGGTCGGCCTGGCCGGCAGCTTGATCGGCGTTCTGGTCGGCTTTGGCGCCCACTACGTGCTGCTGCAACTGCTCGGCAGCCTGGTGGCGACCGATATTCCGGCGCCGACCATCCTGCCGGCGCTGCAAGGCCTGGCCACTGGCATGATCCTGCTGGCCGGCTTCGCGCTGCCGCCTATCCTGCAATTGCGGAACGTGCCGCACAACCGTGTGATCCGCCGCGAGGCCGCCGCACCCAAGCCGGCAGCGCTGGCGACGTACGGCCTTGGCATTGCCGCTTTTGGTGCGCTGCTGCTGTGGCAATCGAATGACGTCAAGCTCGCGGGCGTGACCGGCGGCGGCTTCCTGCTTGGTTTCGCGGTGTTTGCTTTGGTAGGCTGGCTTGGCTTGCAAGCCCTGCGCCCGCTGCGCAACGCCTTCCCGCACCAGTCCTGGCGTTTCGCGGTCACCTCGCTGCGCCGCCGCCCTGGCGCCACCGTGGTGCAGGTCGTTTCGCTGTCGCTTGGCCTGATGGCGTTGCTGCTGTTGACCGTGGTGCGCGGCGATTTGATGTCCGCGTGGCGCAATACCATGCCGCCGGATGCGCCGAACCGTTTCATCATCAACATCCAGCCGGACCAGAAGGACGCGATCGCGGCGCGCCTGAAAGAAGCCGGCGTGAAGGAAGTGCCACTGTTCCCGATGATCCGCGGCCGCCTGGTAGCGGTGAATGGCAAGGCCGTTACCAGCGAGACCTATACCGACGAACGGGCGAAAGGCCTGGCCGAACGCGAATTCAACCTGTCGACGATGACGGAACTGCCGGCTCAGAACCAGGTCACGTCAGGCAAATGGTCGATGAGCGGCACTGCAGGTGAAGCATCGGTCGAGGAAGGCATTGCCAAGACGCTGGGACTGAAGCTGGGCGACACCATGCGCTTTGACATCGCCGGCTCGCCGGTGGAGGCCAAGATCACCAGCTTGCGCAAGCTTGAATGGGGCTCGATGAGGGTGAACTTCTTTGTCATCATCAACCCTGCCGTGATGGCCGACACGCCGCAAACCTGGATTACCTCTTACCACTTGCCGAAGAATGCCCTGGCGGCCGGCAATGCGCTATCACGCGAATTCCCCAACCTGACCATCATCGACGTTGGCGGCATCCTGCGCCAGTTGCAATCCGTGCTGGATCAGGTGATCCAGGCGGTGGAATTCCTGTTCGCGTTCACCTTGCTGTCCGGTGTGCTGGTGCTGTATGCGGCCCTGATGGGCTCCCAGGATGAACGCCGGCGCGAAGCCGGCCTGCTGCGCGCCCTTGGCGCGACCCGCCGCCAGCTCTCGCAAGCCCAATTAATCGAGTTCATGCTGGTCGGCGGGCTCGGTGGCCTGCTGGCCGCTACCGGCGCCGGTTTGATGGGATGGGGCCTGGCAACCTACCAGTTCAAGTTCGCCTGGACCTTCAGTCCGTGGGTCTGGCTGGCCGGCCTGCTGGCAGGCGCGATTTGCGCCGTGATCGGCGGCTGGCTCGGCCTGCGCAATGTCCTGAATCACCCCCCACTGCAAACGCTGCGAGAGGCGTAAGGCAGAGTCCGTGTCACACCTTGGGGTCACACCCCAAGTGTGACACGAACTCGGCCGGAGAATGCCTGAGGCCGTGTCCCCTTTGGGGTGTGACCCCATGGTGTGACACGGGCTGGGCCGTTAGGCAGCCAGGGGAGGGGCGTGCTGGCGCAGGAATTCGGCGTAAGGAGTTGGCTGGATGTCGAGCAGGGCCGGTTCGATCTCGAACAGCGCCCAGTAATAGGTTTCCAGCCCTTTGCATACCTGCGGCGCCTTGCAATAGCGATGCCAGTGCTGGCCCACTTCATCCGAATACATGCCGTCCGGCGGGAAGAACGGCAGCATGCGCTTTTCTTCCAGCGCTTCCACCAGCGAATGCGGGGCGCCACTGTCGCGCGCCATTTCCACCTGCGATTCGTAGCCGCGCTCCGTTTCCACCACCATCAGCTGCGCCGAGCCGTCGGCCTTGAAGAACAGGATGCCGCTCGGGCTGGGGAAGGGGTAATGCTCGACGAAGCCGTGCTCCTGGTACAACTGCTGCACAACCTTCGCCAGCGCACCACAGCGCAGGAAGCTGAATTCGTGCAGCACCAGCATGTCCAGCAGGGTTTCCGATTGCTCCTGGAAGAATGCCTTCTGCAGCGCCGCCACTTCCTCTTCCAGCCGGTCCAGCGCATCGTCCGCGCTTTTCTTGATATAACGGTCGATCAGGCCTCGGTTGAAGGCGTCCACCGCGATCTTTTCATCGGCCTGGCCGGTGAACAGGATCTTCTTGCAGGGCAGGTGCTGGATCGCCTGGCAAAATGCGACGCCATTCATTTGCGGCATCGAATAGTCGACCACCAGCACGGAAGGAATCAGAAAACGCTGGCGCTGGCCCGAAATCCGGTAAATCTGCTCCAGGTCCACCGCCACGTTGCGCTGCTCGGCCGACTGGTTCGGATTGTCGAAATCCACCTGCAACGGCAGTTCGCTGCTGCGGGCATTGGCTTTGAACCACTCCAGGGCTTGCAGCGGGTCGTGGAAGCATACGCTTGCCTGCATCGGATCGAGCTGGAATACCAGACTGTGGAGAAAGGTATCGCTGTCGTCCACCAGGACGGTCATGGTTGGGTGGGCGTAAACGGGCAGTTTCATGGTTCAACGGCTTGCTTGTAAGGGGAATTCAAGCACAAAGATAGCATATGCGTGCTCGCGGGAGACACAATGTAGTTTCGCTTCCCACGCATGCATCACCTGGCGGCACAGTGCCAGGCCGATGCCGGCACCATTATGCTCTGGATAAGTAAAGAATCGTTGGAAAATCATCGGCAGGTGGCGCGGTGCAATTCCGCAGCCGGTATCGATCACCAGGACGCGCGGCACAGGCCTGGCGCCGTCGATGACGATCCTGACCCGGCCCTTGCCGGCGCGTTGCACTGCTTGCATGGCATTGCGCAGGAGGTTCAGGAGCAGCATGATGGCCAGCTCATTCTGGCCGCCGAAGCGGAAATCGCTGCGCACCTGCAGCGCGACGAGCTGGCGCTGGGCTTCGCCTGTGAATGGGTAGCGGCGTAGTGCCGATTCCACCGTATCGAGCATCGACACGGTTTCGTGCGGGTCCAGCTTCTGCCGCACGGCCTGTGCGCTAAGCAGGAACAGGTCGATCATATGGTTCATATGCCGTACTTCGTACTGCATGCGCCCCAGCGCCTGGCGCATCACCGGATTATCCTGTCCGGAACGCTGCTGCATGCGCGACATGCCGCGCACATTGGCGTCCAGGCTGGCGAGTGGAGTGCGCATTTCGTGCGCGACCGCGCCCAGGCCTTCGCCCAGGCCTTCCAGCTTTTCCTCTTCCAGCGCTTTGCGGCTTTGGGAGAACACCCACATCCATCCGGCCAGGAACAGCTGCACCGGCAGCAGCTGCAGCACTTCCGTCGAGATCAGCACACTGCCGGCTCCCAATGCAACCGCTAGCAGCACGGCGGCGAAAATGCCGATGGCGCCCGCGCGCAAGGCGAGGCGGCCGTCGAAATGGAACAGCGCCACCAGCATCACCAGCATCACCTGGGACCAGGTGACGTTAGCGTGGTTCATCAGGAACATGAAGGTGCAGAAAAATGGCAGCTCATAGGTCACCAGCACCAGAGTGTAGCGATCGCGTACACGTGGCGATAGCCGGCGCGCCAGCAGGCCGCCTATCCCGAGCGCGGTTCCGATCGCGCGCGCAGCCAGGCTTTCGTAAGGCTGCGGCACCAGCCAGCCGAAAATTGCGTAATACAGGGGAAAGCAGATGATTCCGAGCCAGCTCAGTGCAGCCAGGCGCAGGTCGGCGATTTCCTCGGCACTGCGGGCACGCAGGCGGGTTCGGATAAGGCGTCGGATCATCCGGCAATAATGGCGGTTTGTTAGCGCATTTTGCGCAGAATCAGCACTATGCTTGATCCACATCAATACGTCCATGCGCTATCATTGCTTTATGAATGATGAAGCACGCACCCTTTATGACGTCATCGGCGGCGAAACCAAGCTGCGCGAGATGGTTGACCGTTTTTACGACCTGATGGAACTGGAGCCGGAATTCTCCGGCATCCGCGCCATGCACCCGCCCAGCACCGACGGCTCGCGCGACAAGCTGTTCTGGTTCCTCAGCGGCTGGATGGGCGGGCCGGACCTGTTTATTGAACGCTTCGGCCATCCGCGCCTGCGCGCGCGCCATCTGCCTTTTGCTGTCGGTTCCAGTGAACGCGACCAATGGCTGCGCTGCATGGCCTGGGCGATGCAGGACGTCGGCATTGAAGAAAGCCTGCGCCTGCGGCTGATGGAATCCTTCTATCAGACCGCGGATTGGATGCGGAACAAGGCCGATTGATGGAGTTGACCATCCTGCTGGCGCTGGCCGCCGTCATCATCGTCCTGCAAATCGTCGCCCTGCTGCGCAGCCGCGGCGGCGATGTCGCCGACCAGCTGGACCGGGTTGAGCGCGAAGTGCGTTTGCAGCTGCAGGCTACCGCGCAGGCACAGCGCCAGGAAATGGGCAATATGCTCGCGCAGTCGCACGCGGCCACTGTGCAGCAGCTGGAGACCATGCGCCGCCAGATCGAAGTGCTGACCGAGTCGAACACGCGCCGCCTGCTGGAAGTGCGCGTGGCGCTGGAGACCAAGATGCGCGAGCTGCAGGCCGATAACGGCGCGCGGCTGGAAGAGATGCGCAAGACAGTCGACGAAAAGCTGCACGAAACGCTGGAAACGCGCCTGACTGAATCGTTCCGCCAGGTGTCCGAACGCCTGGAGCGTGTGCACCAGGGCTTGGGCGAAATGCAGCAGCTGGCGCTGGGCGTCGGCGACCTGAAGCGCGTGCTGACCAATGTGAAGACGCGCGGCACCTGGGGCGAAGTGCAGCTGGAAATGCTGCTCGAGCAAATCCTCACGCCGGATCAATACGCCAAGAACGTCGAAACCATCCCCGGCACCAATGCCCGCGTCGAGTTCGCGCTCAAGCTGCCGGGCCAGAAGGAGGGTGGGGCGCCGGTCTGGATGCCGATCGACGCCAAGTTCCCGAAAGAGCAGTACGAACGCCTGCTGGATGCGGCCGACCGAGCCGATGCCGACGCAGTCGCCGCAGCGGCCCGCGAACTGGAGCGCGCCGTGCGCGGCGAAGCAAGAACCATCGCCGAAAAATACGTCTCGCCGCCGATGACCACGGACTTCGCCATCCTCTTCCTGCCAACCGAAGGCCTGTACGCGGAAGTGATGCGCCGCCCTGGCCTGGCCGATGAATTGCAACGCGTGAACCGCGTCAGTATCGCCGGCCCGTCCACGCTGACCGCGCTGCTGAACAGCCTGCAAATGGGCTTCCGCACGCTGGCGCTGGAAAAGCGTTCGTCCGAAGTCTGGCAAGTGCTGGGTGCCGTGAAGACCGAGTTCGCCAAGTTTGGCGACGTCCTCGCGGCGACCAAGAGTACGCTGGAACGCGCGGCCCGCAATATCGAATCGGCCGAAGTGCGCAGCCGCCAGATGGCCCGCAAGCTGAAGTCCGTCGAAGCGCTGCCCTCCGAAGAAGCCTTGCTCATGCTGGGCGCGGCCGACAGCGCCGATGCGGACACGGACAGCTCCACCTGAACGATGACACTCGCCGTCCGCCTCGCGCTAGTATTGCTGCTGCCAGCAGCCGGCGCATGCGCCGGCGAACTTGAGATCCCGGACGCAAGGCCTGTCCTGCGCGCGCCACTTGATCTGGCGCCCGCACGCGACAGTTTCGGCCGCCTTCCAGCCGCACCCCAGCGCGAGACAGCCGTGGCGAGAGCAATGAATGAAGCGTGGAAGAAGGACGCCTCCGAAGCCAACCTGAAAGCCTGGTCCGAAGTGCTGGTCAAGTGCCAGCAAGCCACCAATCCCGCCTGGACCACGGCGCTAATGCGCAGCGAGCCACAACAAGCCCACTGCTACCGTTACTGAGCGGGCTTGCAGCGGTAATATAGCGGGATCATGAAAAAATGGATCGCGCTCCTGCTGAGTTACCTCGCACTGGCGGTAGGCCCGGTATTGGCCAAGGATCTGAATGTCGTCTTCATTCCCAAGTCGCGGGACCAGGTCTTCTGGACCTTCATGCGGCAGGGAGTCGAGCGTGCAATGCGTGAGGACGGGCATGTCCAATTGACCTGGCGCGGCCCGGCGCACAATGACGACGTGGATTCGCAGATTGAGATCCTGCGCATTTATTCCAAACCGGGCGTCGACGCCATCATCATCGCCGCGACCGACCGCAGCCGCGTGGTCGCTTCGGTCGAGCAGGCGGCTGCGCTAGGGATCAAGGTCATTGCGGTGGATTCCGCATTGGACGGCAAGGCGCACACCAACTTCATCACCACCAACAATGTTGCGGCAGGCAGGATTGCGGCCGAACGCCTGGCCGGCCTGCTGAACCGTCAGGGCAAGGTGGCGATATTGCGCACCATCCCGGGCAGCGGATCGACAGAAGACCGGGCGGATGGCTTCATCGATTACATCAAGAAGAATGCGCCGCGCATCAGGATCGTGGCCGACGAATATGGCGGCGGCACGCGCGGCAAAGCGGCACGCGGCGCTGCGCTAATGCTCGAAAAACACCCTGATCTCGATGGCATTTTCGCCGTCAATGAATCGACCAGCGATGGCATGCTACGGGCGCTGCGGCAAGCGGGCCTTGCCGGGAAGAAGAGATTTGTCGGCTTTGATACGACCGATTTTCTGCTGGATGGCTTGGCCAGGCAGGAAATTAACGGCCTGGTGGTGCAGGACCCGCGCCAGATGGGCTACCTCTCCATGAAAGCGGCGCTGGCGGCTGCGCGGGGTGCGGCCATGAAAGACCAGACCATCCTGACGGAAGCAGTCATGGTTACCCGCGACAACTACGGGAAACCGGAGATCCAGGCCTTGCTGGTCCCTTAAACCAGGCCCTCGAAAACTATCACGTCGACCAGGTCGCCCTCGGCCACGTTGCCTTGCTCGTCGTGCAGCACCACCATGCAGTTTGCTTCCGACATGGAGCGCAGGATGCCGGAGCCTTGCGAGCCGGTGATGCGCACTTCGCGCGTGCCGTCCAATGCGGTGGACAGGACGCCGCGCTGGTACTCGGTGCGGCCAGGCTTTTTGCGGATTGCCTGCCCGGAACGCACGCGCAGCAACTGGTCACCGGGCGCGTCGGCCCCCATCATGCGCAGCAGGGCGTGGCGGGCGAAGAAGTAGAAGGTCACCATGACTGCCACGGGATTGCCCGGCAGACCAAACAGATACGCACTGTGGCCGTTGGAACGGATGCGGCCGAAGGCCATCGGCCGCCCGGGACGCATGCCGATCTTCCAGAAATGCACATCGCCCAGCGTGGCCATGACCTGCTTGGTGTAATCGGCTGCGCCGACCGAGACGCCGCCGGAAGTGATCACGGCATCGGCGCATTCGCAGGCTGTGCGCAGCGCTTCCTCGAGCGATGCAGCATCGTCCTTGACGATGCCCATGTCGACGATATCGCAGCCAAGCCGCTGCAGCATGCCGAACAGGGTGTAGCGGTTGCTGTCGTAGACGCAGCCTTCGGCCAGCGGTTCGCCAATCGAACGCAGCTCGTCGCCGGTGGAGAAGAAGGCCACGCGCAGGCGGCGCTGCACCGGCACTTCGGCCAGGCCGAGTGATGCCAGCAGGCCCAGGTCGGCAGGGCGCAGTACTTTGCCTTTGCGCAGCGCCGGCGTTCCGGCGGCCAGGTCTTCCCCCTTGAAGCGGCGGTTGTCGCCGGTGCGCACGGTATTCGGCGCAATCGTCACGGCGACGTCGCTCAGGTCCGCCGCCAGTTCCTGCGGCAGCACGGTGTCGCAGCCCTCGGGCATGACGCCTCCAGTCATGATGCGCACGCATTCGCCCGGACCTGGCTTTAGCCCCGATGGCCGGCCGGCGTAGGCGGTGCCGATCACCTTCAGCGTAGTATTGCCGTCAGCTTTGAGTTGTGCGCCCGCAAACGCGAAGCCGTCCATGGCGGAGTTGTCGTGCGCGGGCACGTTGATCGGCGAGATCACGTCGGCCGCCAACACGCGGTCCAGGGCGCTGCGCAGTGCTACTTTCTCGATGCCGCGCACCGGCTGGATGAAGTCGCGGATAATGCGCTGCGCATTGCGCACCGGCAGCGCATCCGGATCGTAACCGGATAGACAGCTGGCGACGTCCTTCAGCGAGGGATTGGTGGCCGCGTCTTCCTCGTTCTGCAATTCTGTCAGCGTATTGATATTGCGGAAGGCGGCAGCATCGTTGAATAGCACTTCCGCCACCTTGATCGACTTGTACCAGCCATCCATTTTGCGCGAACCGGATTGCAGATATTCGTCCAGGGCGGGCAGGGCGTTCTTGCGCACCAGGCAGAAAACCGGGTGCAGTTGCGTGCGCGTCTTGCCGTCTTCGTCGGTTTCCAGTGTGGCCGCGACGGCGAGGTCGGCGCCTTGTGCGTTCAGCGCGTCATACAGGCGCTGTGCCAGGTCGGGCGGCAGGAAGGGCGAATCGCAGGGGGTCGTGAGCAGCAGGTCGGTCGTACAGTGGCGCAAGCCTGTTTGCAGCCCGGCCAATGGGCCTTCGTAGCCCTCCAGTTCGTCCGGCAGCACTTCTACGCCCAGCGCGCTGTATGCGCCGAGGTTGCGGTTGGCGTTGATGGTCACGCTGGCTACTTGCGGCGCAAGGCGCTGCAGTACGTGCGAGGCAAGCGTGCCGCCGCGAAATGGCTGCAAGCCTTTGTCCACGCGGCCCATGCGGGTGCCGCGGCCGCCGGCAAGGATCAATCCACTGATGTTTTGTTCCATTGCCAGCTTAGCCCCCGATATAAGACATTTCGACTTTGCGGTCGGCGCCCAGCGCCAGGCCTTCGGTATTGATGGTGCGCTGTTCGGAATAGCGGTCTCCGCGCACGCTCCACAATGCCCCGATGGCCGATGAAATTTCTGCGTCGCTGCGGCCTTCGCGCAGCAAGGCGCGCAGGTCGTGGCCGCGTGATGCGAACAGGCAGGTGTAAAGCTTGCCTTCGGTCGACAGGCGGGCGCGCGAGCAATCCTTGCAGAAGGCGTGCGTCACGCTGGAGATTACGCCGATTTCGCCGCCGCCATCAACATAGCGCCAGCGTTCGGCCGTTTCGCCGGTGTAGTTCGGGTCGACCGGCACCAGGGGCATTTCCGCACCGATCATGCGCACCACTTCCGCTGACGGTACCACGTCACGCATATTCCAGCCGTTGGAGGTGCCAACGTCCATGAATTCAATGAAGCGCAGGATCGCTGGCGAACCTTTGAAGTGGCGTGCCATTGGCAGGATCTCCTGCTCGTTCATGCCGCGCTTGACCACCATGTTTACTTTGACCGGGCCCAGGCCGACGCTGTGCGCCACGTCGATGCCGTGCAGCACGTCTTCCACCGCGAAATCGACATCGTTCATGCGTTTGAAGGTGGCGTCGTCCAGCGCGTCCAGCGAGACGGTAACGCGTTGCAGGCCGGCATCCTTCAGCGACTGCGCCTTGCGAGCGAGCAGGGATCCGTTGGTGGTCAGGGTCAGGTCGAGCGGCTTGCCGCTCGCCGTGCGCAGTTCAGCCAGCATGGCGACCAGCCGTTCCAGGTCCTTGCGCAGCAGCGGTTCGCCGCCGGTCAGGCGCAGCTTTTCGACGCCGTGTTCAACGAACAGGCGGGCAATGCGCGTGATCTCTTCAAACGTGAGCAGGGCATTGTGCGGCAGGTATTGGTAATCCTTGTCGAACACTTCCTTCGGCATGCAGTAGACGCAGCGGAAGTTGCAGCGGTCGGTGATGGAGATGCGCAGGTCGTGCAGCGGACGGGCGAACCTGTCCCGCAGGCTGCCGGTGGGTGCCTCTAACGTTGCGGGGATGGCCGGCGCCAGGCTGCGGCCATCATTCAGGAGGATGATTTTTTCGGTCATGCTGGGTGTTCGGTTACACCCGGTACGATAGCACGATGCCAGCAATCGCACAGGCAACTAATACGCGGATGGTTCCTTGCTTGTACTGCATTAAGGCTATGGCGGCCGCAAAGGCGATTGCCACGGCTGGCCATTCCCAGGCGCCGGCTGGGTAGAAAACGTGAATTCCGAAAAATAATGCCAGGCTGGCAATAACACCCACCACCGCGGCAGAAATAGCAGTCAGCGGGGCGGTCATGCGGATATTGCCGCGCGTGGATTCGACTAGTGGACCACCTGCCAGGATAAAGAGGAAGGAGGGCACGAAAGTGAACCATGCCGCAACGGTGGCACCCAGCACGCCGGCCAGGACAGGGTGTCCGGCAATGGCTTGCTGCGTCCAGGCGCCGACGAATCCGACGAAGGCTACCACCATGATCAGCGGGCCAGGCGTGGTTTCCCCCAGCGCCAGGCCGTCCACCATGTGGGCTGGCGTCAGCCAGTGGAAATGTTCGACGCCACCCTGGTAGACGTAGGGCAGCACAGCATAGGCTCCGCCAAAGGTCATCATGGCGGCTTTGGTAAAGAACCAGCCCATTTGCGCCAGCGGCTTGTCGACCCCGAACATCCAGGCCAGCAGCAGCCAGCCACCGGCCATCAGCACGATGCCGGTGAAGGCGACGCGGGCCAGTCCGGCCCAACTGAAGCGGGCATGTGCTGGCGTTGGCGTGTCGTCGTCGATCAAGGCCGAAGCGTGTGCGCCTTGCGCCGCGGCCGGGCCGTGCGTTGCGCTGCCCAGCGCAAACAGGTCCGGGCGCAGGCGGCCGCCGATCCAGCCCAGCAGGGCGGCGCAGGCGACAATCGCCGGGAAAGGGAGCTTGATGAAGCTGATGGCGATGAAGGCGGCCAGAGCGATAGCCATGAGCGGCCGATTGCGCAGCGTGCGTTTGCCGATGCGCCAGGCGGCGGCCAGCACAATGGCCACCACGGCAGGCTTCATGCCGTACAGGATGCCGGCGATGGCCGGCAGGCTGCCGTAAGCCATGTAGGCCCAGGAAAGGCCGATCAACAGTAATAGGGATGGGAGTACAAAAAGCACGCCTGCAATGACGCCGCCCAGGGTGCGGTGCATCAGCCAGCCGATGTAGATGGCGAGCTGCGTGGCCTCGGGGCCGGGCAGCAGCATGCAGTAATTCAGAGCGTGCAGGAAACGATGTTCGGAAATCCAGCGGCGGCGCTCAACCAGCTCGGTGTGCATCAGGGCGATCTGGCCGGCCGGGCCACCAAAGCTGATGAAGCCCAGCTTGAGCCAATAGAGAAAGGCTTCCGACAATGGGACATGAAAAAGGGAAGCACTTGGCTTCCCTTTTTCGTCAGCTAAAGGCCGATCAGCCATTCACCTTGGTTTCAACCTGCACCAGCGGTTCGCTGGCGACTGGTGGCAGCGGCTTGCGCTCGCGTGGCACGCGGATCGGCTGGGAGGTCGCGGCTGCTGCGGCGGCTTCCTGTGCGGCGCGTACTTTTGCCGGGTCGGTCACTGCCATCGACAGGCCAGCGGCGGCCAGCATGGCATCGACGTCAGCTTTGGCGGCGGCCGGTGCCGGTGCGGCTACAGGAGCCGGTGCTGGGGCTGCAACCGGAGCTGGAGCAGGCGCTGGTGCAACTGGGGCTGGCGCCGGAGCGGCAGCAACAGGCGCGGCTGCGACTGGCTCGGCCGGCGCCTGTGCGGCCGCTGGCTCAACCACGTCAGCGGCAACTTCTTCCGCGGTGGCCGGTTCGGCAGCAGCCGGAGCGGCTTCAGCGAATGGGAGCACGCCTTGTGGCGAAGCCGGCGCGGCGGCAACCGGTTCAGCGGCGGCCGGCTCAGCGGCCGGCTCAGCGGCTGGCGCAGCCACTGGCAGGTCCACAGCAGCCGGCTGCACTGGAGCAGCAGCAACTGGAGCGGCTTCGACAGGCGCAGGGGCGGCCGGTGCAGCCACTGGAGCAGCAACGACAGGCTCGGCAACCGCTGGCGCCTCGACGGCAGCAGTCGCAGCAGCTTGCGCAGCAGCACCCTCGGCGGCGGCAGCGCCGGCAGCCTCGGTGGAAGCAGGTTCAACGGCGAGAGCAGCAGGGGCAGCAGCTACGGCAGGGGCAGCAGGTGCAGCTTCGGCAGCGGCTGGGGCCACGGCAGGAGCGGTTTCACCTTCAGCTGGAGCAACGGTGAACGTTGCCTCGCTGACGCCTTCCGCACCTTCCACGCCCTCAGCGCCTTCGCGCTCACGACGATTACGGTTGCGGCCACCACGACGGCGACGACGGCGTGGCTCGTCGCCACCTTCCGCGCCTTCATGCTCTTCACCCTCAGGACCAGTGTTGGCTTTCACCAGCGCCGGAGTCTCAGGTGCGCCGGTGCCAGTGCCGACTGGACCGACGCCTGCTGCTGCCAATGCCAATTCCTCGGCCTTGGCTTCTGCTGGAGCTGGTTTCTCGGCACGTGGCTCACGCGGCTGGCGTGGCTGGCGCGGTTCACGTGGCTCGCGCTGCTCGCGTGGTTCACGTTCAGCACGCTGGCCCTGGGCTTGTGCTGCGCCTTCGGCGCCTTCGCGCTGCTCGCGTGGCTCACGCGGCTGGCGTGGCTCACGTGGCTCACGTGCCTCGCGCGGTTCACGCTGTTCGCGTGGCTTGCGGGCTTCGGCTGCCGGTTTGGCTTCCTCGGCGCCTGGACGGGTACCTGGTTCGCGGTCTTCACGCTCGCCACGGCCGCCTTTGCCGCCACGGTTACGGCCACGCTGGCCGCGGTCCTTGCGGTCGCCGCGTTCTGCGTTGGCTGGCGCCTTGGTCACGATGACTGGCGCTTTCGGCTGCACTGGCTCTTCCTTGTCACCGCCGGTGAAGAAGGAGATCAGCTTGGCGAAGAAGCCTTTTTCAGCTGGGGCGGGAGCAGCAGCGCGTGGCGCGACGGCTGGCTTGGCAGCTTCCGGCTTGTGTTCCACCATCGGCGCTGGTTGCTCTGGAGTAATGGTCTTCACGACCGCTTCCTGGCGCGGCTTGGCTTCTTCCTTGTGGCGCTTGGAGAACGACATGTCGGTCTCGGCAGCTTCCGCCATGGTGTACGAAGCAGCGTGGTCTTCCAGGCGTGGATCGTCGTGCTTGATGCGTTCCAGCTTGTAGTGCGGAGTTTCCAGGTGCTTGTTCGGGATCAGGATCACGGTGATGCGGTGACGGGTCTCGATCTTCAGCACTTCGCCACGCTTCTCGTTCAGCAGGAAGGCAGCCACGTCGACTGGCACCTGCACGTGGATGGCGGCGGAATTTTCCTTCATCGCCTCTTCCTGGATAATGCGCAGCACCTGCAGGGCGGACGATTCGGTATCGCGGATGTGGCCGGTGCCGGAGCAGCGCGGGCAAGTCACATGCGAGCCTTCCGACAGGGAAGGGCGCAGGCGCTGACGCGACAGTTCCATCAGGCCGAAGCGGGAAATCTTGCCCATCTGGACGCGGGCACGGTCGTGGTGCAGCGCGTCTTTCAGGCGCTGCTCGACTTCGCGCTGGTTCTTCGACACTTCCATGTCGATGAAGTCGATCACGATCAGGCCGCCCAGGTCGCGCAGGCGCAGCTGGCGGGCCACTTCGTCGGCGGCTTCGCAGTTGGTGTGGAAGGCGGTGGTTTCGATGTCGGAGCCGCGGGTAGCGCGGGCCGAGTTGACGTCGATGGAAACCAGGGCTTCAGTGTGGTCGATCACGATGGCGCCGCCGGATGGCAGCGGCACGGTACGCGAGTACGCGGTTTCGATCTGGTGTTCGATCTGGAAGCGGGAGAACAGCGGCACGTCGTCGCTGTAGCGCTTCACGCGATGCACCATGTCCGGCATCACGTGCGACATGAACTGGTGCGCCTGTTCGTAGATCTCGTCGGTATCGATCAGGATCTCGCCGATATCAGGCTGGAAGTAGTCGCGAATTGCGCGGATCACCAGGGAAGATTCCTGGTAGATCAGGAAGGCGCCGGAGGCTGCCTTGGAGGCGCCTTCGATCGCGCGCCACAGTTGCATCAAGTAGTTCAAGTCCCACTGCAGCTCTTCCACGGTACGGCCGATGCCGGCGGTACGGGCAATTACCGACATGCCTTGCGGCAGGTCCAGCTTGTCCATGGTTTCGCGCAGTTCCTGGCGTTCTTCGCCTTCCACACGGCGGGAAACACCGCCACCGCGCGGGTTGTTCGGCATCAGGACCAGGTAGCGGCCAGCCAGCGAAATAAAGGAGGTCAGTGCCGCGCCTTTATTACCGCGTTCTTCCTTCTCCACCTGCACCATGATTTCCTGGCCTTCGCGCAGCGCTTCCTTGACGGATGCATTGCGGACGTCGACGCCTTCGCGGAAATAGGAACGGGCAACTTCTTTAAAGGGGAGGAAGCCGTGGCGGTCTTCGCCGTAGCTGACGAAGCAAGCTTCGAGGGAGGGTTCGATTCGAGTGATGACGCCTTTGTAGATATTGGACTTGCGCTGCTCTCGTC
>Ga0209050_1001651_pt1 | contig 22702 bp, 18 predicted proteins | sample Araplavi_mTSA_r2_FD_184276 | JGI IMG/M metagenome (GOLD analysis project Ga0209050, IMG submission 184276) | Arabidopsis root microbial communities from North Carolina, USA - plate scrape MF_Cvi_mTSA_r2 (SPAdes) (version 2) | ecosystem: Host-associated > Plants > Roots > Endosphere | place: USA... | reverse complement strand
GCAGCAGCGCGATCGGGAGACAATTTAGCGTTGATACGCTCAGCACCTTCAGGAGAGTGGGTACCGGTGATGGTAACGGTACGGGTAGCGTTTTTGGAAGCGATGAAGGCATCCAATTGCTTGCCTTTTGCACTCTTGATCTCTGTAGTTCTCAGTACAGATCTGCCTTGTTCGAAAATGAAATCAGGGATCACTACCGGAACAAGTTCTTCTTGGTTGTTATAACCATGTTCTGCGAAAGCAGCGAAGTATACGGGTTTCACCAGTTTAGAAGTGGTGATGATACCGGTAGCTACCGGGAGACGGGGAGTTTTCTTAGCTTTTTCGCCTTTGGAAGCTACACCTTCAACTTCCACAGTACCTGTTTTGTATGCGGGTTGATAAGGGAATGAGAAGCTCTTGGTTACGCGGGGAGGCTCGGTCTTGCTGTTAGGATAGTCTTCAGCCTTGAACGGGATGGGGTCCAGCGCCAGTTCGTTGGTGCCATACTTGTAGAAAGTGTTTACCGTGTAGACGGTTCCTTTCTTCAACATTTTAACCGGTAGGTTAGCTGCCATATCGAAGGCAACCGTATCCTTGTGAACCTCCAGCGGGTTCGGAGTAACCGTCAATTGCTGGTCTTTTGACATTTTCACCATCTTGGGCAGGGTACAGCCCGCGAGGGTAAGTACTGCGAAGATCAGAAATGAGTAAACTACTTTTCTCATTGGATTTAGATTTATTGGTTGATTTAAACAGGTTGCAAAACTATACTTATGTGTATTTTTTTGCAATTATACTCAAAAAAATATGAAGGACCCCGAGATTTTGAGGGGGGTGGCGCGTTATATTTGTGAGCCGAACTTTTGGTCGACAAATCAACTTTTTGGGAAGTCGAAAGTATACTAAAGGGCATATATGGACCGTGTAGCAGATAAAATACAACTTTTCTTTGAGACCTATGCTTTTGGAGTGTGTGCTCACCTGGGCGAGAAGTTAGGTGTTGCAACATCCTCCATACGCCTCTTTTTCATCTACGCAAGCTTCATCACGTTCGGGTCACCGGTCATCATCTACCTGTCGCTGGCCTTCATCATGAACATGCGCAAGCACCTTCGTAAGCGCACCCCGGTGTGGGATTACTGACCCATCTTCCTCTTTCCTCTCACATAGAAATCGAACACAATGCTCCCCGGGTAAATACCCTTCCGGGAATAGTGTGGGTATTGGTCGTGAATCGCTCGCCGCTTCCGTTTATCCCTGGCGTAGTGCCGTATAAAATGTAAATGCGCCTTTCCTACGGCGTGGAAATTTGCCGGCTGACCTTTTAGCAAGAAGACCACCGCCGCCAGCCAGTCTAACATCAAGCGAAAGGGAAGTTTGTACACCAGTTCCGCGCGATCGAGATGTTTGAAGATCAGCGATAGCCCGTTACGGAAATTAAGATACGTTTTACGGGGGTTGTTATAGCCCAGGGTGCCTGCGCCCAGGTGATAGATGGTGCTTTGTCCGCAGTAGCAAACCCTGAGGCCAGCGCGGTTCAGTTTCCAGCACAGATCGATCTCTTCCATGTGGGCGAAGAAGTCTTCATCAAAACCACCCCGGTCATGGAATGCATCCGCCCGGATGACCAGGCAGGCGCCGGAGGCCCAGAACACATCAGTGGTGTCGTTGTATTGGCCCATGTCCTGTTCGACCACATCAAACAGGCGGCCGCGGCAAAACGGATAGCCCAGCGTATCGATCAGCCCGCCACCCGCCCCGGCGTGTTCGAAGGTGTCGCGCTGGCGATAGGAGAGGATCTTGGGCTGTACCGCGGCAATGGTCTCATCCGAATCCAGGAGCTGAGTAAGGGGGGATAACCACTGCGGGGTTACTTCAATATCGGAATTCAACAGCACGTAATAGTCGGCCTGCACTTGCAGAAGGGCCCGGTTGTAGCCCCCGCAGTAGCCATAATTCTTATCCAGCACGATGCGCTTAACCGCCGGGAAATCCTTTTGAAGTATGGCGAGAGAGTTGTCGGTGGAGGCGTTGTCGGCAACGATGATCTCGGCGCCTCCGGAATGCTGCAGCACCGAGGGTAAAAACGTTGGTAACAGCGCGGCGCCGTTGTAGTTGAGAATAACAACTGCCGTTTGGCTCATCCCATCAAGCTACCGAGGTCCATACCGGGAATGTTGGGCAACAGCCCATCCGTGTTCTTGCGCACCTCTTCTTTAGCCATGGCATCCGCGGCGTCCATGGCTTTGTTGACGGCTGCCACCACCAGGTCTTGCAGGATAACTTTATCATCACTCTTGAGCAATGCCGGATCGATGTCGACCGCGACCAGTGTTTTCTTTCCGGTAACCGTAGCCTTCACCATGCCGGCACCCGACTCGCCGTGCGCCTGGAGCTTCTCCAGGTTGTCTTGCACTTCTTTCATACGGGCTTGGAATTCCTTGACCTTGCCCATCATTTTCATCATATCAAACATAGCTTGCTCGTTTCAGTTTTGTGAATTGCCTTCGTCCGGTAAAGGTAAATGATTGTGGGTAAATGACGGGGGCAAAATCAACACATTCTGCAAGTCCCCGGAAGCGGGATTTTCACCGCTTTCTGAATAACACGATCGTGCCCGACTGTTCGGAGGTGCGGTTGATGAGGTCGGTGATCTTTGCCTTGAACACATAGGTGCCCTCCGGCATCAGGTTGCCCTTGTAAGTGCCATCCCAACCCTGTGCTGCGTCGTCGGTAAAGAAAAGCTGTTCGCCCCAGCGGTTGAAGATCTTGAATTCGAACCGGGCTGTGTATTGGCCAACCACTTTGAATACGTCATTCAATCCGTCGCTGTTCGGCGTGAAGGCCGACGGATAGAACAGGTTTGGCTCCTTGATCAGGGTGATCACATTGGAGACCGACACGGGAATGCCCGCATCCACCGCGGTGGCCGTGACCCCGTAGACGTACACCTGGTGTGTAAAATCTTCGGCATCATCCAGCAGCGTCGTGGCCGTGCCGGTGTCGAACGTCTGCAGCAGTTGCCCCTGGTCGTCGAATTTTTCTACACGATAGTTTGCTACCCCATTTTTCCAGCCGCCATAGGACGTCCACGACAGGTTGATGCTGTTGTCGGACTGCACGGTGCCGGAAAGTTGGATGGGACAAACATCCGGGCTTGCCGGACTGCTGTTGCCACAAACATCCTGGTAGTCGATCCGGTAACAGATGGTGGCATCGGTGGCGTAGGCGTCGTCGGTAAAGGTGGGCGTCGTCGACGTGCCTAAGGGGATATAGGTCCCGTTCGTCGCTTTTGTGATGGTATAGGTCTGGACGTTGAAAGCCGGATCCTGCGTCCATTGAAGGGCAACGGAATTATCGGTGACCACCGCAGAAACATCCTCTACAACGGTCGGGATATTCGTGGAAATGGCCGTGGCACATTTTTGAAGCGATATGCTTTTACTGCCGTTGGCGTAGTTGGATGTGAGCTGGTAGCAATATTCCGTTCCACAGGTGATGGCCGTGTCGTCATAGGAAGTGGCGCCGGCGGCGACCGCGATGGGTCCTGCCGTACTTTTCGAAAGGGAGTAGTTGCTGATGCCCGTTGCCGAAGTAGACCACGTGGCCTTGTTCACGTTGTTTTGCGGCGACACGTCAAAATTTGCGCTGGCGATCACATCCGTAGGGTAAGCCGTGGTGTTGGCGCACGGATCGAAAACGCCCATGCGAAAACGATAATAGTTGTCGTCCGCGATCAGGTTGCTCACGGTTGTCGTGGTCACGTTGTATACGGTCTGCAGTTGCTGAAAATTGCCGGCATTGGTGGCGATGTCCAGTTTATAGAGGGTGTTGGGAACATCGTTGAAGTCCAGTTGTATCTGACTGCTGCTCAACACGGCCAGTTGCGTGATGGTTGGCGTTGCCAGGGTCGGCACCACGTCGACGGATTGCGTGGCCGTATTGCAGTTGTCGGCGGCGCCCAGGTTTATACCCCTCACACTGACACTTTTATTGCCGGACGAGCCGAAGGGGTGACTGTCTTTTGCCGTACTGCCCGCCGCCACCGGGGGCTTTACGAAGCCGTCGCTATAGCTGATGACGTATTGATCGTAGCTGGCGTCGGTGACCTTTACTTGCACTTCATTGCCCCCGCAGGTGTACAGGTCAAATGTGGGTTGCGTGTTTGGCACCACGGTAATGGTGATCTCATCAAAACCCAAGGTTTGGAACAGAATTTTCAACGTGTACGTGCCCGGTTGTGTGTACACATGGCTGAAGGCTAAGGATTGAAAATTGTTATTCCCCTCATAGTCCATGTCGCAGGGCGTCGTGCCATTGCAGGGGGGGACCGTGCTCACCACGTTCACCGTGAGCGGCGCGCATCCTTTGATTTGATCCACTTTAAAGTCGCCATCATTGCTGGTATACTGTGCATGTGCGGCCAGGATGCCCGTGAACAAGAAGAAAAGCAGTATGAATGATCTACGATTCATGCGGGGGGCTCCAGTGTTTCAGAAATGCTTCTGCTTTTTTAATGTCGTCATGCAATACGCGGTCTTCCTCTATAAACGGCACCGTCTTTCGGAAAGTATTCACAAAATCTTCAAGATACGGAGAAGTTTTTAAAGGTCGCCGGAAGGTGAGCGCCTGGGCGGCTGTGAGCAACTCGATGGCCAGGATGGAATAGAGGTTGTTCACCACCCGAAGCGCCTTGGTAGCCGCATTGGCCCCCATGCTCACATGGTCCTCTTGTCCGTTCGACGACACAATGGAGTCGACGGAGGCTGGTGTGCAGAGCTGTTTGTTCTGGCTGACCAGGGAGGCGGCGGTGTATTGCGGGATCATCAGTCCGGAATGGATACCGGGAGTGGCCACAAGGTAATTGGGCAGGTCGCGCAATCCTGCAATAAGTTGATAGGTTCGCCGCTCCGAAATGCTGCCCAGCTCTGCCAGGGCGATCGACAAAAAATCGAGGGCCAGGGCGAGGGGCTGTCCGTGAAAGTTGCCCGCAGAAATGATGGTGTCCTCCTCGGAGAACACATTGGGGTTGTCGGTCACACTGTTGACCTCCACCAAAAAAACGTTTGTCACATAATCGATCGTATCCGCACTCGCGCCATGCACTTGCGGGATACAACGGAAGGAGTAGGGGTCCTGCACATGTTTCTTGGCTTGCAGGATCAACTCACTGTTTGACAATATAGCCTTCACCTGAGCAGCCACTTTCATTTGTCCGGCATGCGGACGGATGGCATGCACCTGGGGAAGAAAAGGTTCAATGCGACCATCAAAAGCATCGAGCGAAAGCGCTCCGATAAGGTTAGCCAGTTGCAACAGGCGATGGGCGTGGAGCGTGCACCATACCCCATAGGCGCTCATGAACTGCGTGCCGTTGAGCAACGCCAAGCCTTCCTTTGCCTGGAGGCGGAGCGGGGACCATTGCAGTGCTTTTTGCAGGGCATCGCCGTGTATTCTTTTTCCCTGATAGTGTACCTCCCCCAATCCAATCAAAGGCAACGTAAGATGTGCCAGTGGCGCCAGGTCGCCGGAGGCACCCAGCGAACCCATTTCGTAAATGACCGGGAGCACATCGTGATTGAACATCGTCGCCAGACGGTCTACCGTGTCGGTCTGTACCCCCGAATAACCATAGGCCAGCGACTGGATTTTTAGAAACAACATGAGCTTCACGATCTCTTCGGGCACTTCGGGACCGGTGCCACAAGCGTGTGACTTCACCAGGTTTTCCTGCAGGTGCTCCAGTTGGTCAGCGGAGATGTTCTTGTTGTATAACGACCCAAACCCGGTGTTGATGCCATAGATGGATTGGGTGGTGCCTTGTAGTTTTTTATCGAGGTAGTCGCGGCAACGCGCAACGCGTTGACGTGCCTCTTCGGAGAGCTGCACCGTGAGTTTGCCTTCGTGCAGGCGGGCGAGATCTTGCAGGGTTAGCTTCGCGCTGGAGATGTAATGCACCATAGTCGTTGTCGGCGCCTGCTAAGGTTGTTTTATTTTTTCAATAATCCGTTCGATCGCGAGTTTTTCCTGTTCGCCACGGTCCATGTTCCTGAAGGCTAACAGGCCGCTTTGCGCTTCGTCCGGTCCGATAACAATCGCGTAGGGAATGGCTTTTTTATTGGCAAAATCCAGTTGCTTTTTCAGCTTCGCGTTGTCGGGATAGATCTCGGAGGCAATGCCTTCTGCCCGGAGGGCCGATAGCACACCCAGGCCATAGTAGAGACTATCATCATCAAGATGACAAATCAGCACCTTCGATGTTGCTGTGGCGCCTTTTGGGAAAAGATTCAACTCTTCCATGGCGTCATAGATGCGGTCAACGCCAAATGAAAATCCGACCCCCGATAAATTCTCCTTGTCACCAAAGGCTTGGGTGAGGTTGTCGTAACGCCCACCGCCGCTCACGCTTCCGATGGCCACGTTGTTGATCTTCACTTCGAAGATACATCCGGTGTAATAGCTCAGTCCCCGGGCGAGGGAAACGTCAAACTCTACGTGATTGTCGGAGGCGTTATAGTTCTTTAATAAATTGAAAACTTCCTGGAGGTCGCGCAAACCTTTTTGGCCGTTTTCGCTTGCGTCGAAGCGCGATTGCAGGAAGGCGCTCTTGTTGGTGTTTGAACCTTTTACATGCAGGATTTCGAATAAGGCAGTGAGGCTTTCTTCGGAGAATCCCTTGGGGCGCAGTTCCTCTTTCATTTTTTCCTCGCCGATCTTGTCCAGCTTGTCGATGGCAACAAACAACGCTGTCTCGTTTTGTTTTGCTCCGATGGTTTCGGCAATGCCGGAAAGAATGCCGCGGTGATTGATCTTGATAGTGTAGTCGGCAATGCCAAGGCCTTTGAATACTTCGGTGATCATGAGGATGATCTCCGCTTCGCAGAGCAATGAATTGGTTCCGACCACGTCGGCATCGCACTGGTAAAATTCACGATACCGTCCTTTTTGGGGGCGATCGGCACGCCAAACCGGCTGAATTTGGTAGCGCTTGAAAGGAAATGATATTTCGTTCCGGTTCATCACGACAAAGCGCGCGAAGGGAACGGTGAGATCGTAGCGCAGACCTTTTTCAGAGATGCTGGAGGTTATTTGTCTTGAGTTCTTAGCGTTCAGCAACTGGGCATCGACATCTTTTAAAAAATCGCCCGAGTTGAGGATCTTGAAAAGCAGTTGATCGCCTTCTTCTCCATACTTGCCGGTGAGCGTGGAGAGGTTTTCCATGGCGGGAGTCTCCAGGGGTTGGAAACCGAATTTCTGGAATACACTTCGGATAGTCTCGAAAATAAATTGCCGTTTGGCCATCACGGCAGGGCCAAAATCGCGCGTGCCTTTGGGTAAGGTGGGTTTTTCCATAATATGGCCGCAAAGCTAAAAAGGAAATCGGGGATTTGAAGGGCCCTGAGCGACGTTTTGGGGGAATTGGGGACTTTCGGAATGGGGGAGAAAAGATTTGATGAAAGTTTCTATTTATGGAAACTTTTTGTAGGTTTGGATGTATCGCTACACATGAAACCGAAATTGAAACCCTATCCCCTCGACCCGGTCAAGGACGAAATGATCGGCAAACGGGGCACCCCCCGGCGCGACGAATACGAATTTGAGCTTACCCTCGAATTGTTGGGAGAGATGATCAAAACCACCCGTCAGCAGCGGCATTTAACCCAGGAGCAACTGGGCAAGCTGGTGGGCGTTCAGAAAGCGCAGATCTCAAAACTCGAGAAAAGCGCCACGAACGTGACCGTGGGGACGATATTGCGGGTATTTGACGCGCTGAAGGCCAAAATAAACTTCCGGATCGAGCTGGAAAACAAACGCATTTCTACGCCCGAGGCCGGATTAGGATGAGACCCTGGGGCGCTCTGGGATTTTCTTCAATAAAAACGCGCAGGGACTTTGCAAAACCGGAATTAGCGGTTATTTTTGCGCTCCTTTTAAAGAATTTCAATCATGGCAGTAACCAGACTTAAGAGAAAAGGCCGCAAAGATAAGGCAGTATCCGCAGTAAGACGTCAGTCGCTGAAGAATCAGAACTTCAAGCCGGTGATCAAGAATGTGGATGTAGAAAAGATCAAAGAAGAATTCAAAGCGAAGAAAGCGTAATCTTTCCTCCTTTTAAAATATTGAAAAAGTCCTGCTAAAGCGGGACTTTTTTTATTTTACGCCCTCTAACATCAACCCCTGCCCATGCACCTCGTCAACTGGAATGTGAACGGAATACGGTCCATCATCAAGAAGGATTTCTTGAAGGACATTGCCGAGATGAATCCCGACATTCTCTGTTTCCAGGAGACCAAAGCGGGGGTGGAAGATGCGCGTGGTGCGCTCGAGCAACTGCCCGGCTATCACACCTACATCAACTCCTCCAAGGCCCGCAAAGGCTATTCGGGCACCGCCATTCTCTCCCGCACCGAGCCCATGTCGGTCACCTACGATATGGGTATGGAGGAACACGATCAGGAGGGGAGGGTGATCACGGCAGAGTATCCGACCTATTTTGTTGTCACCGTTTATACGCCCAACGCCGGCGAAGGACTTGCGCGGTTGGACTATCGTGAGCGATGGGATCGCGAGTTCATGGAATATTTACAGTGGCTCGGTCGCCGGAAACCCGTTATCGCTTGTGGCGATTTTAATGTGGCGCATCAGCCGATCGACATCGCCCGTCCGAAAGAAAATTATAACAAGTCGGCAGGCTATACGCAGCGCGAGATCGACGGCTTCACGCGTCTCCTGGAAGCGGGCTTTGTGGATACGTTCCGCCGATTTTATCCGGAAGAGGTGAAGTACACCTACTGGAATTTTGTGACCAACGCACGCGCAAAAAATGCCGGCTGGAGGATCGACTATTTCCTGGTGAGCGAGTCGCTGATCGGCAATGTGAAGGATGCGCTTATCTATAATCAATACCTGGGCTCGGATCATTGCCCGGTGGCGTTGAAAATCGAAATTTAGAAACAGATACTTCCGGAGTGTTCATGCTGCCTTTGAGGTTGCGCCCCTGAAGAAATGCTCCTTGGAGAACGCAAAGTCGTCCTCCAAGGAGCATTCAAAAGTTGTTAAGTTAAAAACGAATCCCGACGAGAAATTTCAGGTAACCCACTTTTGCAGTATTGCTCGGGTCAGACCCATACAGCATTTGAACCTTTGGCTCGTAGCGTATTTCAACGAAGGTGGAGTGTTTTCCGATTTTATAGTCTGCCCCGGCACCGACGCAAAAAGTTAAGACGGTGCTTGCCAGCGGGATGAATTCCGGTGTTTCATAATCTTTTTTACTGGGGTCGCCATAGTCTATGGTTCGTCCAAATTTCTTGCTCACGAGAAAAATGGGACTGAATCCTCCCCGTATATAAGGTGAAAAATTTCCTGTACTAAAATTGTAGGCAAACGTAATCGGAACGTTGATGGCATTATACTCAAGCGTGACGATTGAGTTATCGTTTGGATAAGTCGGATTCGGCGCGGGGTAAACTTTGGTGGCGGTAAGTTTTGCGTTTAGGTAGTTCGCCTCCAACCGGAGGTGAAATTTCTCACTGAAACGAGGATTGACGAAATCCAGAAAAAGGCCTCCGGTTACCGTGGGATTACTTTTGAAATCCAGCGTGCCAAGGTCGAGTGTCGTTAGATAACCGTCAGCATTTGTCATCACCACACCAGCCAAGGCTCCCCACGTGAAGGTTTTCTTGTCTTTGGCAATTTGATGTTTCTTGGAGGGGCCATCCAGGCAAGTGTTATAAGCAGAAACTACGTCTGAGAATTTGCCTTCAATTTGTGGCGGTGAAAGTGTAAACAGATTGATTTTTTCCAATCCCCCTTTGAACGTGGGGCAATCCGAGAAAAGGACGTTTAGCCTGTTGGCGAAGTTCTTGTCTTCATTTTTGTATTGGCGACCATTGATAAACACGTCGGTCGTTGAGGAAGTAAGCGCAACAAGTGCAGTGTCTTTTTGGATAAAGAAGTCCTGTCCCCGGCGCAGCAGGTTTGCCCGGCCCTGAACAATGATCTCTGCGAATTGATATTCATGACGAATCACCACCGATTTGAAATGACGGGTTTCATATCCAAAACCTTTGATTTCAGTGGGTAAATACGTCGTGGCTTCTGATTGGCCGGTCGCTTGAAAAGTACATCTTCCAAAAGATGCGCTTCCCTCGCGGTATTGCACCGTGCCTCGCACGGTATCGGCTTCTTTCAGGATATATCCGGGTCTGAAATTTTTCTGACCGAACGCGGAAATGGCTACAAAACTTAAAATGACTAAGGCTGAAGTTCTCACAAAAATGGATGGGATTAAAACGAGTTTATTTAAAATTTAAGATTAGCGATAAAACTATTAGGGGTGTTTGTTCGATGACCATAACATTCACGACAAGCAGGCAGGAGAGGGCGAAAAGGCTTCGTCGCGTTTGAAGATTTCATGAAAAAGAAACGAGGGCTATGAAAAAAATGAGTTAAACGATTCGCTCAATATCAGCCCCCAGCGCTTTCAAACGCTGATCGATATTTTGATAGCCGCGATCGATTTGATCGATGTTGGAAATTTCGCTGGTGCCGCTGGCCGACAATGCGGCGATCAACAACGCCACCCCTGCCCGTATGTCGGGCGATGACATCTTGATGCCTTTCAACTGCTGTTTGCGATCCAGGCCAATCACGTTGGCGCGGTGCGGATCGCAGAGAATGATCTGTGCGCCCATGTCGATCAGTTTGTCGACAAAGAAGAGGCGGCTTTCGAACATTTTTTGGTGGATGAGCACACTGCCTTTTGCCTGCGTGGCAACGACCAGCACAATGCTGATCAAGTCAGGTGTGAAGCCCGGCCAGGGAGCATCCGACACGGTGAGGATGGAGCCGTCGATGAACGTTTCCAACTCGTAGCGCTCTTGTGAGGGAATGTAAATATCGTCGCCGCGGAATTCCATTTTGATGCCGAGGCGTTTGAAGATCTCGGGGATAATTCCCAGCATGTCGATGCGGCAATTCTTGATGGTGATCTCCGATTGTGTCATGGCAGCCAGGCCGATAAAGCTGCCGATCTCGATCATGTCGGGCAACAGCGTGTGGTCGGTTCCCCCCAGTTTCTCTACCCCTTCAATGGTGAGCAGGTTGGAGCCGATGCCGCTGATCTTGGCGCCCATGCGGTTAAGCATCAGGCAAAGCTGTTGCAGGTAGGGTTCGCAGGCGGCATAATAGATGGTGGTGGTTCCTTTGGCCAACACGGCAGCCATTACGATGTTGGCGGTGCCGGTCACGGAGGCTTCGTCCAACAACATGTAGCATCCTTTCAATTCCGAAGCATCGATATGAAAAAGGTGCTCTTCCGAATCGAAGTTGAACTTGGCGCCCAACTTCTGGAAGCCGAGGAAGTGCGTGTCCAGACGTCGTCTCCCGATCTTGTCGCCGCCGGGTTTGGGCATGGTGGCTTTGCCAAAGCGGGCCAGGATGGGACCCAGCAGCATAACCGATCCGCGAAGGGCGGCTGCTTTCTTGCGATAGGTGTCTGTCTCCAGAAAGTTAATGTCCACGTTTGACGCGGTGAAGCGATACGATTCCGGTCCCAATTTTTCCACTTTGCTGCCCAGGTCGCCGATGAGTTCGATAAGCTTGTTCACGTCCACGATGTTGGGCACGTTGTGGATGGTGATGGGCTCGGCCGATAACAGCGTGGCGCTGAGGATTTGGAGCGCTTCATTTTTTGCGCCTTGTGGAATGATTTCGCCTTTCAGCTTTTTTCCTCCTTTGATCTTGAAGATGCTCATGGGATGACTTAAAAAATTAGTACTGGGTATCGTACCGGCAGTTAAAAAATAGGCGCACACCGGATGGTCTGCGCCCGACTGCGATTATTGATCTCTTCTTCTGCGGAAGTTGTTGTTGCCGCCTTTGTTGTTGTTCTTGTTGAAGGGGCGATGGCCACCGCCGCCGCCACCGGAATGACGGGGTTGCTGATGACTGCTGTTGCCTTGTCCCTGGCCTTGTTGGGGGCGCACTTTCTTGCGTTCCTTGTAAAGCTTCTCGAACAGGTTTTCGTCGCGTACTTTCTCGATGGTCATGTTCAACGCGCCACCCGACATTGCCTGAATATCACGGAGGATAACCGAGTCGTCCAGGGTTTCTTTGTTCCAGTTGCCATAGAACGTCTTCATGAGCTTGCCCAGGTAAATAATGGACTCTTCGCGCTCTTGCGGATCGTCCTTCTTCAGGGCCTCCTTCACCAGCTTCTCGATGTTCTTGCCATAGTGACGGAAGCGGACGTCATTCTTGGGATACTCCATCCGCATGGGTTTCTTGAACAGGATCTCGCGTTCGGGAACCGGATAGGGATTGTTGACGCTCAGGTCAAAGTCGGCAATGATGTATAGATCATCCCACAACCGTTGCGGGTTGTCGGGTTGTTCTTTGATGCTGGGGGTAAGTTGTTTAATGAGCTCGATAAGGGTATAGGCGAGCTCCGTGCGCTTTTCGATGCTGGGAAGGCTCCTGATGTATTCTACCAGCTTTTGGACGTTGCGACCATATTCTTTCAGAATAATATGCGGGCGCGATGAATTGTATTCTCCGATCATGATTTGTGTTAGCGTAAAATGTAAAAGCGTGACGTTAATGTGACGAAAAAAACGCGTTGGCTTATTAAAAATGGACTTATAATTCGCGTATTACCTACGGTTTGGAACAGCAAGTATACTGTTTCGGTTCGAAAATCGAAAATCTGGCAGCCGCGAAATCATTTAAACCGATAAAATTGAAGTTTTCGTTCTGGAAAAAGAAAGGATTGGGGTGATTTTTCCCCGTCGCGTCAACCTAAGCCAGCCCGGGATCAATCGCGTCCTCCCGCAGGCGTAAACACAAAGAAATCCTTCACCAACTGGTCGTTGGAGGTCTGGCTGCCGGCGCCCACATACCCTTTGGTGCCCACGCCGAAAAACAGGGGTGAATACCGTTGATTGCCCATCAAACTTGCCTTCCGTGTCCAGCTGTTGTTGCCTGCGTTGAACTCCCAAAGACCTTTTCCTTCGGTGCTGTAGTCGGCCGCATAAACGCGGTCAACGGTGGCAAACATCAGGAATGTCTGTGTGGATACACTTGTTTTTTGCGCCCATTGCTTTGTAGCGGGATCGAATTCCCAAAGGTTGGAGCCGTTGCCAAGATAGCCCTTGGTGCTGGTGGCCAGGCCATAAATTTCCTGGGAAAAATTCAGCTCGCCGGCGAATACGCCCTGGTTTGTCCAGCTATCGGCTGTGATATTGTATTTCCAAACGTTGTTATCGGAAAGCATGACATAGCCATCGTCGCCAATGTTGAAGGCAATGACCGGGTATTTGTCACCATTGTTAACGGTATAGGGACTTTTCTTTATCGACCACGAATCGGTAGCCACGTCGTAGGCATGCAGGTCCCCGCCGTAGGGTTCCAGCACAAATCCTTTTCCGGAGTTCGATCCCCAGCTGGCAAAGGAGCTCGGGAAGAATTCTTTGTCGTAGATGGTTTTGGATGTCCAGGTATTGCTGGTCGGATCAAATTGGTACAACGCCGCATCCTGGAGGGCACCGCCGACGCTGACCTGCCCCAGCATGATAAATGCCTTGCCCTGGGTGGTGAAGATAGCGGCATTATTGCCCTCTCCGGTTTGAGGGAGCGCGGCACGTGAAGCCCACTGTCCGCAGGTCACGGTAAAATCCGTGGCGCTGATCACCTGGCGGCCCTGGCTCTTGATGGAAATCTTTCCCGAGGTGCTGTTGACGGGTACGGTCACCACCAGTTCGTTGACCGTGGCCGACGTCACCGTGGCGGGTGTGCCGTTAAAGCTCACTTCGTTGTCGCGTAAACTGGTGCTGAAATTCGAACCGGCGATCGTTACCTGCTGCTCAAAGTCAGCAACGTTTGGGGTGATCGTGAGGATGGAAGGTGACTTTTCTTCGTCGGAGCAGGAGATCAGGAAACAACCGAAAAGGAAGAAGGCAGCTTTTTTCATTGAGGGTCAAGAGGGTTTGTATGCCACGGGGCAGACCATAAAAGTACACTACACCTCTTGAGCGTTGCTGCGAAAAATGATGCGAAAAAGTTTTATGTAAGATTTTACTCGACAATTCTAAGTTTCGCGAAGCTAAGCAGCAGCGTCTTCTCGCCAGCAGACCCGAAGTTGATGCGGGCCTTTCGGTCGGCACCACTCATGTCCATCTGCATCACGGTGCCATACCCAAACTTGGGATGCTCCACTTTCATACCTTCTTTCAGCGCGGATGTGTCGCTGGGCGCGAAGTCTGCAGGTGGTTTGTAGCCCGAAGGTGGCTTGCTCACCGGGGTGGAAGCAATGGTTTTCTTTATACCGTTCACCAATGTTTTGGCATACTGGCTAGTGGGCGGCACGGACTCCAGACCACCGAACTTGCTGCTCACCTTGATGTAGGATTGATCGACGTCGTCAAGAAAACGACTGGGTTCGCAGTTCTTTAGTCGTCCAAAGCGATAGCGGGTGAGGGCGTAGGACAGGAACAACCGTTTCTCGGCACGGGTGATGGCGACATAAAACAGACGGCGTTCTTCTTCCAACTCGGCGCGGCTGCTCAGCATCATTTGGGAAGGGAAGAGGTCTTCCTCCAGGCCCACGATGTAGACGTTCCGGAACTCCAGTCCCTTGGCCATGTGAATGGTCATGAGCGTTACCTTGTCGGGATCCTTGTCTTTGTCTTCGTCCTGGCCCGTCACCAGCGATACTTCCTGGAGGAAAGAGCCGAGGCTTTTCTCTTGCCGCTCGGGGTCGTCTACAAATTCCTTGATGGCGTTCAGCAATTCCTGGACGTTCTCGTAGCGGCTCAGGCCTTCCACGGTCTTGTCTTCATACAGTTCGCGGAGCAGCCCCGAGCCCTTGGCGATTTCGAAGGCGGCGTCATAAGCATCCTTGCGCTCGATCTCCAGGGCGAACCGGTTGATCATGGCCACAAAGTCTTCGATGGGGGCTGCCGAGCGCCCACCCACAAAGTGTCCGGCGTTTTGCAAGACGTCCCAGATGGTCATGCTATGATCGTTGGCGGCCACCACGATCTTGTCGACGGTGGAATCGCCAATGCCCCGTTTGGGCAAATTGATGATCCTGCGGAAGGACGCTTCGTCCTGCTGGTTGATGACATAGCGCATGTAGGCCAGCAAATCCTTGATCTCCTTGCGTTGATAGAAGGAGAGACCGCCTACCACTTTATACTTGATGTTCATGCGGCGCAACGCCTCTTCAATGGCCCGCGACTGGCTGTTGGTGCGGTAAAGGATGGCAAAGTCGCTGAACTTGAGTTGGTGCTGCATGCGCTCCTGGAAAATAGAACCGGCCACCAGCCGGCCCTCTTCATTGTCGGATACGGCCTTGATCAGCTCGATGAGCGGCCCTTGTTCGTTGGCCGTCCACACGTTCTTGGGGAGTTGCGCGCGGTTCTTTTTGATGACCGAGTTGGCCGCCTCCACGATGTTTTGCGTGGAGCGGTAGTTCTGTTCCAGCTTGATCACCTTCAAATCCGGATAGTCGCGTTCGAAGTTCAGGATGTTGGTGATGTCCGCGCCGCGGAAAGCATAAATGCTTTGGGCGTCGTCGCCCACCACGCAAATGTTCTGGCGCACGGCGGCGAGTTTACGGATGATGAAGTATTGACACAGGTTGGTGTCCTGGAACTCATCCACCAGGATGTAGTGAATCCGCTGTTGGTATTTGTTGAGCACTTCGAGGTGCTCCTTGAAGAGTTTGTCGGTATTGAACAACAGGTCGTCGAAGTCCATGGAGCCGGCGCGGAAGGTGCGCAGGGCGTAGGCTTTATAGATCTTGCCGATTTCGGGACGCAGGTTGGCGGCGTCGTCGCCCATGAGTTCGGCGTTTTGCAGATAGTCTTCCCAACCGATGAGCGTGTTCTTGGCGGCGGAGATGCGGTTGTAGACGGTATTGGCCTTGTAGACCGTGTCATCCAATCCCATTTCCTTCACGATGCTTCTGATGAGGCTTTTGGAATCGTCGGTATCGTAGATTGTGAAATTGTTGGGGTATCCCAGGTGATGGGCTTCGGCGCGGAGGATGCGCGCGAACACGGAGTGAAAAGTTCCCATCCACAGGTTGCGGGCATCGTGGCCCACCACTTTTTCGATGCGCTCGCGCATTTCGCGCGCAGCTTTGTTGGTGAACGTGAGGGACATGATGTTGAATGCGTCCACTCCTTTGTTCATCAGTTGGGCGATGCGGTAGGTGAGCACGCGGGTTTTGCCCGAGCCGGCACCGGCAATGAGCATGCAAGGTCCTTCGGTATTGACAACCCCTTCGCGTTGGGGCTCATTTAAACTATCGAGATAATCGGTCGTCATATGGGCTGCAAGTTAGAGTAGAGATTCGGGAATGCCCGGCATGCCGTGTTTTTTTCTCACGGTTTTTCAGATACTTCCCGCCGGCCTTTCACAGACCGCTTTGTCTCTTTATTTTTGATAACGAAAAACGCTAAACATAAAACTTTTTGAACGTAAAAACGCCCGTCGCTCCGCTGAATTTTCAAGCCGATGGATTGAGCATCACCGCCGCCGAACCCTGGTTTAAAGTAAAGGTTCAACTTGTTCAACGTTACCTACAGGCCTTCATCATGAACGCCTCGGCCAAGGCCGACGAAATTATTTTTGTTGACGCATTTTCCGGGAGCGGGCTGTACTCCACAGGGCACCAAAAAGCGATTTTTCCCAGTGTTGCACTCGCGACATTGGCCGGCGATCTTCCCATGCATCGGTGGATATTTTGTGAGCGCGACCCGGAACAAGCCTATGCCTTGCAGGCGCGCGTAAAGAAATATGGGCCTGAAAAAAACGTCTCTGTCTTTAGCGACGCATTGCCGGAATTGACCGACCGCTTCAGGACTTCACTACCAACACCAAAACGGGGTCATAAAGTTGCAGTCCTCTGCCTGGTCGATCCATTTTCGCTGGATATGCCGTTGGGGCTTATGGAGAAATGGTCTGGGTTGGGCTTTAGCTTTGTGGTGCCGTTTACCTTTGTTCTCAACGATCGGCTCACCTACCAGCACTACACCGAAGATCACCCCGACACGCTGCGAAAACATATCGGCGGCACCGGGTTCGACAGCCTGTCGAAAGTGACCAGCAACATGCAGTTCTACAAACATTTGGTGCGTCTCTACCAAAACAACATGCTGGTGATGGGCATGAACACCGCGTTGTCGGTGCATAAGCTGGAATCGCATCTCATCAATTTGCCTGTCTTCTATATGGGATTTTTCTCGCGGCAATTCTCCGCCCAGGCCATCCAGCGCGATGTGAACGTGAGCGAGCATTTGCAATTCGATTTATTTGGTTGAGGATGGCCATTGCCCCATGAAGGCCAGGGGGTTGTCTTGAAAAAATGATGAACATACGCGGCATTGTCCGTACCTTTACGAATTATGATGAAAATTGGAGAAATTTTGGTTTCAGACGACATCCGCGACAAGGAGTTTGTCTGCAACCTGGAGAAGTGCAAAGGAGCCTGTTGCGTAGAGGGCGATTTCGGAGCCCCGCTGTCGAAAGAGGAGGTTCCCATTCTTGACGAGATTTATCCCAAGATCAAAAAGTACCTGTCGCCGGAAGGCATTAAGGAAATCGAGAAACACGGCACCCACGTGGTGGACGATGAAGGCGAACTTTGTACGCCGGTGATCGGTGGTCGTGAATGTGTGTATGCTATCTACGACAAAAAAGGAATTCTAAAATGCGGCATCGAAGAAGCCTACAATGATGGTGTGGTCGATTGGAAGAAACCGATCTCCTGCCATCTCTATCCCATCCGCGTAACCCAAAAGAAAAACTTCGAGGCCCTGAACTATCACAAATGGCATATCTGCTCGCCCGCCTGTGCGTTGGGAAAAGAATTGCAAGTGCCGGTCTACAAGTTTCTGAAGGGACCCCTGGTCCGTAAATACGGCGAAGCATGGTACAAAGAATTGGAAGATACCATCGAGCAGCATCCCAAACCTGCGCCGAAGAAGCCTAAAACCTGAACTTACGTTTACAAATTAATTAAGCTGGGCTGAGAATTATTCTCAGGGAATGTCGCGTCTTCTTAAAGTTTCGGCGCGATCCACAGAAATCCTGCAGCCACAACGAAGGCCAGGAAGAAATATATAGCCGGGAGTTCCTTCCGGATCAGTACCTGTTCTCCACTTGAGTCGCCCGTTTTCGCGGCCAACAGATTTTGCTCATGCTGTGTATTTTGGCGTAGCGAATGCCAATGCTGCTTTTCGCTCACATAATAATGAAGCGAAGATGCTTCTGTCCGGAGAGAATGCCAGCCCGGCGCCCCGGCCCACAACCGCGCATGCCACACATCGTCCAGCAGTGCATCTTCCTGCAACGGCAGCTGAATGGAATCGGCAAAAAGCGCTGGATGAGGTTCGGATGACAGCACCGTGGCCTGTAGGGGTTCGTCGGTGTACCACGGAAAGGGCGTGGTGATCTGTATGGACGATGCCTGCGTTGCGCGGCGGGATAATTTTTCGATCACCGGCGACCAAAACGCACCGTAGCCCGTGGAGTCGCCGGACAAGGTGAGGCGATAGGTTTCCTGCAACAGTTGAAATCCCAGTTTGCCTGCTCCGGAGAAAGCATACCCCGTCAGCATGCCGCTCTTGTTTTGTATCAGCGCTTGGACAGTGGAATTATTTTGGACGCGCACCGGCAGCGCGGGCAACGTGACGGCCTTGGTTTGCAGGGTGATGGCAGCGCTATCCGTTTTTACCGGCGTGAGCGTGAACGGGAAAAGATCGTTGGGTTTGGTTTTCGCGTGGGGCAGGATAAGGATACCCAGTCCTGCGTAAACGGATGTTTTTAAAAAAATCCTTTCACTGCTCGTAAGCTTTTGTAAAGCTCCGTCATCGATGATGAGGAGATCCGTTTCGTCAAGTAGGTCGTGCGTCAGCCGGTTGATCTGGGTCGGTTGCCGGTTGGCGAATTCGAAGCGGAATATTTTTTGGGAGAGCTGGTAGCGCAAGGTGAGTTTGTGCCCGGCATGTGCCAGATAGTTTTTCAGGTACTGCGTTTCGAAGGTTGGAAAATCCTGAATGAAGAGCACGCGTAGCGGGGCATCGGCCTCGACAAAAACGGGAAGTTTTTCCTCTAGTCGTTTTTCGGCGCTGTCGTATACAGCCAGGGTGTATAACCATTCGCCTTTTTGTTTTGGGGTGAACGATAAATGAAATGGTTTTGATCCTTGACCTTCTATCAGCACCGAATCCTCTTTTCCGTTGGGACCGTGGATAGCGATCCATTTTTTTCCAGGTGTAGCAGCATAGAACATTCCCTGAACGCTGGCCGGATGGTGCGCCAACACGGGCCGGGCAACCGACAATGACGTGATGCCGGCTGTGGGCTGGCTTGGGATGAAGGTGAACGTTTTCTCGTCCCATACGTCCAAATCTGCAGCCGGCAGTCCTTCACCCGTCACAAACCGGATCTGATTTCCTTTGAGTGCCAATTCATGATCGGCGAGCGGGGATGATTTTTTGTAGGGGCGCGTTCCCGTCAAATGCCACAGCTGCAGCCCGGGATGGTGTTGAAGGAGGCTATCGATTTTCTTTTCGTCATATCCGGGCGTCAACAAGAGGATGGATGAATTTTTTTCGGACGTCACGACCGGTCGCAAAAACAGGCACGCGGCCGTCGCCATCATCACGATCACGGCTATGCAACGCAGAACGAGAAAGCGGTTTTTTCGCTTCCACTCCAACCACAGAAACAGCAGCGTCAACGGAATCAACAGCGCGGCGAGGAGCGCGGGCGATACGAGTGCATTGAACGTGATCATGACTTTCATTTTTGTTTCAATGCCTCCATACGCTTTAAGAAACGTTCATCCAACGCATGGACGGACCGGGTGTGGGATTGGGGTGAGGCGGCCTCCTGGGGAAGCACTTGCCACAGCGACAAGCGGATGGCTTCCATGGCAGCGGCCTGCTGAGCGGGCTCGATCTCATTTTCAGAAAGCCTTTTCAATAGCGACAAACTTTTCAGGTAACGCCCCGGCTGGGCAATGGCGACCGCGGAGAGTTCTTGCCCTGCCTTGAGCAAATCACTTTTAATGTCGGGCGTTAGGGCCACCGTGCCCGATTGCTGCAAGTGCTCCAACAGCGCTGCGGCCTTTCGGATATGGGGATAGGTTTCCGGTTTCGAAGTGGATTTTTCGGCGGTGCCGTTTTTCAATTCGGTTAAATCACCGGTCAATCGCTTTTCCTCCTTCAACGGCGGAGGATCGAATCCCGTACGGTGAACATAAATGCGCGAGTCCTGGCTGATCTCTTTTAATAGCTTCAGCGCTTTGTATTGATACGGCAGCGATTTTTCCGGATCGTAGAGACGCAGGTGTAACTCGGCATCCCACATCACGGTGATGGCCGCTTTCAGTTTCGAGCGGATGGATTGAGCAAAGAACGTAGCCTCGTCTTCGCTGTCGTGGGCATGGGTATAGGCTTTCACGGGGTCGTCCTTGTCGTCGCCGCCGTGATCGTGATGGTCCTGCGCGGGCGCCGGCTTTTTCTCCTCTACGAGGTTATGTTCGTTTTCCGTGTCGTGAACGTGACCGTATTTTTTTGTCACGTCTTCTTCTTGATCGTCGTCACTGGGAATGGCCGCCTGGGGACCGATGCCGGATTCAAATTCCTCGCCAAGGAATTCTCCGTAGCGGAGACGGAGCACTTTCTGATCGTAGGCCAGCTCGTTGCTTCGGGAATTGAAAACCTCTTTTGTGATGTTCTTTTTTTCTTTCAGCAATTTTTCGCTGTCGATAATGATCTGGCGCTGGCTCCGGAAATAGTCGGGCATGAGGTCCACGCCCAAGCCGGGGTCGATGGAGGTGGATTGTTGTGCCGTGTCTTGCAGCGCGATGAAGAATGTTTCTGTGCGCGCCTTGTTGGGCTGGGGTGCTTTGTTATCGAGGGCTTCGACGTAGAAATACAACTCATCGCCGGGATCGAGTCCCAGTTTGACCAGGTCGATGGTCCGGTTGGCGCGGAGGAATTTGCCGGAGATATTTTCGGGTTTATCAAAGCGCAGTTTTTCCTCTCTGAATTTGACCGACTCACCACTTCCTTTGCTGACGGTGGCAATGATGTAGGCGTCCTTTACGTGATAGTCGTCCGCCAACGTTGATTGCAGGTTGATCTTCAATGGATCCGTCAGGCTTAGGGTGATGAACTGATCCAGATTTTCTATGGTGATGACCGGAGGCTGGTCGCGGATAGTCTCCACGGTAAAGTAATCGGAATACTTGGCGGAACCATCGGCGTTTTTCCACGCGATTTGGTAGAAGGCAGTTTCTGTAAATTGTTTTTGTATGGAATATTTGCCATCCGCGGTGGGCGCTAGGCTCACACTGTCGTGTGTGGAGAAGATCATCTCAGCGTCCAATACTTTTTCTGTGAACGCGATGCTCCACTGCACGCTCGTTCCTTCCGGCACGTGGAGATTGAACGTCTTCACGGTTTGGCTGGGGATCCCGGTATACGACGGCGGCGTGAAGGTGATGGCGGCGCTCCGAATGGCAGCCGGCAAAACTTCTTCCGGCGAGTTCGCGGTTTGCGCATCGCCGGAAACGATCGCCGGCGCTCCCGGTAGTTTATGTTTTCCGGCAAACCCCATCGATACAAAAGCGATCACTGTACTCAAGGCAAAAATTCCCAGCGCTTGCAAAAGCTTGTGGGGGAGTTTTACGGAAGGGTAGAGTATCTCAAATTGTTGCAGGCTTTTTATTTTTTGAAGCTGTTGCAATGACGTGAGGTCTTTGTCTTCGCGGGTGAACAGATCGGCACTTTCCTCCAATTGGGCATAGTGTTGGTTCATATAGTGAATCACGCCGGCTTCTGAGATCTGCCACAGACCGAGTTGGAGGCTTCGGGTGACAAAACAACTTAAGGCGGTTATGCCTGTCAATATCCACAGACCGGATAAGGGAAGAACAAACCAATATGCCACCGCGTAGGTGATCAATCCCGCGGCAAGCCCCAGCAATAAAGCTTCCGTCAAACGGATCATTCTGTATTTCCGTTTCAGGCGAAGAAGATGATATCGTGCCTCCGTAGCGCTCATTGATTTCGTTTAAAGGCCACCACCCGTTCGGTTAATAACACCGCCATAAATGCAAATGCCAGCAGGGAAGAAGGGCGATCTTGATCCGCCGGTCTTTCCGCCTGTAGTCGATCCGTGGTGATCTGGGTTGACCATTGTGTGATCTCGGGCTGCGTTCGCCGGTCAAGTGTCGGATCGACTTCCGGCTTGGTCACTAGGACATTCGCCAGCTGCCAGGGAAGTTTTTCCTGAAGGGCAATTTCCTCGGTCAATCGCTTTGTGATGACCCATATTTTTGATCCCGCTTTGCCCGGTCGCTGTGAGAGTAGCTGGCCATGGTCATCGGCCGCCGGCTTTAGCATGATTTGATGTGTAGTCGTTCCCTCGGGGATTTTTTCTAATGAAAGCCAAACAAGCCAATCAGCTTTTGAAGCTTCTGATATATCTGCGGGCTTATATTTTCGCCATTGAATATGTGCCGGTACGGATTCCTTTAAGGCTTCTAGCGAGGCTGTCAGGATCATTTGATCATAGGCAAATGCGTCGTCGCCAACCAGCGCCAGCGATACCGTGTCGGGGGCATTGATGCGGACAGAATCTTTGGCCAGGTGAAAATACTCACCGGGTGATGCCATGGCCTTTGTAGTTTCAAAGGATG
>Ga0209050_1001647_pt1 | contig 22774 bp, 22 predicted proteins | sample Araplavi_mTSA_r2_FD_184276 | JGI IMG/M metagenome (GOLD analysis project Ga0209050, IMG submission 184276) | Arabidopsis root microbial communities from North Carolina, USA - plate scrape MF_Cvi_mTSA_r2 (SPAdes) (version 2) | ecosystem: Host-associated > Plants > Roots > Endosphere | place: USA... | reverse complement strand
CAGATCCTGCACCGGCTGATTCCCGCCGCGATGGCCGAACTTCAGCTTAAAGGTCTTCCCGCCCACCGCGTAGCCGAGCATCTGGTGGCCGAGGCAGATCCCGAAGATCGGCGTCCGGCCAATGAGCTGGCGGATATTTTCGTGCACGTAGGTGAGCGCCGCGGGATCGCCCGGGCCATTGGAAAGGAACACGCCGTCCGGTTTCAGCGCCAATACGTCGGCTGCACTGGTATCGGCCGGCACCACGCGCACCTTGAACCCATGCTGGCGCAGGCGGCGCAGGATGTTCAGCTTCATCCCGAAATCGTAGGCCACAATCGAGTGTTTGATCGGCGGGAGCTTCTTGAAGACTTCGGAGCCGTCGCGGATTTCCACGCCGCTGCCGTCGCCCTTCACGATCGTCCACTCCGGCGAGAGTTTGTCTTCCGGGTCCCAGTCGAAAGCCGCTTTCGGCGTCACTTCCTTCACAAAATCGGAGCCCGCCATCGGCGGAGCGGACTTGGCCCGGGCCACGGCTTCCTCGGGCGTGAGGTTTTCCGTCGTCAGGCAGGCCTGCATCGCGCCGCTGGAGCGCAGGTGTTTGGTCAACGCCCGGGTGTCGATGCCCTGGATGCCGGGCACGCCGGCCTTTTTCAGGTAGCCATCGAGGTCGCCGGTGGAGCGCCAGTTGCTGGAAACCGGGGAAAGTTCTTCGATGACAAAGCCGCGCACATGCACGGCGCTGCTCTCATCATCGAGCAGGTTCACGCCGTAATTTCCGATCTGCGGCGCCGTCATGGCCACGATCTGGCCACGGTACGACGGATCCGTCAGCACCTCCTGGTAGCCGGTCATGGATGTGTTGAAGCACGCTTCGCCGACCGTGGTGCCGGTCGCGCCAAAGCTTTCGCCGATGAAAGTGCGCCCATCTTCGAGGGCAAGGATCGCTCGCATGTGGACGCCCAAGATGCGCAGGCGACGCCCCCATGCGAAGGGAAAATTCGGGAAGATTCCGCGACGGCCCAAAGTGGCGTTTTTTGGCCTCTTTCGGGCCATTCTTACCCAAGCTTTACAATTCTCCGGGCCTCTTGGGCACCGCCACTGCTGGAAAAACCCCGACAAAACTTCGTTTTCTACCGGCCCATGCCCGATATTTCTTCCACTCTCACCGCCGCCGCGCCCCCGCCTGGCACCTCGCCGAATGACGGGGTCCCCCCCTTGGGCGCGCTGCTTTTCGACCGCTATCGCGTCCTGCGCGAGCTCGGCCGCGGCGGCATGGGCCTGGTCCTCCTGGCCAGCGATGAGGAACTCGGCCACCCGGTCGCGGTCAAAATCGTGCCCGACCTGCTGGTGAAAGACACCGAGGCCGTCAACGACCTCAAACGCGAAGTGCTTCGCGGCATGGCCCTCTCGCACCCGGGCATCGTCCGCACCCACCACTTCGAGCGCGATGCATCCGGGGCGGCCATCGTCATGGAGTTCGTCGAAGGACGAAATCTATCCGATATCAAGACCGTGCAACCCGACGGCTGCCTCAACCCGGCGCAGATTCTCCCCTGGCTCGAGCAGCTCTGCGCCGTGCTCGACTACGCTCACCGCGAAGCCCACCTCGTCCACCGCGACCTGAAGCCGCGCAATATCCTCATCACCGACGCCGGCAACCGGGTGAAAGTCGCCGACTTCGGCATCTCCGCCCTGGTCACCGAGTCGCTCACCCGCACCGCCGGCGAGACCCACTCCACCAGCGGCACGCCCAGCTATATGAGCCCGCAGCAGGCCCGGGGCAAAAAGCCCAGCCCGCTCGACGACGTGTACGCCCTCGGCGCCACGCTTTACGACCTGCTCACCGGCAAACCGCCCTTCTTCCGCGGCCACATCATCACCCAGGTCACGGACGAAATTCCGCCCTCCATGGCCGAGCGCCGCGAGGAATTCTGCGTGTTGAATCGCGACCCGATCCCCCCCGCCTGGGAGGAAACCGTCGCCGCCTGCCTGCACAAAGACCCGACCAAACGCCCCCAAAGCGCCGGCGAAGTGCTCCTGCGCCTGCAGCGTGCCGGCCTCGATCCTGCCCCGGCCCCGATCGCCTCCAGCGCCGCATCAACCCCGGTCGATGTGATGGAAAAAACCTTCGCCGTGCCCAGCAGCCCGGAGGAGGAAGCCCCCACCGCCCGAATCGGCGGCGATGCTCAGCTGGCCATCGCCGCGCCTCGTTCTTTAGTCCCCAACGCTCCTGCACCCCGGCTGCCGGAGTATCAGACCTTCCAATTCACCCCGGTCGAGTCCGCCCCGCGCCGCTCAAATGTCGGCGCTTGGCTCGGGCCTCTGGTCATCATCGCCGTGTGTGGCAGTATTTTCTGGGGCCTGCAAAATGAGCGCGAACACCGGGCCGCCGAAGCCGCCGAAGCCCGGGCGAAAGAAATCGCCGCTGCTACCCCGGTCGCCCACGCGCCGGTTCCAGCCGCCCCCGCCCGGCCCGTCGCGCCTCAAGCCGCGACGCCCGTTCAGGTCCAGGTTTACGTTCCCATCCAGGTCGTTCCGCAGCCGCAGCAACCCGACGCCCAGGGCCAGCCGCAACCCGGCCAACCCTATTGGGCCCCCTATCCGCCCGCGGGTCAGCAGCCCCAGCCCGGCGCCCAAGGCGCCCCGGGACAACCGCCCGCCGGTTTCTACGGCGGCCCGCCTCCACCTCCACCCCCGCCACCACCGAGATGGCAGCAGGGTCAGGGACAAGGCCAGGGCCAGATCCCGAATGGCCCCCCGCCGCCACCTCCTCCGCGTCGCGGCCCCGGGCAGCCCCAGCCACGCTGAAAAAAGCGAAAATCCGCAAACTCTTCGGCGCCATTTTGATGACGCGGTGTATGTGGGTGAAATGCTCTGGTCCACCCCGCATCACGTCTTCGATTTCTCCCGCCGCGGAGCGATCATGGGCGTGCTGAATGTGACCCCGGATTCCTTCAGCGACGGGGGCCAGTGGCTCGATGTGGACGCCGCCGTCGCCCACGGTGTCGAAATGGCCGCAGCTGGCGCCGAAATCCTCGATATCGGCGGCGAATCCACCCGCCCTGGCGCCGATCCTGTCCCGGAAGACGAAGAACTGCGTCGCGTCCTCCCGGTCATCGCCCAACTCCGGAATAAAACCCGCGCCGTTCTCTCCATCGATACGATGAAACCTCGCGTCGCCCAAGCTGCCGTCGAAGCCGGGGCCGCGATCGTGAACGACGTCACCGGTCTGCGCGACCTCGCCATGCGCGAAGTCGTCCGCACCACCGGCGCCGCCGCGGTCATCATGCACATGCAGGGCGAGCCGCGCACCATGCAGCACGACCCCACTTACACCGATGTAATTGCCGAGATCAGGGAAACCTTTCGACAAACATTTGACACTTGCCTAGCCTCCGGCATCGACCCTATGCGCCTCGCCTTCGATCCCGGGATTGGATTTGGCAAAACGCTGGAGCACAATTTGTTGCTGCTGCGTGAGGTTGGCGCATTGCGTATCGAGGACCGTCCGCTTGTCGTCGGAGTGTCACGAAAGTCGTTCCTCGGCAAAATCGTCGGCAGCACCGACATCGCCGATCGTGCCTGGCCCACTGTCGCCCTCACCAGCCTGCTCCGCGAACGCGGCGCCCAGGTCCTGCGGGTGCACGAGGTGAAACCCAACGTGGAGGCGCTTCGCATGACTGAAGCGATCCTGGGATGACCGCCGCCATTGCCCATACCCATTTGTTCGCACCGCCCGGCATCGTTTTCGGAGGGAGGAGCGCATGAACTGGCATGCGATTATTCCCACCGATTGGCGGGGCTGGACCGAGGTCCTGATCCTTTGGCTCGGCCTCTACAATGCCTGGCGCTCCCTGCGCGGCACCCGCGGTGCGAAAGTGCTCACCGGCCTTGTCTCGGTCCTCTTCTTCATCGTCGTCGTCTCCGGCTTCCTCGAGCTCCCCGTGCTCGGCTGGATGTTCCGGAACTTCTCCACCGCGCTGCTCTTCATGTTCATCGTCATCTTCCAGCCGGAAATCCGGCGGGCTCTGGCGGCGCTGGGCACCAATCAACTTTTCGCTACTGCCACCGGCACGAAGGAAATCGTCGAGCAAATCGCCGAGACCACCTTCGAACTCGCCAACCGGCAGTTCGGCGCCCTCATCGCCGTCGAGCGCGACGTGAACCTCACTCCGCTCGGTGAGACCGGCCAGGAGATCGACTGCAAGTTCTCCCCGGCCCTCGTTACCTCCATCTTCTTCCCGAAGACCCCGCTGCACGATGGCGGCGTCATCGTCCGCGGCGACCGCCTGCTCTACGCCGCCTGCACCTTCCCCGTCATCCAGCGTCCCGACCTCGACCGCACCCTCGGTATGCGCCACCGCGCTGCCCTCGGCCTCACCGATGAATCCGACGCCGTCGTCGTCGTCGTCAGCGAAGAGACCGGCACCGTCTCCATTTGTTTCCGCGGCCGCCTCGAACGAAACTTCGATCCCGAGTCCTTCAAACGCCGCCTCTCCGAACTCCTGCTGCTCGACAAAAATGAAAAAGCTCGCGCGACTTCTGACGCATCACTGGCAGGCCAAGCTGCTCAGTCTCCTGCTGGCTCTGCTCGTGTGGGCAGTAGCCCGAAAGAGCATCGGAGTGACCGACTCGCCTTCTAGATTCCAACTCCAGCAGCGCGAATCCGCCGCGGAAAAATTCGAGTTTTCGAAAAAGCCGTAACCCTTTTTCAGGTTTCCGCTCCGCTGTCTGCGCCGTGGCTCACGCAGCCCTCTGCGTGAGACGAAAACCTCCCTGCGCCATTAGCGCAGGCATGCTTTAGGGCCGCGAAGGAGCGGTAAACAGGCGTGCGCCCCCTACCGCGTCATGTGCCCAAACCGCCCGATCAAATACGGCAGCAGCTGCTTCTTCCGCGAGACCACCCCATCGAGCTCCCACACAAACGTCTCCCGCTCCGGGTAATCGATCGTCCGCAAATACGGCTCCGCCCCGCGCACCAGCAGTAGCGAATTCTGCGTGTTGATATCCGTCACCAGCAGCGTCGCAAAAAGCAGCCCCTCGCGCGAACGATGCGCCTCCAGCGCATCCAGCAGCGCCGCCTTTTTCTCCGGGAAATGCGAGAAGCTCAGCTCCTCGATCTGGGCCACCGTGAACCGCTGCCCATCCTCCTCGTACGGCTTGCAATCCGCGTTGATCGCTTGCTCCGGCGCCATCGTGAGCAGCGGACTGCCCACGCTGAAAATCTGCTCCGCCAGCTGCGTCGGATCGCACCCCGCCGTCTTCGCCAGATGCTCCAGGATCATCCGATCCACCGGCGTCGCCGTCGGTGAAGTCAGGTTCAGCGTATCCGAAATCAGCCCCGCCATCAGGATCCCCGCGATCGGCCCAGGAATCGGCACGCCCGCCTGCTGATACGCCAGCGACACTAGCGTCGAGGTCGACCCCACCGGATTGTTCCAAAACAGGATCGGCGTATCGCTCGCAAACCCACCCAGCTTGTGGTGATCGAGAATCTCGATGATCGGCACCTCCGAAGCCCCGTGGACCGCCTGGCTCAGCTCATTGTGATCCACCAGGATCAGCTGCCGCTGGATCGGCTTGATGAAGTCCGACTTCGACAAAATCCCCACCAGCCCGCCGCCCTCATCGAGCACCGGGAAAACAAACGCCGAACTCTCCGCCGCGATCCGGCGTGCCTCTTCCAGCAGCGTATCCGGCTTAAAAGTGCGTACATCGCGCTCGATCATGCGCTCGACCCGGACCGCGCCACGCGCGAGGAGCACGGTCGTCGCCGTATCGTGCGGCGAGCTGATCACCGTCACCCCGGCCTTTTTTGCAGCCTCGTGCGTCTCCGCTGAAATCGGCAATCCGCCGGTTACCACGATCGCATACACCTTCGCCTGAATCGCCAGGTGCTGGATCTGCGGCCGATCGCCGACGAAGAGGATCACCCGCTTTTCCGTGTATCGCTCCAGGCGCGGCGCAAAAGATTCCGCATTCATCGCCCCGACCACGAGCATCTGCTGGCACGGCTCCGTGCCGAGTTCGCCGTTCAGCAGCGTCCCGCCAAAGGTCGTCACGATATCCGCCAGCGACGCCACCACCTCGCGCGCCATGCTCGCTTCATCGCGCGGCGGAAAAAGATGATGCGTGATCTTGAAGGCCGAGAGCAGCCCGAGGAAACGGTTGCCCTGATCCACCACCGGCAGCCCGCGCATCCGCTTCTGCTCGATCAGCTGGATCGCGTCGTACACCGGCTTATGCGCGGGCATCGAAATCACCTTCGGCTGCATCACGTCGGCGACGCGTGGCGAGAGATCATTCACCAGCACCGGCGCGGCCACGCCAAATTTTCCGAGCACGAAATCGATGCGCTCGTTCGTATTCCCCGCTCGCGCAGCGACCACGTCCGGCATGCCCAGTTGCCGCTTCAGCTCCGCATAGGCGAGCGCGGAGACGATGGAATCCATGTCGGGATTCCGGTGGCCGATGATGATCGTTTGCATGAAAAGGATCGCCACCTTGGCGAAAACCAGCGCCAGCGGCAAGTCACGGTCGCGAAACGAGACCGCAAAAGCAGAAAAGAAAAGGCCGGACCGGTCTTAACCGCGCCGTTTCTTCGCCGCCGCCGCGTCGTGCGCATGCGCCGGGTGCTCCCAGCGCTCCACAAACTGCCGGTGGACCTGGAGCAGGTGCTCCATCTTCACCCGGTCGGTCACACTGGCCGGATCAAATTCCGTCCCGTGCCGCGCCCGGAAAAGCGCCAGCGCCCGCGGCGTGATGTGCCCATCAACCGGAGCCTCCGCTGTCGCAGCCGTGACTGTAGTGATCGGTGCCCCCTTCGCCCGCACCTGCAGCCGCGGAGCCTCGTTTTGCCGGTTCGGGAAAAGCCGCGCCCAAAACGAAGGCCGCTCTTCCTCAGTCCGGGCCGAGGCGATCATTTTGCCCTCGCTGCCGCGCCCCTTGCTGCCTTCCACCGATGTGATCGTCGCTGGCCGGTGAATGTAATATTCGATCTGGTTCTCGACGTTTTCTCCCGGCAGCCACACGGGCTGGCGCAGGCGGTCGTCCATCAGCCACCACGGATTGCTCGCGCTGTCGCCATCGCGATAAATGACCGCCGTGCGCGATCCGATCGCTTCTTCGCGCAAGCGCGTGCGATAGTGAAATTCGTAGGTGACCACCTTGTGGGCGACTCCGGCCGATTTCAGCACCCCACGGAGGTGTTCGGCATACGCGGCAGACGGATCGGCGGCATCCCGGGTATCGACCCGGGCTGACCGTACCGCCTCCCACGTGGAGGAGCGTTGAGTCACCCCGCAGCTCGCCAGAGCGAGACAGCAGGAAAGAAGAGCAGGAGTGAGTACTTGTCGCATGGGTACGGCAAAGCGTTCGGTTCGGGGCGAAGCGGCGGTCCCTCTAGCGGGAATTCCCGCACTCCACAATGCGAAAATCCTGATTGTACCGTAGTGTTCCCAGAAGCCGTGCTTGGCGACCGCCTAGATTTCGAAGACTTCCCCCGGTCCCATCCGCGCCAGATCCTCCAGCGAACGCGCCTCCAGCCAGCCCCCCATTTCCGTCCGGAAATGCTCCATCAGCAGTCGTACCGGACACGTCCGCACATCCGGACAAGTGCAAGGCGTCGTCGGTTTTTCCGCCGCGCAGGGCACCGGCGCCAGCGGCCCATCCAGCGCCCAGATCACTTCCCCCACTGTCGTCTCCCCCGGCGGCCGCACCAGCGAATACCCGCCCCCAACCCCGCGCTTGCTCGCCAGAATCCCCTTGTGCCGCAGCGCGAGAAGGATTTGCTCCAGAAACTTTACCGGAATCCGCGCCTGCTCGCTCAGTTCCTGGATCGACCACGACTTTTTCCCCAGCGCCATGAGCGCCAGCGCCCGCAGCGCATACTCCGCTTTCTTCGAAAGCCGCATCGATCAAAAACCAGTCAATCGCTCGTTCGCTCGCGCCTTCACTCAGCGATACTTCGTCGTCCGCACCGCGCCCCCCACCGTCTCCGTCTCATGGTAATGAATACTCGGCCCCGTCCCCTGATAAAACGCCGCCGAAGGCTTCGTCTTGCACCCCGGCAAGGTCAGCAGAGCAAAAAGAGCAACCAAAGCGAGCGAAAGCGGGCGGGTGAACATGCGAACACCCTAGCCCTCCCATCCGCTCCGGCAAAGACCAATCGCGCGGGACGGCTTTCCTCGGGGCTGAAACGATGTGCAGCCGCAGGACCCAATCAGCCTTCTAACCTTCAAGGGCCTGAAAGAAAAGTGGAGGCGAGGGGAGTCGAACCCCTCGGCTCAACAGAGTAAATAACCTCCGAAGAAGTCGTTTATACCATTCATATACTGTCTCTCGTGACTCGGTATCCCCCGGGCATATCAGCCGGGGAGTGTTTGCCGAAGCCAGACGGAGTTGGGAGCGCGCTTCAAAATTTGAGCGGCGGCGGTAATTTCTTCGAACTTTTCGGCATTTTCAAAGTGGCATTGCCCGGGGTCGGCTGAGAGCACGGTGTATCCCCGACCTTTCAGGGCCGCGGAAGCGAAATTGGTTGCCGCCTCCTTCAGGATTGCTTCGTCACTTAGTTTCTCACCCGTCTGGAATTCGCTTTCTTCCACGAGCCCCGGCAAGGCTTCGCCAGGAATCTCGATGGCGAGGAACGCGCGCTGAGGGAGTCCGTCGCCTTCGACAACTGTGATGCAGGTTAAAATTTTGAAACTCATATCGCGTTTGGCCCGTAAAACGGGCGACATCAAAAGGCCGTTCTCATGATGCGGCAACTGCTGGTTTTTCCTCTAGGTAACGGTAGAGCGTAGCCTTTGAAATTCCGAGCGTGCCACAAATGTCCTTCACGCTGCTTTTGGCGTCGTAGAGCGTCCGGGCGAGGACCATTTTCTTTGCATCCATCTTCTTGGGCCGCCCGCCGAGCCGTCCACGAGCGCGAGCACTTGCCAGCCCTGCGTTCGTGCGCTCCCGAATCAAATCTCGCTCAAATTCCGCCAGAGCGCAGAAAATGTGAAATACAAGTTTCCCCCCAGAAGTAGTGGTGTCGATGTTTTCTTGAAGACTGCGGAATCCTACCCCGCGAGAATCTAGTTCGTTAATCGTCTCAATGAGGTGTGGAAGTGAGCGGCCTAAGCGGTCGAGTTTCCAGCAAACCAACGTGTCGCCGCTGCGTACGAACTGCATTGCGTCAGCCAAACCGGGGCGGTCGAGTTTTGAGCCACTGGCACTGTCTGCAAAAAGTCGCTCACACCCCGCGCGGGTTAAAGCGTCCGTTTGGAGGTCTAGCTTTTGACCGTCGGTTGAGCAGCGAGCATATCCAATGAGCATGGCCAAGGATGTCTGAGAATGTATCAAAAGTCAATACACGCATTAGCTTTTGATACTTTCTTTTTGAGATGGGTTTCGATACCGATTTGGGCGCATTTCGAGGCAACTTGGCACCACACCGTTTACCGTCTCAGAAACGGTCGTTTATGAGACCGTGCCGTGCGGCACGTCCTTTTCTTACTTTGCCAAGAGCTTCGCCAGATGCTGCGCGAGCAGTTGGAAGCTGTGCTCGTCACTCACGCCTGGCAGCGAGGCTTGAAGTGCTTGGTACGCCTCAAACGAAATCTCGAAAGCCGTCGCGTTTTCCTGCCGCGCTTCCTCAATCGGTCCCAACTTTTCCATTGCTGCACTGACCTTCAGCACGGCTGCGCTCAGGATTTCCGGATTGAGCGTACCCAACAGTCTAGTCAACTCCCGTTTCGTTGTGTCGGTAATCCAGACTCGAATAACGCTATTCACCTTAATCACTTCGCCGATGACCGTGAACACACACACGTTCGGGTCGGTCAGAGGTGGAATATCGAAATAAGGCTGAATCTTGGCTCCCGCCTCAGTGGTCACTGAATACCTCTTGTGTCGCGCTCCCGTTTTCTCATAAATCCAGAGGTTGGTGCTCTTCTTCCGAGCGCCGCGACTTTCTCTCGATACCCACCTCGCCTCATAGTCGTCTGGATTCGGTGGCAGCATTTCCTCTTCGAAGTAAAGGAACTGCCGAAGGCTCTCCTGCCAAAGAAGCCATCCCGTTCGCATATCAGGTTCAGTTTGCTCGCCTGATGCCGCCTTCACCTTGGAAGCTCTACTCTTGATAAGCGTGGCATACTGAGTGAGCACGTCTCGCATTGCGACTTGTGCGTCTGTTTCCGCGGAGGGAACTCGAATCGAGCGCGTTGCCGAGGGGTGCATCATCGTCGTTCCACAGTGGTCAACGATGCTGCCTTTTGACCCCACCTTCATCATTTTCTGCTCAACGCCGAGATTTCCGCTGGAAATGTCAATATCGAGGTTGCTCCAACCGCGCTTCGGAATCCCCTTCGCTCGGCAATAGACTTCTGCCCAGTCGTCTTCCTCCAATTTCCTGCCCATCATATAGGCCACTCGCGTCGCGAGCAGGGCGTGTGCTGTAACTTTTTCGTTAGGGGTGAACGCTTGGAGGGTTTTGGGCCGTCGCATACCGAAAATAAGAAAATCAGCCGCCTCGTGCAGGCTTCTTCGAAGCCGTGTCCGAGGAGATTTTGCAGGCCTTAAGAATTGCGCGGCCAACTGCTTCCCCCAGAATTGGTGGGACTGCGTTGCCGATTTGGAATGCGCGCTGCATGCGAGTTCCAAATAGATACCAGTATTCAGGAAACGTCTGAAGCGCCAAAAGCTCTTCGTCCGAGAGGTATTCGTGCTCGACGAAAACAGGAGGAAGGTCTTTCTGCCGTCTACCGAGAACATGCCATTGTTGCCGGGCCAGCTGTTCGGGCGGCACGCCGAAAGGAGCAAGTGCAAGCTTTGCCGATTGATGCGCGCCAATCGTCGGCGATGGGCGGTCCAAATCCCAGGTAACGGGCTCGTCGTGGGGACGTACAACATTTTTCACCCAGAGCACGGCCTGCGATTTGTCGAGTTTGCCGTACTTGGCGTGTCCTTTTTTCCAAAGTGCTTCGAACATCGTTCTCCACGATGGGCCGCTCTGCACCTCCGCAGAAAAAAGTTCAGCTTGGTCCGACATGGACCGGCTTTGGGGACGAGAGAACGTCGGACGAGGCCAATCAAAGAATTCACCGTCGCGCGACCCAACGATAATCAACCGCTCGCGCATTTGCGGTGCGCCAAAATCAGCGGCGTTCAAAACCTGAGCGTAGCACTTGTAACCAAGGCTCTCGAACTCATGCAGAATGATTCTTTGAGACCCTCCCTTCTCTGTGCGCCAGAGTCGTCGTGTGTTGAACGAACAGCACTGCGCACAAGGAACCGTTTCCTCAGCTTCGCTCATGCGGACCGCAAATGGCGCCAGGGCAAGGTGCCCGCAGCTATCGCAGGCAATTTCGAGAATTTCGGTCTTCGTAATTACCAATCCCTTCACATTCTCGAACAGAAACCAGCGCGGGCGCAGGTCATCCACAATGCGAACAAACTCAAGGAAAAGGCGCCCTGTCTCGCATTCAACTGTTTCTCGTTTACCAGCGCGGCTGAACGGCTGGCACGGAGGACCGCCAGCCACGAGGTCTAGCTCTCCGCGCCCAACTCCCGCCAAATCCATGAGTGTTGAGGAAGATACAGCGCGAATGTCGCCTTCCACGATTTTCGCATGCTTGAGGTAGCCATGCGCTCCCCGTCCTTTCGCAATGCGTCGCCGCAAGCGGCTCAACTCGCTCGAAGTTGCTCCCTTGTAGCATCGCTGGTCTTTTTGGGTTGCGAACCATTCGTCAAACTCCTCTTCGGTCAGTGACCCGAGAATTTGATTCGCCTTAAGGGTAGCGCATCCGTACGCCTCTAGTTCATTCGCGACGAGAGTCTCGAATCCGGCGCCCTCCAAGCCCAAATCGAGTCCGCCCGCGCCCGTAAAAAGCGAAATCAGCTTTGGGCTAAAGTTTTCGGTGGTCATCGCAAATTTTTCAGCTCCCGCGAACTAATCGTGTCCGGTGGATGCTCGAAAATCACTTTTCGCCCGCAGTTTTGAATTCTTGATACCGCAAGTACGCGTGCATCATCGCATTCACAGCAGTGAAAGGCACTTCAGCAATCTTGTTCAACGCAGCTCTCAATTCCGCGGTTGTGGTTTTTTTCTTTACGGAATCATCTAAAAGAATCTCCAGGGTGCGCTCAAGTCGGCGGCACCGAGAGGCAATGTCGCTGGCGTGCTTATGAGGAATACCTTTCGCCTTCATCCATGTTGCGAATTCGGCCGATTTCATCCGACGAGGTTACAAAGGTGCGTAGCTACAGAAAGACAATTTCTGTCTCACTTCTTCACTGGGGGGACTCAATTCGCTGAATTTTTGCTTTGATGCCCGCCACTACGCGGGCCACGCCGTCGCCTTTCAGGCGATGTTCCCAAACACGCACAACGGCCCATCCTCGCGAGCGAAGTGCCCGTGACTGGTTTGAGTCTCTTTCAATGTTTCTGGAAATTTTTGGCAGCCAGTATTGTCTATTTGTCGCGGGAATTCGCCTGCACTTTGGACACCCGTGCCAGAAGCAGCCGTCTATGAAAATTGCGAGCTTTGCCTGCGGGAAAGCGAAGTCCGGCTTTCCGGCGATTGGGAAATGTCGCCTCCACCCTTTGACTCCTGATGCTCGAAATGCGGAGGCGACAACAAGCTCCGTTGAGCGATTGCCCCGCGACTTGACCGCCGCCATGATACGCGACCTCTCAACTAAAGAAAACTTGTCTGACACGAGAACGATGGTTCAGATTTCCACGCTTTTACGAGCGTGCCACACGATGCGCTTCATGTCGGGTATCGTAGCCAGACTCGTTCGAGACTCAACCGCATGAGTGTGGGGCTACGACAGAAGGCTTGACCTTACTCCGAATCCCCTCGCTCTTTTTCCCGAACGTGGAAGGGGGTGACAGTTCCTTCTCGAATACGGCGGAGCAGGCCCGCAGGGAAAAGCTCCGCAACTTCCACCTTCAAAGCGTAGGCCACTACAAAAAGCTCCACGTCCGAGATGGCGCGGATGCCTGCCTCGATTTTTGCGACGGTTGCGCGCGGGAGGTCGTACCCAAGCCGAGCAACCTCGACGGAGAGGCGTTCTTGTGAGAACTCCTTCGCCGTGCGTAGGCGCCGAATGGTGGGGCCGACTGCATTGCGCGCTCTTTGCTCCATCGAAGAGCAGCAGGGTAGGAGTCAAAAGAAAAGCGGATTGCTCTTCCGAAGAACAATTTGCTATACTTTAGTCAGCATGAACTTCTTCCTCTGGGTAGACGGCGCCGAACATGGCCCCTATGACGTAGAAACCCTCCGCACCGCGATTCTCAGCGGCGACACCTCTCCGAAAACTTTGGCGCGGCAGGACAGCGGCAAAGAGTGGAAGCCGCTCGATACGATACTGCCCGCACAGAGCCGGGCCACCTCTCCGCCGCGCCCTATCAACCTTAGAGCCGCCGCAGTGGGGCTTGCGGCGCTACTTTGCGTAGCAGCCGCGTGGAAGGGGCTGACCGCTTTTAGCACCCAAGCCCAAGCCAAGGCGGCGCTTCAGAAGGAAGTGGCTGCCGAAGCTCAAAGGAAAAAAGCCATCGCGGCAACTCTCGCCGAAGCGGTCACCCTGTTGAAGAAGCTGGAATCAGCAACCGTCGCGGGGCTGAAACTTCAGGAATACTCGGTTCGCGTCGTAGATACGAAGGTGGCCCTAGACGCGGTGATGGAACGGCTTCCTGCCGGCGAACCCCATCGGGACGCCCTGAGCGCAATAATGGCCACGTTCCTCGATGCGCGGGAATTCTGGTCTTGGACAAACAGGGAATACAGCTGGGTTATCAACGTGCCGGAGTCGGCGTGGGACAAGTATAAGGCCTACGGTGTGAAGATTGCCTCAAATGGGAACAGCGGGACGGAAAATATCCGAGTCATCTGGCAGGCCGCGTCTTCGGCACTGTCGGAACTCGATTCAGAGGTGAAATCGTCGGCAGCGCCGTAAGAACTTGTGAATTCGGGGGAAGTTCGGGGCCAAGCATCCACTTCCTCTCAATTCACTTAGAATCTGTCGATGCGCTCCGAAGCCGCGCGGGCTTGGCGACTCGATACCTCGCCGCCATCAATTTTCTCCTTGAGAATTACCGAGTCGAGCAGAGCGAGCGAGGTGCGCTGAACGAAGTGAAGCGCAACGCACGCTGCGTAATACTGTGCCGAGATGTGGGCACACTCCTAGTCTTGTAGGAGTGTGACTGAAATGAGCGTGGGCTCTCCTTCCGGGGCGCTTTCGCGCTCCCGGATTTCACGCCGGACCGTTACCGATTCGGCGACTAGGGCAATTCTCGCTCGCAACATCCTCTGGAGTTCAGCTTAGGCACTGTCGTAGCCAACCCTAGCGTCTTGTTTCCCGTTAGCGGGGCGCAACACCGCCCCGTTTCTATGGAAACCTTGCGCGCCGATTTCTCAGCCCGCACGCACTACCCGTCTAAACCCGCCATTGGTCGGTCGCAGTGGTCTGCAAGGTCGCCTCAGTAGTGCTTTCGTTTCGCTTGAATCGCCGCCCGTTTTTCTCAGTATCGGCGACCCATGTCTCGCCTGCGGTGTCGTTGGCCACAGGAACGCTGCTTTCGTCGATGAGCAGGAACGTCAATATACCTATAGTATGAGGTTCGGAGACAGAATTCCATTTTTTCTCCCGCAGTCCTTACCGTCAATCCGGTCACAATCGACCTCGCGACGTGTAAAGGCTCTCATGAACAGTTTTCTTAGCCTCAATTTTCCAACTTCCGGCGATTCCAATTCAGGAGTTTACGCCCTCTCGGGTGTGAATACTCCCTCCTGCTATGTGGGAAGCTCCACAAATCTCCTCCGCCGTGAAAAAGAGCAATTCTCCGCCTTGGAACATGACCGACATTACAATCGTAACCTTCAAGAGGCGTTCGCCGAGCTTGGTCGTGAGGGAATGAGATTTGTTCTTCTTGAAAGCGTTGCCCGGCCAGAGGAACTCGCCGCAAAGGAACAGGAGTGGATATACCGAATGGGGGAAAAGGGTTCATTGTACAATCTGTACCTCGTGGTCCCCAAAAAACGCCCGGGCGGCCACAAACTCTCAAGGGAAACTCGCCTTCGGCAGTCACGAGCAAAAAGGGGCGCAAGGCACCCCGGATTCGGAAAACGCGTTCCCGTGGAAAAAACTCGTGCGCGCCGTTATCGTTTCCAAGCTCCTGATGGAACAATTGTTGAAACGCTGGGTTTGCGTGCGCTGGCTGAAAAGCACGGTCTGAACGTGAGTCACCTCTCCAAGGTTTCGAGAGGTAAACTCAGGGAGCATCGAGGTTTCAAGCGGGCGGGACACGCGAATATCCGACGAACTTCGCTGTCGAAAATTGCTCATGCTGAAAACGGAGCGTGAAGCGGCCTGACAGACGCCGGAGTCCGTTTCCGCAGTCGCTCCCTTCGCTGCTCGCTGCGCGGCCTGCTGGAGGCCAATGCGGCGCGAGTGGGCGCGTGGGTAAAAATGATAGATATGATTTCGGGGTTCAAATTCGCCTAATGGAGTCAAAGAGAATAAGAGCCGGGCGGAGGAGAAGGGCGAATTTCCTTGAGCAAAGCTGTTTCCAGGCTTGGGAAAAGACATGTGAAGAAGACCGCAGCCGTATGTCAGAAAAGGGCTTTGATGATGTCTATAAATCCCCTTTTCGGCACGGCCCACGAGAATTATGAGCGGGCCCTCCCCTGAAAGTCACTGCGGAAGCAACTCCAAACGCTTCAAAAAATACCCACCCCCCTCGAAATCATTGGTGGGCATTAATATCATATCAAAGATTTTAATAATTCATAAACCGTGCCACTCATGGGAAAACCATTGACCAGCGAACAAAATCTTGTATAGTGTGTATCGTCGGCCCGCGAGATGTGCGCCGCACCCTAACACCTACTGAAAACAATGACGCAACCGATTACCGAAACTGAAACCCAACCTAGTCTTGCCGCTTTGATGACGTGTGTCGCAGACCTAAAGCGCGAGATTGTTTCGTTGCGTGGAGAGCTCGGGAAACGTGCGGACAATGGGGGTTGGATGGATGCAAAACGCGCTGCTGACTACTTGGGTATGTCGTCCGGCACTTTCGACAAGTATCGCTACAAGATGGAGCCTAGAATTTGCGGCCATACCGTGGGCGGCAAAACCTTCTACAAGCGTGAAGACTTGGACATGTGGGTCAAGCTCTGGGAAGTGAAGTCAGCAGGCTTGGCGTAGGGCGCGAAGTTTGTCCGCGTAGTCCGCCGGAGGCATCACGGCGAACCACTTTTCCGCATCTTTGTCGCCTACGTTGCGCTTGTAGCTGTTCTCAATCTCGTCCGGGCTGTTCCCCATTTCGGCTGCAAGCAGTGTGAGGCTTTGCTTTAGCTGGCGAATGCGGTAACTAGCGAAGCTGTGCCGGAACCCGTCGTAGATGCTGCGGACGCCTGAGGCCTTTCGCAGTGATAGCAGCTTCTTGCTGTGATTGCTGTTGTACTGCCAAAGGGGGCCGCTTTCTTTGACGAGCGGTGCAAGCCAGGCTTTCAAGGCCGGGCAAACGTCAATGTCGCGAGTCTTCTTTGACCGTACCTTCTGGCCGGTGACGTGCAGCTTGTCATCGTTCCAGTTGAACGCGGACCAATCGAGTGGGGAGCGTTTTGGTTTGAGGCCCTCGGCGTGAATCTCAAATGGCCGTAATCCAGCGAAACAGCCGATAGCCACAATTGGAATCATGTCTGCATCAGTGGCAATCGCGGTTTGCAGCAGCGACTCCAATTCGGATGGGGTGTAAATGTCCACGACCTGCTTCACGTCGCTTTTCGGCTTTGTGACGTTTTGAAAGGCAGTCTTCGCCTGCTTGGGAATAGCCCCCGCAACTTTTTGGGCGTAGAGCGAAAGGGTGACCAGTGAGCCTAGGGCATTCTGGCGGGTTTTAACGCTCCAGGGCCTGCCGGTGTCTTCGTCGGTCCGCGTCGCCAGCCAATTCGTTATCTCCAACGCGGTAATTTCGTGGACCATTCGTTCTCCGAAGTCTTTTTCAAACCGCCCGCAGTGCTTCTTGAGCGAACCAATTTGACCCTTGGTGAGGTTTTCGTGTTCCTTCGCGACAATTAAGCCAGCGAAACAGGAACTGTAGGTTTGGGGGCTGAAGCTGTTGAGTTTCCAGTTGGCGAGGTAAAATGAAACCGCGTCTCGTAGCGATGCGCCTCCGCCTTCGTTGCGTAAAAGCTGCTCAAGTTCCGAGTAGTTTCTGACGTCCCCGTTGAGGGCATTCAGTGCGAGGGAGTTCGCTCGGTCGGTGTCCAGCTTGGAAAACTCCCGGTCAAGGTAGCCGTACGCGTTTTCGAAGCTGGCGAAAGTGTTCGGGTACGATTCGCCAGCAAAGGTGAAGCTCGTCTTGAAAGTGCCGTTGCCGAGCTTGTAGATTTTTCCGGTGCGGCCGTTTTTCTCAAACGTGTACGGGAACGTGACCTTGGACGCGTTGCGGGGCTTGGGCATGAAATTCCCATATACCGGAGTATACCAAAACGAGCAACGACTTTGGGGTTGCTTTGCGATGTGCACCCCGTGGCGACTACCTGCAAAAGCGCCTCTTCCGCAGGCGTTTAAGGTTGTTTTGGGGTGGGTTTGAAAAGTGGAGGCGAGGGGAGTCGAACCCCTGTCCTTATGGCGGTCAACGGATGCATCTACATGTTTAGCCGACCTTTGATTTAAACCGAGTGCTGCGGGTTGACGCGCGTCACTCGGCCGATCGTCCACGGGCGAAGGTCACCCTCAGCGCGGTCGCTCCGCTTCGGGCCAAGCCTGCTGTCGTCGCAACTCTACCTAGCAGGCGTTGGTAGAGTCACGTCACGGATTAATTAGGCCGCGAGAGCCAGTTCTTCGTCGTAGTTGGCGTTTGATGTTTGCCCTAGGTTTTTTACGAGGACCTCAGGCGGCCTCGACATGCAACAATCGTCTCGAACCAAAAGTCGAAACCAGTGCGCCCCCGTTCTTTTTCCGGGAGGTGAGCAGTCTACCGCAGTTCGGCGAAAGCGCAACTGACAGAGCAAATCCTCCTCGCTGCTTCTGCAAAAAAGAGAGCGGCGTGCCTTCACGAGCGTCCAAGGAGCGGCGGCATTCCTGTCGCCGCCGAAGCATCCCGCGCCAAAGGCGCGCCCTCTTCCGCCCCCCATCGCCATTCCCGATCAACCCCATCCGTTCTCCCGATTAGCGCGTCGCGTGATCCCGCTCAGTGTGGGCGCCTCATGATTCATCGCCCATCACCGCGAGTGACCATTCTGGGCGCCGGCGCCGTCGGCCTGCCCCTGGCCGCGTACCTGGCAAAACAGGGCAGGGAAGTCCAAGTCGCGCGAACCCGCGCCGAAATCGACCCCGAGCCGTCGCTGGCCGTTGCCGTCAGCGAAGCCGGCCAGAAACGAATCTCCGCCCAAATCCCGAGCGGCTCCCTCGCCACCCTGCCCAGCCTCGACGGAATCGTGGTCGTCGCCGTGAAATCCTACGTGAATGCCGCCATCGCGGCCGCCCTCCAGCGCAAAGCCTTCACCGGCCCCATCGTCATCCTGCAAAACGGCCTCGGCGTGGAGCAGCCCTTTGTCGCCGCCGGCTTCACGAGCATTTTCCGGGGCGTGCTCTACATGACGAGCCAGCTCGCCGCTTCCTCCCCAGCTGGCATCGAAGTCGATTTCCGCGCCATTGCTTCTTCTCCCATCGGTGTCGTCCTCGGCAGCGAAGCCGACCTCACCGCCTGCGTCCAGGCTCTCTCCACGCCCGCGTTCCCCTTTCACGCCGAGACCGAGATCCAGCGCGCCGCGTGGAAGAAAACGATCATCAACGCCGTCTTCAATTCCCTCTGCACCCTGCTTGAGATCGACAACGGGATCTTCGCCCGCGACCCCGCCGCTGCGCAGCTCGCCCGCGAAGTCGTTCACGAATGCCTCGCCGTGGCCACCCGGCGCGGCATCGCCCTGACCGAGGCTGAAGTGCTGGAGCAAATCATGAAGATCAGCCGCGGCTCTGGCGGCGTGCTCATTTCCACGCTGCAGGACGTTCGCGCTGGGCGTCCGACCGAGATCGATTCCCTCAATCTCGAAATCGCCCGTCTTGCCTCCGCGTTGAATCCGCCCGCGAGTGTCCCTAAGACCGAGCTCCTCGGGAGATTGGTCCTGCAGAAATCGCTGCGGCGTGGCGGCCCGGCGCGCTCCTCTGAAGAGTGCGCCGCAAGCCTTGCGCCCGGCGATACGCCTACGTAGCTTCGGGCCCATCCCGCCGGTCTCCGGCGACCGAACTCTTTCCTGCGAACCCACAATGAAAACGCCTAAAAAGACCTGGATCAAACCGGCCATCAAAGACATCCGCATCTTCTTTGAGTGCACGTGCTACGCTGGCGCGGTCTAAGCACCCGCAGGCACCCTGACTTTACCGGGTTCGTTTGATCAAAGTCCGGATTCTCGGCACCGCGGCGGGCGGCGGGCTGCCGCAGTGGAATTGCGAGTGTGAAAATTGCCGTGGCGCCCGCGAGGGGAAATGGCCCGCGCGTACGCAATCCAGCGTCGCGTTGAGCGCCGACGGGAAAGCCTGGTTTTTGGTCAATGCCTCGCCCGATCTGCGGAGCCAGATCGAAAGCACCCCCGAGTTGCAGCCGGTCGCCGGCACCGGCCGCGAAAGCCCCATTCACGGCGTCCTATTCACGAATGCCGATATGGACCACATCCTCGGCGTTCTGCTCCTGCGCGAAGGCGCGCGCCTTCAGCTTTCCGCCCCGTCCGCCGTCCGCGCCGCGCTCGATGCCGGCCTCGGCCTCACCGCCCTGCTGAATTCTTTCTGCGGCGTCGATTGGCACGAGCCCGCGGAAGATTTCCAGGAAGTCCGCCTCCGCGACGGCACCCCCAGCGGCCTCCTCTATCGCGCCATTCCGCTGCCCGGCTCCCCGCCACCGTTTGCGCGGGGTGGGGGAGAGGCTTCGTCTTCCTGCGTGCACAGCGTCGCCCTGCAATTTGCCACCTCGGAAACCGGTCCCCGCTTGCTCATCGCCCCCGACGTTGCCAAACTCACCGCCCCGCTCCAGGCAGCCTTGCGCGAATCCGCGGTCGCACTCATCGACGGCACCTTCTGGCACGACGACGAACTGAAAGCCTTCCGCCCTAACGCAAAGACCAGTCGGGCCATGGGCCACGTCCCGATTTCCGGCTCCGGCGGTTCACTCGAATTCCTCCGTACCTTGCCGGCTGGCCGCCGCCTCTACCTGCACATCAACAACACCAACCCCATCCTTCGCCCCGACTCGCCCGAGCGTACTGAAATCCTCGCCGCCGGCCTCGAAGTCGCCGAAGATGGTTTGGAGTTCGACTTATGAATCAGCCGCTCCTCTGGGACCGCGACACCTTCATCGCCCAGCTGCGCGCCGCCGCGCCGGCCTACCACGATCAGCACCCTTTTCACGTCGCCATGAATGCGGGCGAACTCTCGCCCGAAGCCATCCGCACCTGGGCCGCAAATCGCTACTACTACCAGCGCAGCATCCCGCAGAAAGACGCCGCCATCATCGCCAATTGCCCGCTGCGCGAAGTGCGCCGCATCTGGCTCCACCGCATCGTCGACCATGACGGCACCACCGGTGACGAAGGCGGCATCGAAGCCTGGCTGCGTCTCGGCGAAGCCGTCGGCCTCACCCGCGAGGAAGTCCTCAGCGAACGCCACATCCTCCCCGGTGTGCGTTTCGCCTGCGACGCCTACGTCGATTTCGCCCGCCGCCAGCCCTGGCCCATCGCGGTCGCCTCCTCCCTTACCGAGCTTTTCGCCCCCGGCCTCATGGCCAAACGCCTCGCTGCTTTCGAGGCCCACTACACCTGGGTCGATCCCGTCGGCTTCGACTACTTCCGCCGCCGCCTCATTCAGGCTCCGCGCGATTCCGGCGAAGCCCTCGATCTCACTGTCGAGCATTGCAATACGCCGGAAATGCAAGCCACCGCCGTCCGCGCCCTCGCCTTCAAGTGCGACGTCCTCTGGTCCGTCCTCGACGCCATCCAGCATCAAAACCCGCGATGAGTGCCTCCGATCTCCAGGCCCGCCCCGTTCTCACCCCGCACGCTCGCGTGCAAAAAGATCCCGTCTCCGGCGACCCCGTCCTGCTCTACCCCGAAGGCGTGTTGATGCTCAACGCCACCGCCGAAGCCATCCTCGCGCAGGTCAATGGCATCGCTACGATCGAGCAAATCCTCGCCGCCCTCGCTGCCGAATTTGAAGTCACGCCCGATGAACTTCAGGCCGACGTTTTCGAATACCTCGCCGAGCTGGAACAGCGCCGCTTGCTCACCCTGCAGCCCGCCTCTGGCGCGTAAACGCAACTCCGCTCGCGCGTGAAAGCAGCAGCCTATCGACCTTACGCGCTCCTCGCCGAGCTCACGTACCGCTGCCCGCTTCACTGCCCCTATTGCTCGAACCCCACCCAAACCAGCCCCGGTCCTGAGCTCACCGCCGAGGAATGGGACCGCGTCATCCGCGAAGCCGCCGCCCTCGGCGTCCTGCAAATGGGCCTCTCCGGCGGCGAACCCCTCGCGCGCCCCGATCTCGCCCCTATCGTCCAGAGCGCCCGCGCTGCTGGCCTTTACACCAATCTCCTCACCAGCGGTCTCGGCCTCACCGCCGCCCGCCTCGCGGAATTGCGCGCCGCGGGTCTCGATACCCTCCAGCTCAGCTTTCAGTCCGACGAACCCATCCTCGCCGACGAAATCGCCGGCACCCGCAGCCACACCCTGAAACTCGCCGCCGCGAAAATGGTCCGCGAAAGTGGCCTCGCCCTCGGCCTCAATGTGGTTCTCCACCGCCGTAATATCGAGCGCCTCCCGCAGATCATCGCCCTTGCTGAAGGCCTCGGCGCCCTCCGCCTCGAGCTGGCCAATGTGCAATTCTACGGCTGGGCTTTCCCAAATCGCGCCGCCCTCCTCCCCACTCGCGAGCAAGCCCTCGTCGCGCGGGAAGTCGCTCTCGCCGCCCAGGCCCGCCTCGGCGGCCGCATGGATGTTTTCTACGTCCTGCCCGATTACTACGAGACCCGCCCCAAGCCGTGCATGCAGGGCTGGGGACGCCGCTACATCACCATCACGCCCACGGGCGACGTGCTCCCTTGCCCCACCGCCGGCAGCCTCCTGCGCGACCAGCGCGAAAACGTCCGCACCGCCAGTCTTGCCTGGATCTGGCACGAATCCGAAAGCTTCAACCGTTTCCGCGGCACCGACTGGATGCCCGACCCCTGCCGCACCTGCCCCGACCGCGAAAAAGACTTCGGCGGTTGCCGCTGCCAGGCCGCCCTCCTCACCGGCGACCCCACCCGCACCGACCCCGTCTGCACCCTCTCCCCCGATCGCCCGCTGATTGACCGCATTCTCGCTGAAACCGCCGCGCTCGCCTTGGCCCCGGCCTGGCAGTACCGCCAAAACCCGGCGGCCGAGCCGGTGGCCTGAACGCGCCATTCAGCGATGCGGCGAAACGAACATGCCTGTAGCGGCGGTCTACGACCGTCGCCAATCGCCTCCGCGCAGCGGCATCGGTTTTCCCGGGAGAGTCAGCGCCGGTCATAGACCGCCGCTACAGAACTCGCCTATCCCTCCAATGAAATCGTCTCATCCCGGTACACCCCCGCCGGCACCTGCCGTGCCGTCGATCCCGGATTGCTGATCTTCACATCCCCCGCAAAAATCGTCCCCGGCGCAAACGTCACCGGCCCATCGATCCGCAGGCTCCGGCATCCCTTCAGCGAGGGTACGCCCGCGGCGAGCGCTGCTTCGACCTGATCCACGAGTTTGTAGCTCCCATCCAGCTCCACCTGCGGCGG
>Ga0209050_1001644_pt1 | contig 22822 bp, 19 predicted proteins | sample Araplavi_mTSA_r2_FD_184276 | JGI IMG/M metagenome (GOLD analysis project Ga0209050, IMG submission 184276) | Arabidopsis root microbial communities from North Carolina, USA - plate scrape MF_Cvi_mTSA_r2 (SPAdes) (version 2) | ecosystem: Host-associated > Plants > Roots > Endosphere | place: USA... | reverse complement strand
ATCTGGCAGGTGTCGTGCTCGCCTTTGTGCTGACGACGCTGGCGGTGTCCACGCGGTTCGGCCGTGATCTGCTGTCCACCCTGACGGCGATGTTCAACCCGCTGCCGGCGATTGCCTTGCTGCCGCTGGCGCTGCTGTGGTTCGGACTGGGCGAAGGCAGCCTGGTGTTCGTGCTGATCCACTCGGTACTGTGGGCGCTGGCGCTGAACATGTATGCGGGCTTTCTGGGGGTGTCTGACACCCTGCGGATGGCGGGGCGCAATTACGGGCTGACCGGGTTGCGCTACGTCCTGCAGATTCTGGTGCCGGCCGCGCTGCCCGCCATCCTGGCCGGATTGAAGATCGGCTGGGCGTTCGCGTGGCGCACGCTGATTGCCGCCGAACTGGTGTTTGGCGCGTCCAGCGGCAAGGGCGGGCTGGGCTGGTACATCTTTCAGAACCGCAACGAGTTATACACAGACCGGGTGTTCGCGGGCTTGGCCGCGGTGGTCATCATCGGTCTGCTTGTGGAAAACCTGGCGTTCGATACGCTGGAGCGTCTGACGGTGCGGCGGTGGGGGATGCAGCGGTGATTGGCGTGCGGTTTGCGGCGGATGGCGCGGGATGATTCCGGTGATTGTTGCGGCGATTGTTGCAGCGATCGTGCGATCAGAATGAAAAAGGGGGGCGGCCATGATGCCGCCCCCCTTCTCATGGATGGTGCGTAGCGCTTACAGCTTCAGCCCCAACGCCTTGGCGACGCCTTCGGCATAGGCCGGATCGGCCTTCCGGAAGTGATCCAGCTGGCGGCGCTGGATGACTTCCGGCACGCTGGCCATGTGGCGGCCGATGTTGCCGAACAGCAATTCCTGCTGCGCCGGCGTCATCAGGCGGAACAAGGCGCCCGGTTGCGAGTAATAGTCGTCATCGACGCGATGGTTCCAGCGGGCCGCGGCCTGGCCGTCCAGCGCCAGCGGCGGTTCGGCCGCCGAGGGCGTTTCCTTCCACTCGCCCGCGCTGTTGGGCTCGTAGTTGATCGTGGCGCCGGCATTGCCGTCCACCCGGCCGGCCCCGTCGCGATGGAAGCTGTGGAACGGGCACTTGGGCGCATTCACCGGGATCTGGTGATGGTTGATGCCCAGGCGATAGCGGTGCGTGTCGCCATACGAGAACAGGCGGCCCTGCAGCATCTTGTCCGGCGAGAAGCCGATGCCCGGGACCACGTTGGCCGGCGTGAAGGCGGCCTGCTCGACCTCGGCGAAGTAGTTCTCGGGGTTGCGGTTCAGCTCCAGCACGCCGACTTCGATCAAGGGGTAGTCGCCATGCGGCCAGACCTTGGTCAGGTCGAACGGGTTGATGTGATACGTCGCCGCTTCGGCCTCGGGCATGATCTGCACCTTCAACGTCCACTTCGGGAAGTTGCCCTCCTCGATGTTCTGGAACAGGTCGCGCTGCGAGCTTTCGCGGTCGTGGGCGACGACCTGCGCGGCCTCTTCATCGGTCAGACAGGCGATGCCCTGCTGCGACTTGAAGTGGAACTTCACATAGAAGCGTTCGTTGTTGGCGTTGATGAAGCTGAACGTGTGCGAGCCAAAGCCGTGCTGCTGGCGCAGGTTGGCGGGGATGCCGCGATCGCTCATCAGCGTGGTGACCTGGTGCAGCGATTCGGGGTTGAGCGACCAGAAATCCCACGCCGCGGTGGCGTTGCGCAGGTTGGTCTTGGGATCGCGCTTCTGGGTGTGGATAAAGTCGGGGAACTTCAGCGGGTCGCGGATGAAGAAGACGGGCGTGTTGTTGCCGACCAGATCCCAGTTGCCTTCGTCGGTGTAGAACTTGATGGCAAAGCCGCGCACGTCGCGTTCGGCGTCAGCCGCGCCGCGTTCGCCGGCGACGGTCGAAAAGCGCAGGAAGAGCGGCGTCTCTTTGCCGACTTTGGAAAAGATGTTGGCGCGGGTGTAGCGGGTGATGTCGTGGGTGACGGTGAACTTGCCATAGGCGCCGGAGCCCTTGGCGTGGACGACGCGCTCGGGAATGCGTTCGCGGTCGAAGTGGGCAAGTTTTTCAATCAGCCAGAAATCTTCCAGCAGGGCCGGGCCGCGGGGGCCGGCGGTCAGGGTGTTGTTGTTGTCCGGTACTGGGGCGCCCGAGGCGGTAGTCAGAGGCTTCTTGTCGGTCATGGCACACTCCCTAGATCATTTCTGGATGACGCGGATCCGCTTGGCGGGCCGCGCGCGTTGCAGCAAAAACTCCGGCGGGCGGGACGCCGGAGGGCAAATTCAGAGCCATCATAGGTGTCATGGTTGACTGTGTGAAGTTGATTGATCCTGCTTTGTCGATAAGTAATACCTATGTATATGCCTCATGGGCATAGAAAATGCTGAGTGTGCCTTCCGCGTTTCATTGGCAACGGGCGTAAAAAAACCGGCCTCGAAAGGCCGGTTTCTTGTGTCGGGAAGGCGATCAGCGATTGGCTGCCGCTTCCGACTTTTTCTGGATGGCGCGGGTAATGGACCACTGCTGCGCGATCGACAGGATGTTGTTGACGCACCAGTACAGCACCAGGCCGGCCGGGAAGAAGAACATCATCCCGCCGAACACCAGCGGCATGATCATCATGACCTTGGCCTGGATGGGATCCGGGGGCGTCGGGTTCAGTTTGATCTGCAGGAACATGGTGGCCATCATGATGGCAGGCAGAATGAAGAACGGATCGCGGACCGACAGGTCGTGCACCCACAGGATCCACGGCGCGCCGCGCATTTCCACGCTGGCCAGCAGCACCCAGTACAGCGAGATGAACACCGGAATCTGAACCAGCATCGGCAGGCAGCCGCCCAGCGGGTTGATCTTTTCGGTGCGGTACATCTCCATCATGGCCGCATTGAGCTTCTGCTTGTCGTCGCCGTACTTTTCCTTCAGGGCCTGCAGGCGGGGAGCCACCTGCTTCATGCGGGCCATCGAGCGGTAGCTGGCGGCGGCCAGGGGATAGAACACGGCCTTGATCAGCACGGTCAGCGCAACGATCGTCCAGCCCCAGTTGCCCAGGATGGAATGCAGCCAGGTCATCAGGGTGAACAGCGGCTTGGCGATGATGGTCAGCCAGCCGTAGTCGACCACCAGTTCCAGGCCAGGCGCCAGCGCGGCCATGGCCTTCTGGTCTTGCGGACCGACCCACAGGTGCGAATCGACGCGGGCGGCGGCGCCGGGGGCGATGTCGCCGACGGCTTCGATGCTGCGGCCGGCGTACAGGTTCGGCTGGACTTCAAGCAGTTCGTTGGTGCGCGGCTTGCCTTGCGGGGGCACCCAGGCCGTGGCGAAGTAGTGCTGGACGACGGCGATCCAGCCGTTGTCCGCCTGCTTGATGTAGCTGGCCTTCTTCTTCTGGATGTCGCTGAACGTGCTCTTCTGGAACTTGTCCTGGTCCGAGTAGACGGCAAAGCCCGTGAACGTGTGATAGAAGCTGGACGTGTCGGCCGGGTCGTTGCCGTCGCGCTCGATCTGCAGGTACAGCGAGGGCGTGACGGGGGCGGTGCCGACGTTGGCCAGGTCATGGCGCACGTCGATGTCGTAGCGGCCACGGTGCAGGGTGAACGTCTTGGTGACCTTCACGCCGCCGGATTCGCCTTCGAACGTGACGACCAGGTTGTCGCCGGTCAGTTCGCGTTCCTGGGAGACCAGACGGAAAGGCGTCTGGTGCGTGGGGAAGCTTTGGCCGCTGGGGGCGCCGACAACGCCGGTCTGCACCACGTAGTTCAGGCCCGCCGAGCGGTCCAGCAGAACCGTGGGCTTGTCGGCCTGGCCGGTGGCCGGGTACTTCAGCAGTTCGGCGCGCACAAGCTGGGCGCCCATCGTGTCGAAGGTCAGGCGCAGCACGTCGGTGGTGATGACGACTTCTTCGGAGCGCGTGGGAACGGGCGTGGCGGCGCCAGGCACCGTGGAGGCCGGGGCCGCGGTGGCAGCCGGGGCGCTGGGCACGGACGGCGTCGCGTTGTTGGCCGCAGCCGGCGCTTCGCTCGTGCTGGCCGCGGGCGGGGCCCCGAACAGCGACGGCTTGCCGTTATGGATTTGCCAGTTGTTCCAAAGGAGCAACAGCGAAAAGGAAAAAATCATCCAGAGGACGGTTCGTCGGATATCCATGGTGCCTACTGAAGTGAATACGGGCCAGCAAAGCCCGCCAGTTTAGCGTCAATCGTGCTCGATGCGGTGGCTGTGGGAGCAGCACCGGGCGTCGTTGGTTCCCTTGGCCGGTGGAACCGGATCCAGGCCACCGGGCGACCAGGGGTGGCACCGGCCGATGCGCCGGACGCCCAGCCAGAAGCCGCGCCATGCACCGTGGCGCTCGATCGCTTCGATCGCGTACGCCGAGCAGGTCGGAGTAAAACGGCACTGCCGGCCGATCCAGGGACTCAGGAAGAACCTGTAGAACCGGATCGGGGCAATGAGTAGTGCCTTGATCATCGTGCGATCCGCTCAAAGTGAGCGTCCACTTCGGCTCGGGCGGCGCGTTTCAGCGCAGTGAGCGTGGCGGGCGCAACCTTGCTATGCAGGCGCACGACGTAATCTCTTGCCGGCAGCGCCAGGCGCCGATGGCGGAACGCTTCGCGGATGACCCGCTTCAAGGCGTTGCGCGTGGAGGCGTGGGCGGCAAACCGCTTGGCGATGATGAGCCCCAAACGAGCACAGGCGTCCTGGCCGGGAGGCAGATCATTGGGAGCGGCGCTCACAATGAAGAATGCCCCTCGGGCAAGACGCCGGCCTTTAAGGGCGGCGGCAAACTCGGAGGGGCGATGCAGCCGCGCCTCCGGGGGAAGCGTGGAGCGCGGCATGGACTGCGGATCAGGCGGTTGCGCGGAACCGGAACAGGATTGCGAGAGATCTTGCAATATGGTCGGTCCGTGCAAAAGTCAGTTTCCGGAAAACCGGAAAACTGGACTTAGACGGCCAGACGCTTGCGGCCCTTGGCGCGGCGGGCGCTCAGGATGGCGCGGCCAGCGCGGGTTTTCATGCGCACGCGAAAGCCATGGGTGCGCTTGCGACGGGTAACGGAAGGTTGGTAGGTGCGTTTCATGGACGATCCACAAAAAGAACAAAGTCAGAAGGGACCTGCCCGGAGGGTTCCACGTCGCGCCAAGCAGAAGCGGGTATCCAGAGAGCGTTTTTGCAACGGGTTTTGCATGGGTTTTGCATCCAGTGCAAAAAACAACTCTTAGACGGGGCTCTGTACCGAGAATTTCATCTCGGGCGACCTATTCAGCAAAGCTAAAAACCGGACAAATTGCTCTTGTAGGGGCAATTGCGCTTTTGGCAATTTGCCCTTGCGGGAGCGTGTCCGGCCAAGCTTTCTGCGAAACCTTCTGACAGACAGAATTCGGAAAAGCCCACCATTTCAGCAAGTTTTCCCTGTCTTGTCAAACAGTTAAGGGGGTGCCATATAGACGCTTATGCCCCTCCCTGTGGATAACCCCCGCCCGGGCAAGGTAGAATCGAGGTTTGAATAAGAGCGACATGAAAGAATTCTGGCAGACCTGCGTCAGTCGTCTTGAGCAGGAACTCCCCCCCCAACAAATCAGCGCGTGGATACGACCGCTGGTCCCGCTTGCGTACGACGAAACGCAGGCGGTGCTGCGCGTTGCCGCGCCCAACCGCTTCAAGCTGGATTGGGTGCGCAAAAACTTTTCCCACCAGATCGAAGCGTTGGCCGCGGAGTGGTTCAAGCGACCGGTGCAGGTGCTGTTCGAGCTGCCTTCGCAAGGGACCGCGCCGCGTATGCCGGTCGCGCCCGTGCGTGCGCAGCAGCCAGTCCAGCAACCGCACCCGTCCGCTGCGCCCCCTTCCGGCGCCGCGCCGCCCGTGACGGTTACCGTGACGACCGCCCCGCCCCCGCCCGCCACGACCGCCGCTGCGCAGGCCGTGAACGCGGACGCCGCCAACATCGTGTACGAGCGATCGCGCCTGAACACCGACCTCACGTTCGAGAACTTCGTGACCGGTAAGGCCAACCAGCTCGCGCGCGCGGCGGCGTTGCAGGTCGCGGAAAATCCCGGCACCTCGTACAACCCGTTGTTCCTGTATGGCGGCGTCGGCCTGGGCAAGACCCACCTGATCCACGCCATCGGCAACGCCATGGTGGCGGCGGGCACCGGGGTGCGCGTGCGCTATGTGCATGCCGACCAATACGTGTCCGACGTGGTCAAGGCGTACCAGCGCAAGGCGTTCGACGATTTCAAGCGTTACTACCATTCGCTCGATCTTCTGCTGATCGACGACATCCAGTTCTTCTCCGGCAAGAACCGCACGCAGGAAGAATTCTTCTACGCGTTCGAGGCGATGGTCGCGCAGCGCAAGCAGATCATCATTACCAGCGATACGTACCCCAAGGAACTGTCGGGCATCGACAGCCGCCTGATCTCGCGCTTCGACTCGGGCCTCACGGTCGCCATCGAGCCGCCGGAACTTGAAATGCGCGTGGCGATCCTGCTGCGCAAGGCCGAGTCCGAAGGCGTGCCCATGCCCGAGGAAGTGGCCTTCTTCATCGCCAAGCACCTGCGCAGCAACGTGCGCGAACTGGAAGGCGCGCTGCGCAAGGTCCTGGCCTACGCGCGCTTCCACGGCCGCGACGTGCTGACGGTGGATGTCTGCAAGGAAGCGCTCAAGGACCTGCTGTCGGTGTCCAACGGCCAGATCACCGTGGAAAACATCCAGAAGACGGTGGCGGACTTCTACAAGATCAAGGTCGCCGACATGTACTCGAAACGCCGGCCGGCCAATATCGCGTTGCCGCGCCAGGTTGCGATGTACCTGGCCAAGGAGCTGACCCAGAAAAGCCTGCCGGAAATCGGCGATTTATTCGGCGGCCGTGATCACACCACGGTGCTGCACGCCGTTCGCAAGATTTCCGATGCCCGCGCCAAGCAAGCGGAGCTCAACCATACCCTGCACGTGTTGGAACAAACTCTAAAAGGATGAACATGCAACTCGTACAAACCACACGCGATGCATTGCTGAAACCGCTGTCGACTGTGGCGGGCATCGTCGAAAGACGCCATACCCTGCCCATTCTTGCGAACATCCTGATGCGCAAGGAAGGCAACAAGGTTGCCTTCATTGCGACCGACCTGGAAGTGCAGATCACGACGCACGCCGACTTTGGTGTCGGCCAGGACAACGAGTCCACCACGGTGGCCGCGCGCAAGCTGCTGGACATCCTGAAAGCCCTGCCCGATACCGGCGACGTGCGCCTGGCCCTGGCCAGCAACAAGCTGTCGGTGCAATCCGCCAAGAGCCGCTTTGCGCTGCAGACGCTGGCCGCCAGCGAGTTCCCCACCGTGGCCCAGCCCGAGCAGTGGGACGTGTCGCTGACCATGCCGCAGCGCACTCTGCGCCACCTGTTCAACATGGTGCATTTCGCCATGGCCCAGCAGGACATCCGCTACTACCTGAATGGCATGCTGCTGGTGTTTGAACCGGGCCGTGTGCGCGCGGTTGCCACCGACGGCCACCGCCTGGCGCACTGCTCGACCGAAGCCGACGGCATCGCCGAGCGCCACGAAGTCATCGTGCCGCGCAAGACCGTGCTGGAAATGCAGCGCCTGCTGGAAGACTCCGACGAGACCGTCTCCATCGACGTGGCGCCGGGCCAGATCCGTTTCCGCTTTGGCGACGTCGAGCTGGTCTCCAAGCTGGTCGAAGGCAAGTTCCCCGATTTCACGCGCGTGATTCCCACGAACTACTCGCGCCACTTCCTGGTCGGCCGCGAAGCGCTTCAGGGCAGCCTGCAGCGCGCCGCCATCCTGACCACGGACAAGTTCAAGGGCGTGCGCCTGCAACTGGCGCAGAACCAGATGAAGATCTCGTCCTCGAACGCCGAGCAGGAAGAGGCCCAGGAAGAAATCGACATCGACTACAGCCATGAAGCGCTGGACGTGGGCTTTAACGTGGGCTATCTGCTCGACGTGCTGTCCAACGTGAAGGTCGACAACATCCAGTGGTCGGTCATGCCCGATGCCAACGCGTCGGCGCTCATCACCCTGCCCGAAGACGACCAGTTCAAGTACGTCGTCATGCCCATGCGGATCTGATCCGCATTCCCCCCGTGGGTTTGTGCCGCTTGCGGACCGATGGTCCGCGGGCGGTCCGGCCGCCAGGCCGTTCTTTAAAGCGTTATCGATACAGACATGTCAGATCAGCAGAACACCACTCCCGAGACCAGCGGCTACGGCGCTGACTCGATCAAGATGCTCAAGGGGCTGGAGGCCGTGCGCAAGCGCCCCGGCATGTACATCGGCGACACGTCCGACGGCACCGGCCTGCACCACATGGTGTTTGAGGTCGTCGATAACGCCATCGACGAAGCCCTGGCCGGCTATTGCGACGACATCGTCGTCACGATCCACACCGACAACTCCATCTCCGTCACGGACAACGGCCGCGGCATCCCGACCGACATCCACAAGGACGACGAATTCCACCGCAGCGCGGCGGAAATCGTCATGACGGAACTGCACGCCGGCGGCAAGTTCGACCAGAACTCGTACAAGGTGTCCGGCGGCCTGCACGGCGTGGGCGTGTCTTGCGTGAACGCGCTGTCCGAATGGCTGCGTCTCACCATCCGCCGCAACGGCCAGGTGCACCAGATGGAATTCCGCCAGGGCGAGCGCGTTGCGCCCCTGGCCGTGACCGGCACGACCGACAAGCGCGGCACCGAAGTGCGCTTCCTGGCCGACCCGATCATCTTCAACAACATCGAATACCACTACGAGATCCTCTCCAAGCGCCTGCGCGAGCTCTCGTTCCTGAACAACGGCGTCAAGATCCGCCTGATCGACCAGCGCCAGGGCAAGGAAGAGAACTTCGCGTTCTCGGGCGGCGTGAAGGGCTTTGTTGAATACATCAACCGCGCCAAGACCGTGCTGCACCCGAACGTGTTTTCGGTCACCACGGAATCGTCGGCCGGCGGCGTGCCGGTCGGCGTGGAAGTGGCGATGCAGTGGAACGACAGCTACAGCGAAAGCGTGCTGTGCTTCACCAACAACATCCCGCAGCGCGACGGCGGTTCGCACCTGACCGGCCTGCGCGCCGCGATGACGCGCATCATCAACAAGTACATCACCGACAACGAACTGGCCAAGAAGGCCAAGGTCGAGACGTCCGGCGACGACATGCGCGAAGGCCTGGCCTGCGTGCTGTCCGTGAAGGTGCCCGAACCCAAGTTCAGCAGCCAGACCAAGGACAAGCTGGTGTCCAGCGAAGTGCGTCCGGCCGTTGAAGAAGCCGTGGCGCGCACGCTGGAAACCTGGCTGCTCGAGCACCCGAACGACGCCAAGGCCCTGTGCAACAAGATCGTCGAAGCCGCCCGTGCACGCGAAGCCGCGCGCAAGGCACGCGAAATGACGCGCCGCAAGAGCGTGCTGGAAGGCGCCGGCCTGCCCGGCAAGCTGGCTGACTGCCAGGAAAAGGACCCCGCGCTGTGCGAGCTGTACATCGTCGAGGGTGACTCCGCAGGCGGCTCGGCCAAACAGGGCCGCGACCGCAAGTTCCAGGCCATCCTGCCGCTGCGCGGCAAGGTGCTGAACGTCGAGAAGGCGCGCTTTGACCGCCTGATCGCCAGCGAACAGATCGCCACGCTGATCACGGCGCTCGGCACCAGCATCGGTCCCGATTTCAATGTGGACAAGCTGCGCTACCACCGCCTCATCATCATGACTGACGCGGACGTCGACGGCGCACACATCCGCACCCTGCTGCTCACGCTGCTGTACCGTCAGATGCCCGAGCTGGTGCAGCGCGGCTACGTGTACATTGCGCAGCCGCCGCTCTACAAGGTCAAGGTTGGCCGCGAAGAGCGCTATCTGAAGGATGACCAGGAAGAAGCGCAGTTCATGCTGACGCTCGCCCTGAAGGACGCCGAGATCATCTCGGGCGGCAACATCATCCGCGGCGAAGAACTGAACGACCTGGCCCGCCAATACGTGGCAGCCGACGGCGTCATCGCCCGCCTGTCGCGCGTGTTCGACGTGGGTGCGCTGTCGGCCATGGCCGAAGGCGTGGAAATCAACCTGGACACGGCCGAGTCCACCGCCGACTCCGCCAAGCGGTTGGCCGACGCCATGCGCGATCCCATCAACGGCAACGGCGTCGAAGTCGTGCCGCAGTTCGACGAGGCCACCGAACGCCATCGCCTGTCCGTGCAGCGCATGCACCACGGCAACGTGCGCGTCAGCATCATCGACGCCGACTTCATCAATGGCTCGGATTACGCCATTCTGTCCAAGGCCGCCAAGAGCTTCCTGGGCAAGGTCGGCGCGCGTTCGATGGCCGCCCGCGGCGAAGGCGACAAGCGCAAGGAGCAGCCCGTCTCCGACTTCCGCGAGGCCATGCAGTGGCTGCGCAGCGAAGCCGACCGCAGCATCTCCAAGCAGCGCTACAAGGGTCTGGGCGAAATGAACCCCGAACAGCTGTGGGAAACCACGATGGACCCGAAGGTGCGCCGCCTGTTGCGCGTGCAGATCGAGGACGCCATTGCGGCCGACGAAGTGTTCACGACGCTGATGGGCGACGACGTGGAACCGCGCCGCAACTTCATCGAAACGCACGCGCTGTCGGCGGGCAACATCGACGCATGATCGTGTAGGATCCCGTCGGGATTTAGATTTTTCCAAATAGATTTAGATTTCATAAGACGAAACCCGACCGGTAGCGGTTGGGTTTTTTCTTATCGACGGGTGGTTGCAATGTGACGACCGGCTTCTTTGCTCGATGCGACCTGGATGGCGACGAAATTGCTGTTCGGCAATGTCACAGCCTTAGCATCCCTTCGCCTTGATCCGCAGCGCGCGGCCATCGCGATGCTCGACACCCTAGAAGCCGGTCGCTGTGATAACGCCTTGCCGTGCACCCAGCCCCTCGATGCGGTGCGGAACACGGTATCGAGCTTGCCACGGAAGTAGGAGCCGGCGATGGCAGCGATGTGCGTTTTGCGCCTTGCGAACAACCGCCCCAGCTGCAAGCCGAGATTGTTGCCCAATCTCTCCCGAACGCTGTGGAACACCTTTTGCAGATAGCAGCTGGCCCTACTAGGGCCACCTTCGGGCTGTCTTGAAGCGACTGGCTGGGCGCATCATCTCAACAGCGCTGCCGCGCAGCATTCATAAGGTTGCTGAATTGCTTGGGATGAACCGGGAGGCGGCTTACTGGTTGGTAAGAAGCGGCTTCATGAAAGCCGAACCACTTATGCCGAAATGAGGGTGCGTTGCTCGTGTAACCCGTTTGGAGGTGGAGAGGTTCCGACGAGAATACGTGTTTGCCACAGAGTTGGCAGAAGCTCTGAAGATGCGGGCAACGAAGGTTGTGTCCGCGCTCGCAGAACTGGACATGTACCCAGCTTCTTCAAGCGGGATGGAGACGTGTGGAAAGATCTTCTACGCACGCGCGAACGAAGCTGAAGGATGGCTCGTCAGCTTGGGAGCCAAGTCCCCATCGACGGACAGAGAATGAACTGAACCGCGACATTTGGCTCGCTTCCTCAAGCCGCGTCTGCGCGGTTTACGTCGATCGCTTCCAGAACAAGGTTGATCGGCGCGGGATAGACCAAAAGCGCATCTCGGTTTTCTCGCAGATCTGCGTCCGTGTAATTCTGGCTTAGCAGGTCGTCGATGAGTTCCTGCTGTCTTGGCTGATCAGAGCGCAACGTAAACGCTCCTCCTTCTTGAGGACGAAGTGGCCCTGACCTTCAGGCTTGAGCCCGAGGCACCTTCCGATCTCACTTGGGGGATGGATAGCTTCCCGCTTGAAGTCACATGCAGTCCTTTGCTTTTTGCCGGAATGGATTGTTGCGAAGGTGGTTAGCATCTGGGGCTCTTATCCACAGAGCAAAGAGCATAAATGCTTCAACTGTTCACCCCTCTTGTCCAGAGCTCCTGGATCGCGCCTGTTCTTTCGACAGGGCTCTTTTTACTGCTATGCCTTTGGATCCGGGCGCGAGCGGGATCCGCGCACTTTCTTTTGGACCGACTTTGGCGAATTGCAGCCGGTCGGCGCGAAGTCCAGGATTCGGTGCTGAAAGATATCCAACAGGAAAGTCGCGACCTGGAGATCTTTAGATTTTTCTATCGTGTGCCCTTGCAATCCTTGGCCGACCTGCACAAGCTCGACAGGTGGGCGAAAGCCCACAACGTCGGTATGTCGAAGCTGAAAACTCTGTGGCGTTGGGTTGATGTGCGCAATTCGGCGGTCGTGCGCAGGCCGCACAGCACGTCAATACCGGCTCTTATCTTCCTCGTCATAGTGTTGTGGATTTTGTCTATGATCGCCGGTTCCTTGCTCGCTTCGCCCTACGGGTACTTTCACATGAAAGAGTCGAAGGTCTGGTTCAAGACGGACGCGAATACCGTGAGAAACATGACCCTATGGGGGGAAGACTGGGTTTTCGCTGCCAAGGAATGCGCTGCGGAAAGTCCGGATCTTCTTGAGAAAACAGGCTTTCGGAAGTCGGAGCTGCTCGACCTATGCAGGGCGTTAGACAGTGGCAGCATGAAAGATCAGGTGCACTCGCTCGTGAAGCAGCAGAGGTGGCTAGCCTCGCTCTTCCTTCTCCCCTTTATCGTGGGCCTGGCGGTTGCCATTCGCGCAGCTTTAGGCACGGTCGAGGCAGAAAAGCTTTGGAAGGAGCTGCATTGCTCGCCTGCCGTACCCGAGGCGATTGAGCCGAGCGGGATCCCGCATGTCAGCTGTGGAGGCAAGCCTCAAAATGACCGCTCCGAGGGGCCCGTCTAGCCTAAGACGACTCAACGACGATGTCCACCCCTCGGCGGTCCATGTGCTGCCTCACTCGCCTACAAATATTCCTGGCGCATGTCGTTGAGTGGATGCGCATTTCTTTCCGTAACCCAGGGACGGTGAATTCCTTGCGTTCTCTGACGCGCTTGAGCAACATCTGGTTTGGGAAGCGAGGTTTGCTTGTGGCGCGCAGCGGGATGGCGGCCGAATTCGTCGTCGGCCGTCCACATTGATATGCTTGGTTGGCCGCATTCGAGTGTTCTGATCAAAAGATCTTTAGAGCACTTGTCTTGTTTGAGAGAGTGGATTCTGGACGATCCGAGAGGTCAAATTCACGGGCAAGCACGAACCTACCGCGCACTTGTAATTAAGATACCTTTCGTTTAATCTTGTCGCGTCTGGGAGGTTCTCCCAGTTGCGAGCTGTCATTAAACCCAACGCAGTGTGATGGAGCGTCCGTGTTGCATTTGCAACGATCTTCGGATCGCTACCAGGGAGGCCGCGCCCCGCGCCGACGTACCAGCGCCCCGCGCCCGACCTGCTTCTGTTGTCAGGCATAAATGGTGGTGAGTTAGCGTTTTAACTGGTACTTCCGCTCTTTCTTTAGCTTCGTAAGCGAACTCTGAATGGCAGTTGTTGGCATTCGCCGCAACAATAACTTGGAGGTTCAACTATGAAGTGTTCTATCGAAGTTCGTTGGGACAGCCAGCGCCGTAGCTTGGAAAACTGCGGCGTGCAGATGCAAACCAGTTTTAATGTGCGACTCGGGATTAGTATGTGTGTTTCACACTTCGTTATCTTCCTGAGTGGTTGGTTCAAGTATTTCTTGAGTTAACCGGCTCACTCCCCTTTCTCTCTCGCAGCCGTATGAATAGAATTACTTTTGCTTCGAGGCCAATCGCTTCGAGAGCGGCGCTAGCAAAAACTCTCAGCTTAGACGAGCGAGTTCTCAGGCAACTTGAACAGAACGTTAATGCTCTTTACCTTTCCTTTGAAAGGCCAAAGAAGCACGGTGAGGGGATGCGAAGCATTACGGCTCCCAAACCTGCGTTGATGCAGGTCCAGCGTCGCATAAACACACGTATCTTCTCTGGCTGCAAATTTCCGCGTTATCTCCATGGTTCCATCAAGGATCTCGAAGCTCCGAGGGATTTTTTAACCAATGCGAGCGAGCATAAGGCGGCAGAACACGTAATAACACTGGATATCAAAAATTTCTACCCCTCAATTGAGCGAGAGGTAGTTTTTAAGATATTTAAGTACCTGCTTAGGTTCCCCGATGAGGTGGCGACCTCACTGACCTCCTTGGTGACACTGGATGGCGTCGTTCCCCAAGGCGCCCCAACGAGTAGCTTTATCGCGAATATGGTCTTCTATGATCGCGAGCCAAAACTTGTCGAGGAATTTATTCGTTCGGGGGTCCGGTACACGAGACTATTGGATGACATTACGCTCAGCTTTTCCAACCGAATTTCGAGTGAGAAGCTCAAAGGCGAAGTGATCGGTAAGGTCCGAGCCATGTGTTCGGAGAAGGGTTTCAAGCTTCACGACGGGAAGCAGAGGATCCATGCTCTAATTTCCTCACCCAATCCTGCAATTGTCACGGGCGTGTCCATCAGAAATGGCAGGGTCGGGTTGCCGCCAGTTTACAGAGATAAAACGCGAGCGAAGGTGCACACTTGTGTAAAGCAGTTCGATGCTGGTCATCAAACCGCTGCCGAGTATCACCGGCTACATAACTCCGCCCTCGGCGATGTCACGCTGTTGAAGAGGTTGAACTACAGTTGTGCCGAAGCTTATGCCGAAAAGCTTCGGTCCTGCCTGCCGACTTACAGCCCAAAGAAGGCTCGACAATTGCGGAGGATGTGTGAAGATCTTGCGATGAAAATGCGGCCAACTTCGGTGGCCGCTCTAACTAGACGCTTTCATGTGCTAATGCACTGCTTGACCGTTCTGGGCAGAACGAAACCCAACCAGGCACGCACCCTTCGCACTCTTCTGCGCACTTCGCATGCAAAGGCGATATCGAATGGATGAAACTGGCACAGTTAAGGTCATTGATAGTCTGAAGGGCTTCGGCTTTATTAGACCAACGAAGGGCCGCGAAGTTTTCTTCCATGTGAGCAACTGCTCGGTCGGCATCTTACAGCTGAGAGTCGGGGATGCGGTTCGATTTCAAATCGTTGGTGAGGGCAAAGGGCGTCGAGCTGTTAACGTAAATCCAATCGATGCCAATCGAGCTTAATTAGAAGGCAAGTTGATCCGTAAGGAGCGCGGAGAACAGGTCTAGGGAAATCTAGCGAAATGGGACATCTCGATCTGGTACGACCTGCCAGATGTTAGACGGCCTTAGGGCGACGGCATGTGACATCTAAATGCTGACGGGATCCTACAGATCTTGTTGGATCCCGCGAATACCTAGTTTTTCCCGGGGGTTCTGGCATTCGTAATAGGGGCTGCTTTTGCAGCCCCTTTTTCTTTGGTTCTCGGCAGTTCAAGCCAAAATTCGCTGCCAGCCGAGCGGTTCCAGATTTCGCCATCGCTCAGGTGAAAAACCGCCCCACCCTCCAACCGCGCGGGCATCGCTGGAATTCCCATCAATGGGCCAACGCATGACACCCCCCGCTACGCGCAGATTATCCATAAATATGGATAGTCATTCCATTTTTGCAAGGTTTATTCATTATCCCGGCACGCCTACAGTACCTCCATGCGCAGTCAACACGGCGATTCAGGAGACTTCCCTCCCTAGCCGGCTGACTGAAAACTTCCTCATCAGGTAAATGGAGCTCATCATGAATCAGCAACTCAACGGCAAGATCGCACTCGTCACCGGCGGCACCACGGGTATCGGCCTGGCGACCGCCCAGGAACTGGCCGCGCAGGGTGCGCGCGTCTTCATCACCGGCCGCCGCCAGGCCGAACTGGACGCCGCCGTGGCCGGCATCGGCGTCGCGGCAACCGGCATCCGTGCCGACGCGTCGGTGCTGAGCGACCTGGACAACGTCTACGCCCAGATCGCCAAGAGCGCCGGCAAGCTCGACATCCTGTTCGCCAACGCGGGCGGCGGCGACATGATGCCGCTGGGCGCGATCACGGAAGAGCACTTCGATCGCATCTTCGGCACCAACGTGCGCGGCACCTTGTTCACCGTGCAAAAGGCCTTGCCATTGCTGGTCGATGGCGCCTCGGTGATCCTGACGGCGTCGACCGTATCGATCCAGGGCACGGAAAACTTCAGCGTGTATAGCGCCAGCAAGGCGGCAGTGCGCAACTTCGCGCGCTCGTGGGCGCTGGATCTGAAGCCGCGCGGGATCCGCGTAAACGTCGTGAGCCCCGGCCCGATCCGCACGCCGGGCCTGGGCGGTCTGGTTCCCGACGAAGCCCGCCAGGGGTTGTTCGATCATCTGGCCGCGCAGGTGCCGCTGGGCCGTCTGGGCGAGCCGCAAGAGATCGGCAAGGCCGTGGCGTTCCTGGCTTCCGACGCGGCGAGCTTCGTCAATGGCATCGAGCTGTTCGTCGACGGCGGGATGGCGCAGGTCTGAGCGCATTGCGCTTCCGATCGCCACTTCTCAACATGAAATTCTTGACTCATTGCGTACTGGCGCTGGCTGCGATGTGCAGCGCGCCTTATGCGCACGCACAGGAACCATCACAAATGAAACCCGCCACGCAAGACCCCGCCGATGTGGCGCAACGCCTGATCGACATCCATTTTTCGATTTGGAACGACGCCAACGCCCAATCCCGCGAGTCGAAGTTTGACCAGGTGTACACGCAAGATTTCTTCGTGGCCGATCAAAGCGGCGTCGCTACCGGTTACGCGCAGGTAAACCGCCTGATCGAGCAGTTGCAAGGCACCCATGCGGGATTCCGTTTCACGCCAGCGCCAATCACCTGGAATCATGGTCTCGGCCGCGTGGTCTGGAGTTATGGTCCGCGCAGCAATCCGGACCAGGTGCATGGCGAAGATATCTTCACCGTCAAAGACGGCAAGCTTGCGAGCGCCCACGTCTTTCTCGATCGTCAGTAATGGGGATGCGCATCATGAAACGACTGGCTTCTTGCTTCATGGCAATTGGCGTTCTGGCTGGTGGCGCATCCCAGGCGGCGGGCATCCATGTCGCGGGTGTGGATCACGTGGGTATCAACGTGCCCGATCTGAAGCAGGCGGAGGCATTCTTCAAGGGTGCCTTCGGATGCGAACCCGTGACACGAATCGGGCCATTTCAGCTGAACCCAACGGCGTCGCCCGACGCTGCGGGTTTCGCGCCCCGCGCCGATAGCGTCACGATTGCCATGCTGCGTTGCGGGGAAGGCTCGAACATCGAGTTGTTCGAGTATGTGAATTCGCGTGGCAGCAAGGTCATGCCTCGCGTCGAGGATATCGGCGCTTCGCACATCGCGTTCTACACCGACGATATCGAGGGCGCGGTGTCTTATCTGAAGTCCCAGGGCATCACCGTGCTGGGCAAACCCGTGACGATGACATCGGGCGATACCGAAGGCGAGACGTGGGTGCATTTTCGCTCGCCTTGGGGGTCAGACATGGAACTCGTCAGCTACCCGAATGGCAAGGGATATGAACACCGCACCAGCCTCAGGCTGTGGAATCCCAAGCACCCCGGTCAGTGAACCATCAAACGAACCATCGACAGGATTGATATGAACCTTCCTCATCAACCCGGCGCGTACGGCGCCCAATTCCCCGACCATGGCCGGTCTGCCGCTGACCATGACAAAGACCTGCCGACAGCGGTAGTGGTTGCGGCCTATTACCGCGTGCATCCGCAAGACCGGCAGTCATTCATTGACGCCGTCATTCCCGACATGGTGGCAGCCCGAAAGATGCCCGGATGCGTCTACTACGCCTTTGCCGCGGATCTGACAGACGCCAATCTGTTTCATCTGGTGGAGGGCTGGGCAGATGAGGCGGCTTACGAGCGTCACGAACAAGCGCCTTCGTTTCTCGCGGCGCTGGCGCATGTCGTCAAGCACGTGCGGATTCTGGATCGGCAGGGGTTCCGGTATGAGGTCGCGCGGCAGATCATCGATGACCCACGGAGCAAGGTGGCTCCGGCTTAAGGCGTCCAGCGGGCACGCGATGCGCGGGATCGCCCGTGCGATTTGCGTGCCGATGTTTGCAGGACGGCATTCGCGCGCGTTCGGTCCAACCGTTTTCCGAGCCGCTTTTTCAGAGACCTCACCATGATTGTAGAAATCGGCAGTGCCAGTTCGACGCAAGTCGTTTCGCGGTACGAACCTCCCTCCTCCCCTCCCGCTTCTCAAGTGAATGAAGTCAGCGCCACGGAGCCGGAGTCGCAGACAAATGCTGACGCGTCGTCGGCCGACGCGTCGGCGGCGCAGCAGAGCAAGGAGTCGGATCCCGCCAAGAATGGAGGCGAATCGCTAGAGTCGCTCAGGGAGCAGATCGCGCAATTGGAGAAGCAGCTTGCGCAAGCGCTGGAGGAGTTGCGCGATGTTCAGTCGGCCACCATGGATGAAAAGCAGAAGGCTGCGTTGACGGCCGCCCTGCAGGTGAAAGTGGCGGTGTTGAATTCGTCTTTGATGTCCATGATGATGAAGCTGGCAGAGGCCATTGCCAATGAGAACGGCAAGAACTTTGAGAGTGCGGTTGCGCTGGCCGCGGCTCAAGGTGGCGGCGGCAGCGCGGGTTGAAAGGACGCCAGCGGATCCGCCCGCGGGGGATTCGCGAATACACTTCGGTCAGGAAGACCTGACGAAAGGCCGTGCGGATTGAAGGTGATTGCACATCGAAGGCCAGCCCAATGCGGGCTGGCCTTCGGCTTTCCGGACCGGCTATCGGATGTCATCAATCAAGCGCCCCGGGCGCCTCTGCAATCAAAGGAAGTAAAGATGGGAAATCGGGCCTGGCTGTATCTGTGCTCGGACGAGGATGACGGCGCGCCGCCCGCGGAGATCGCCAGCGCGAATGGCAACCTGCCGACGTTGTGGCAGGTGCTGCTGGCGGAGGGCGAGTCCCGTGCGGCGCCCGATGACCAGGACCTCCTTGGTGATGGCGATGGCAATGGTGCGGGCATGGCCGCCGATGCGCGCGTTGCCCATCAGCGGCTGGGCGAACTGGCGGCCTTCATGGGGGCGCACTCGGATCGCGACGATGCGCTGCCCGTGCTGCAGTTCGATGCCGCCGTGCAGTATCTGGGTGAGCTGATCGATGAACACGACGACGACGGCGACTTGTGGATAAGCTCGAATCTCAATGAGTTGTCGTGGCTGCACGCGGACGGCGCGGCGGCTTATGTTCACCAGACGCGCACTTTATGCGAAGAACGCTGGCTAGCCGTGCGGCAAGGCATGCAGGCCGGTGACCTGGCCGCTGTGTGCCGATTGCTGGACGTGCAAGATGCCGGTGACGCCTCCGGCTGGGCGTGGCGCTTTGGTTTTGGCGGGCTGTCGCATTCCTATTTCCACGAACAGGATCCGGCCCGCATGGTCAGCTTCGAAGACTACGTTGCCGAGGGGGGCGACGATGAAGACGCGTGGCTTGGCAGCGCGCTGTACCGCTACCGTGTGGACAAGTTGTGGGGGCTGCGGGCGGTCGATCCGGAGGCCGAGTCCGACGACGACAACGACGGCGACGACGACAGCGATTGCTGGCTGCCCGTGATGGCGCCGCAGTGGGATGCGATCTGGCGCAGCGGCGCGTCCGATGAGGGCGTGCTGTGGATAAGCAGCGAAGGACGCACCGGGCTGCTGCGCGTGACGGAGAACGTTGCTAGCGTGCTGGTGGCGCCATGCTTTGACGCGGTGTGGGATTTTGAAGAAGACGTGGCAAGTGTCCAGGTGGGCGACAAGGTGGGGCTGATCGCCGCGGATGGCCGTGAAATCCTGCCGCCGTCGCTGGACGAGGCCTGGAACTGTGCGCAAGGCCTGGTGGTGGTGCGCGTCGGAGATCAGTTGGGCTTTGTGGACAAGTCGGGTGGCTGGGCGATCACGCCGCGCTTCGAGGACGCGGGGTCGTTCTGCCCCGGAGGCTTGGCGCCCGCGTTCGAGGCGCAGGCGTGGGGTCTGGTCGACCGGCGTGGCGATTGGGTAGCGGCGCCCGAGTGGGACGATGTTTATTGGGACGAGGACCTGCATGCGTTCATCACCGAGCGTGATGGGATGCAGGGGCTGATCGAAGCGTCGGGGCGCCCGGTGCTGGATGCGAGCTTTGCCGCGCTGGCGCCGCTGGATACGGCGGCGGATGCCGCCGAGCTGTGGACAAGCGGCTTGATGCGGATCAGCGTGCTGACGCAAGATGCGCGGCGCGGCGTGGTGGATGGCGAAGGGGCCGTGCGGGTGCCGATCGTTTACAGCGATCTCGGCGAGGTGAGCTGGCTGCCGTCGGAACGGCCTGGCATCCCGGAGCCCGCGCCGGAAGGCCAGGCGGGGCGCTATGCGCGGATCCTGGCGAATGTGGGTCGCGATGACGACGGCGACGAGACGTGGGCCGAGGGCGTCTATGACATGGCCGAGGGGCGTGAAGTGCTTGCTTGCCGGCATGTGCTGACGTTCGGGTTGGCGTGGAACGGCGCGTATGGCTGGCTGGTGATGCAAGCGGGCCAGGCGCCCTGCCCTCACAACGTGGACGGGCTTTACGTGGGCGTGGCGCGCGCGGGTGGCGACTGGCTGCATGAACCTGTGTACGCCTGGATCGGTTCGCCGGAATCCTTGCAGACTGCGGCGGGCGTTTACAACGGCCCGCCGGCGATTGTCTCGCAGTGGAACGAGGGCGAGCCGGTGCGGGCCATGCGGGGCGATACGGGTGTGCTGGTGATGCTGCACCGTGACGGGCGGGAGACGCCGGCCTAGGCAATTGCGGCAACGGTGTCTGACACCCTGGGGAAATGGTCGTCGGTTCGAGGCGGTGTCTCAGCGGGTGTCAGACACCGTCTCCAGACTCCGTCTCCACACACATCGCCGCCGCGATCGGCTACCGCGGCGGCCGCGCTTTCAGATCCCCCATCTCTTCCTGCATCAGCTGATGCGCATAGCGCGAGAACACCGTGACCAGGCGCGTGCGCGTGTGATACGGCGGGTACAGCAGCGCGACGGTGACCGGCACCGCCGGGCTGAACGGACGGACTTCCACGCCGTTCGCTTCGTATTCCTCGCGCGCGGCCAGCGGGTTGATCAGCGCCACGCCCAGCCCCGCGCCCACCAGCGCGCACACCGACGACCCCAATCCCGCTTCGGCCACCGTATGGCGCTCGACCTTGGCGGACTTGAACACGGCGTCGATCTTCTCGCGCAGCGGGGTGCCGCTGGGAAATGCGATGAAGGGCTCGCCCGCGAAATCGGCAGGCTTGAGCTTCTTCAGTTTGGTCAGGCGGTGTCCGCGCGGCAGTACTGCCACGCAGCTCATCGTGAGCACCGGCTCGACCTGGATGCCGGGCGCCTCGCCGGACAGCATCGCCAGCCCTGTGTCGCAGAACCCCGAACTGATCCAGTTGTGGACCGCGCTGGCGTTGCCCGAGTGGATGGACACCATGACGTCCGGGTACTCGGTCTTGAAGGCCGCGACGATGCGGGCCAGGAGCCCGCCCGCCAGGCGTGGCATGGCCGCCACACTCAGTCGGCTGGCGCTGAACGAGCGGATGCTGGCCGCCGCCGACTCCAGGCCGGCGAGGCCGATGAAGGTCTTTTCGACCTCCTGAAAAAAGCGCGACCCGTCCTGGGTCGGGCTCAGCCGGCTGCCATTGCGGTCGAACAATGGAAACTGGGTGATGGCTTCCAATTGCGCAATTAAGCGGCTAACGTGCGGCTGCGAGGTATGCACGCGGCGCGCCGCAGCGGTCATGGATCCGGTCATCATGACGGCGCGGAACGCCTCAATGTGCCGCAAGCCCATGCGAGTAATGGCCATGTCAAATCCGTATAGAGGAATACCTGATTGGAACTGGATAAAACCATACTGCTAGTTGATACTTTTTGCCAGCCGCGGGGCTCATCGCGGGACGCGGCGGTCGCCAGCCAGACTGGAACCGCCGATCGTGAACATAAACACGCGCCGCACGTACGGCGCCAAGGGAATCAGATGAAAGCACTTGCCGCGATCTCCGTCGCCGCCGCCCTGCTGGGCACCACCGCGACCGCACATGCCGAAGGTCCCAGCCGCCTGGACAAGATCCGGGAAACCGGCGTCATCACGATCGGCCACCCCGAGACCTCGGTGCCGTTTGCGTATCTGGACGGCAACCAGAAGCCGATCGGCTACACGGTCGAGATCTGCCAGGAAGTCGCCAAGTACGTGCAGGAAGCGCTGAAGCTGCCCAAGCTGGAAGTCCGCTACAACCCGACGACGTCGGCCACGCGCATTCCGCTGCTGGCCAACGGCACGATCGACCTGGAGTGCGGCAACACCACCAATAACGAGGCCCGCCACAAGCTGGTGTCCTTCGCGCCCACGACCTTCGTGGCGCAGGTGGTGCTGGTGGCGCGCAAGGACGGCGGCGTGGACCCCAATGACCTGTCCTCGTTCCGCGGCAAGACCATCGCGGCGCAGGCCGGCGGCCAGACGTTCAAGCTGATCTCGCAACTGAATGCGCAGGGCAACCTGGGAATCTCGATGGCGCCCACCAAGGACACCGCCGAGACCATCCTGATGGTGGAATCGGGCCGCGCCGCGGGTTCGGCCAACGACGACGGCATCGCCTACGGCGCCGTGGCTTCGTCCAAGAACCCGGACGCCTTCGTGATCGGCAAGAAGGGCCTGGAAATGGCGCCCTACGGCATCATGCAGCCCAAGGACGATCCCAGGTTCAAGAAGGTGGTTGATGACGCGGTGCTGGATCTGATGAAGACCGGCAAGGTTGCGGCGCTGTACGACAAGTATTTCAACTCGCCGATCCCGCCCAAGCAGATCAACCTGAAGTACCCCATGAGCGACGCCCTGAAGCGCGCCCTGGCCAACCCCACCGACTCGGGCGATCCCAAGGCCTACGAGTAAGCCGCATGCCGCGGGGCGCAACGCGTCCCCGCGGCGCATGAAGCAAGGACGCCGGCCGGGGCCGGCGTTGCAATAAAGGGCGAGGGCATGAATTAC
>Ga0209050_1001642_pt1 | contig 22859 bp, 17 predicted proteins | sample Araplavi_mTSA_r2_FD_184276 | JGI IMG/M metagenome (GOLD analysis project Ga0209050, IMG submission 184276) | Arabidopsis root microbial communities from North Carolina, USA - plate scrape MF_Cvi_mTSA_r2 (SPAdes) (version 2) | ecosystem: Host-associated > Plants > Roots > Endosphere | place: USA... | reverse complement strand
TATACGGCCGACGTGGCCATCATCGGGAAAGGTCAAAAAGTGTTTCAGGACAATTGCGTCTCCTGCCACCGGAAAGATGGCGGTGGAAACACCATCGGCCCTAACCTTACCGACGACTATTGGCTGCATGGCAACGGTATAAAAAATGTCTACACCACGGTGAATGGCGGCTTCATTGAAAAGGGCATGCCGGCTTGGGGAAAGGCCCTCAGTCCTTCCGAGGTGCGCGACGTGACCTTCTTTGTCCTTAGCCTGCAAGGCACCAACCCTCCCAATGCCAAGGCGCCGCAGGGAGAATTGGCCAAGCCGGACGCGTCGTCAAAAACCGACAGCCTGAAAGTGCGTGCGGCCTTATAAAAAAAACGACATGAAAACCGAACGCCTCGATGTCTATGAGTATGAAGAAGAGTTCCGCAACAACATCGCCACCGTGGACGAAAAGGGAAAGCGCATTTGGGTCTACCCCAAAAAGCCATCGGGGCCTTTGCACATGTGGCGCATCGCCGTCACGGTGGTTTTACTCGGGCTTTTATTTGGCGGGCCGTTCATCACCCTCAACGGCAGGCCCCTGCTCTTGCTGAATTTCTTCGAGCGACGGTTTGTGATCTTTGGTCAGCCGTTCTGGCCCCAGGATTTTGTGCTCCTGGCCATCACGCTGATCACGTTTTTTGTTTTTATTATTTTGTTCACCGTAGTCTTTGGTCGCATCTGGTGCGGATGGCTTTGCCCGCAAACACTGTTCATGGAAATGGTCTTCCGGAAAATAGAGTATTGGATCGAAGGCGACGCCCCCGCGCAACGCCGTCTGGACCAGCAGGCGTGGAACATGAGCAAGGTATTCAAGAAAGTTTCCAAACACGTGATCTTTATCTTCATCTCCCTGCTCATTGCGCATACCGTGATGGCCTATTTGATCGGCGTTCCGGAAACATACAAGATCATCACGCACTCGCCGCTTGAAAATCTTTCCGGCTTCATCGCCCTCTTTGTCTTCACCGTCATTTTTTATGGCGTGTATGCCAAGTTTCGCGAACAGGCCTGCATCGCGGTTTGTCCCTATGGTCGGTTGCAGGGCGTGTTGTTGGTGAAAGACTCCATCGTGGTGGCCTACGATTGGCTTCGGGGTGAGCCCCGCGGCCACGTCAAGAAAGCGGCTACGGCAACGGCACCGAAAGGCGACTGCATTGATTGCAAATTATGCGTACACGTCTGCCCCACGGGGATCGATATTCGCAACGGCACCCAACTCGAGTGCGTGAACTGCACCGCCTGCATCGACGCCTGCGACGAGGTGATGTTGAAGATCGGGAAACCTAAAGGGCTGATCCGCTATGCATCGTATACCTCCATCAAGGAGGGCGTGCAAAAACTTTTTACGCCACGCGTGATCGGCTATTCGTTCGTGCTGCTGGTCCTTGCCGGGATATTGAGCTTTACCCTGGCCACGCGCTCCGATGTAAAAACGACGGTGCTGAAAGTGCCTGGAACGCTTTATCAAAAAACGCCCGACGGCTACATTACCAACCTCTACAATATCGAATTCCTGAACAAGACATTCGACGACATCCGGCTGGAAACCCGCATCGAATCTCCAACCACGGCCCTACTGGAGAAAGCGGACGGCAAAGAAATTGTCATCAAAGCCGAAGGCATGATCAAAAATATATTCTTTATCAAGATCCCTGAAAAAGATGTCGTGAGCGCCCGCACCGTTGTGCGGTTGGGAATTTATGAAAATGGGAAACGCATCGAAACCATCAGCGTAAAATTCATCGGCCCGGTCACAAAGTCGTCGGACATGAACAGCCGGTTGAAAGATGAGCAACGTGACTAAACCAAAAAAAACAAATCGTATGAACTGGGGTAAATCCATCGTCTTAGCATTCATTCTGTTTGCCGTCTTCATTGGCGTGCTCGTAACGGTTTGTGTGCGGCAGGAAATAAGTTTAGTATCCAAAACCTACTACCAGGAGGAGCTCGACTTCCAGGCGCAGATGGATCGCAAGCGAAACACGGCGGCTTTAAGCGACAGACCCGAAATTCAAGTTGGTGAGGACCAGTCGTTGAAGATCAGCTTCGCCGGGTTCTCCCAACTTGAAAAAGGTCGCCTCATCCTCTATTCTCCCGGCGATGCCACGCAGGACAAAGCGTTCGCGCTGCAGGCAACGAACGCACCCGACCAGGTCCTTTCCATCGGGAACTTGAAGAAAGGAAAATACATCGCGCGCATGACCTGGACCATGCACGACAAAGAATTTTTTTACGAAACCACGCTTTATCTTTGATATGTGGTATACGGCATTATTGATCGGGTTAACGGGAAGCCTGCACTGCGCCGGCATGTGCAGTCCATTACTGATGGCCGTGACCAACCTAACCCCGGCGGTGGCCCTGAACCGCGTGCTCTACAACGGCGGCCGGATCCTCACCTACGGTTTACTGGGAGCGGCGGCCAGCAGCGCAGGTTCATTTTTCCCGATTGCCCGGTATCAAAATATCTTGTCCCTCTCGTTCGGGATCATCCTGATCCTCGCAGCGATGCTTCGGATAGACCGCTTCAACATCCCCGTCCTCATGAAAGGCGCGGCGGTGGTCACGGCCTGGATCAAATCAAAGTTTGCATTCTTCCTCACCCGGAAAAGCTCTCCGGCCATTTTCATCATGGGCATGTTAAACGGTTTTCTTCCCTGCGGCATGACCCTGCTGGCGCTGGGCTATTGCATGATCCTTAACGGTCCCGTGGATGGATTTAATTTTATGTTGTTGTTTGGGGCAGGCACGTTGCCAGTCATGATTGGGCTGGCCCCGATGATACTGCTGGGAATAAAAAAAATTAATCTTAGCATTCAAAAGGCGACAACAAGCCTTATGATCCTCTCCGGCGTGCTCCTGATCGCGAGGATCTTCATCCATGCCGGCATCGAGGCAAGCCAGCGCCACGGCGAAATGATCGACATTGTATTGTGCCGCTAACGGGCCACGTTCCAGCGCACCACTTTTTCGAGTTTTGGCTGCGACTTGATTTTGATCTTACCGCCTTCGATCTCGATCAACCCCTCGTCCTTAAAATCCGATAGAACACGAATGACGGACTCTGCCGCCGTGCCCACCATCTTGGCCAGGTCGTCGCGGGAGATCTGAATGTTCTCCTTGTTGTCTTTGAGCTGGATGGCTTTCAGTAACGCATCGGCCGTACGCTGGCGCACCGAGTTATAAGCCAGGTTCACCAGCTGATTCTCTTTCTCCGCTACTTTCTTGCACAACAGCGAGATGAAGCTTGCCGAAACATCGGGACTTTGCAGGAGGGCCAGGAAGTCCTGCTTGGGGATTATCGTCAGCTCCGTGTCCTGCATGGCAATGGCCGACTCCTGGTAAAGTGTACCCTCCAATATCGGTTCAAAACCAAAAAAATCGTTGGCATTGACCAGCGCCGTGATCAGTTCCTTGCCATCCGGATGACCTTTGAATATTTTAACATTGCCCGACTTTACATAATACACACTCAATGGCGTGTCGCCCTCGGCAAAGATCTCGGTTTTCTTTTTGAATGACTTTGTCTTCTTGTCTTTGCCCAGGTCTTTCAGGTTCAGGACCTGGCGGGCATCCTTCACAAACTGATCCAGTCCCGCATCAGTCGATTCGTATAGTGCCCGTTGCAGGGCACTTTTCCGGAGCCTGGCTTCGATGGCGTTCAACAGGTCGGTGTCGTCAAAAGGCTTGGTCAGGTAGTCATCCGCGCCGAGGTTCATGCCTTTGCGGATGTCGATCTTTTCGGTCTTTGCCGTCAGGAAAATAAAGGGGATGCTGGCGGTTTCTTCTTTCTTATTGAGAATGTGCAGCACGCCATAGCCGTCCAATTCGGGCATCATGATGTCGCAAACAATCAGGTCCGGCTTTTCTTTTTGTGCCAGCTCAACGCCCACTTTCCCATTGGGCGCGGTCTTCACGTCGTAGCCGGCAAGCATCAGGATCTCGGATGTATTTTCCCTGACGTCGGGATTGTCTTCAATCAAGAGGATCTTTTTCATTTTGATAGTAGGTTCGTCGAGATGGGAATGGTCACTCTAAAGCATGTTCCTTTATTGTATTCGCTGGTGAAGGATATGCTACCCTGCAACAAGCCGATGTATCGCTTCACGATGTTCAATCCTAATCCGGTGCCTTGCACATTGCCGGAATTGCTGGCCCGGAAGAAACGATCGAACATGTGTTTTTGATCTTTTTCCGGTATGCCGATCCCCTCGTCCTGAACTTCAAAGACCACGGATCCGTCCTGATCCTTGCACGTGATGTAGATGGTCTTGTTCACGTCGGAATACTTGCTGGCATTGGTGATCAGGTTGAACAAAATGTTTCGAAGGATCCGGGCATCGCAGACTAGCTCGGAGGCCTCCATCTTACAATCCAAAATAATTTGCTGCCCTTCTTTGAGCACCCCGTCCATCTCTTCTTTGATCTCATCCAAAAATTCCCGCGGATGGATGGTCTCGTTCACCACGTCCACCTTACCTTCTTCCAATTTTCCCAGCGACAGGAAATCGTTCAAAATTCCCGTCAGCTGATTCACCGACGACTTGATGCGCTGAACATGTTTGTTGATCTTATCCGCTTCGCCCCGCTCATTGTATTGATTGATGAGCGAAGCCGAACTCAGCACCGTGCTCAACGGGGTGCGAAATTCGTGCGAGGCAATGGAAACGAATTTGGTCTTCAATTCATTCAATTCACGTTCCTTCTCCAGGGACCTGCGCACTTCTTCCTCCGCCTTTTTTCGCTCGATAACTTCCTCCTCGAGCTTCAAGATGGAATTGTTCAGGGCTTCGGTTCGCATCTCCACTTTCCTTTCCAATTCCGCGGCATACACGATCAGTTGCTCCTCGCTTCGTTTCAGGGCATCTTCTGTTTTTTTGCGCATGGAAATATCACTGATGAAGGCCATGACCAGCAACTCGGATTTGACCTTTGTAAAGCTCAACGAAATTTCCACCGGGAACTCCGAGCCATCCCTCCGCAAGGCCGTCAGGTCGCGGCCTGCACCCATTCGCCGGGGGTATGGATTTGAATTGAATGCACTCCTGAAATTTACGTGCCCGCCCCGGTAGCGCGCCGGCAACAATTCCTCCAACATCAAACCGGTAAGTTCGTCGGTGGCGTATCCAAATAACTGTTCCGCCACCGGATTGGCCACCACGATCCTTCCCCGGGTGTCGACCATGATGATGCCTTCCGACATGCTCTGAAAAATTTCGCGAAAGGCTTCGTTGGTGATAAGGCCTGTATCCGGTGAATTACCCATAAGCGCAATTTAAGGTTGTAGAGGCTATGATTCATGACAAAAATCAGTTTTTTCCTTGACTTTCCTCCAAAAATCCGGACCCGGAACACCGTAGGTTGCAAGAGAATTTTTCATTTATAACGCTATGACCAAGGGAATACTTTGCACGATCGATTTCTCGGAAGCCTCCCGGCAGGCGCTCAAATGGGCCGCCCAATTTTCGAAAGCGCAAGGCAGCGACCTGACCATCCTCTACACCTACCGGCTCACGAAAAACATGACCGGAGAAGTCGTCGTGTGGAAGAAAAAGATGGAGGAAGAGGCGCTGCAAAAGTTCGCGGACTTTGAAAACGATTACCTGAAGACGGCTGGCATAAAATACGATTTCAAAATCGAAGTCGGCTTCGTCGCCGACCGCATCGAAGACCATACGCAGAAAAGCGAAATCAGCTTCCTGGTCATGGACAAAAACATGTGTACGCAAAGCAAAGATACCTTCGATGACTTGATGGAGCACATGAACGTTCCCCTGGTCATTGTGCCATAACACCCCCACCCTCTCAACAAGCGCGGCCGCTAGTGAAGTTCTTTCAGCAAATCAGCCAGGTCAAGGGGATTGGTGAACATGACGATCGTTCCATCGGGATGATAGGTCCAGCGCTCCTTCGGTCTGTCCCAATAAAGCTCTACCCCATTGTTGTCCGGGTCATTCAGATAAAGCGCTTCCGACACGCCGTGGTCGCTGGCGCCAGTGAGCGGGTAGCCAGCTCGTTTGAGCCGGTCGTAGATAACCGCCAAATCTTTTCGTGTCGGGTATGCGATGGCCGTGTGGAAAAAGACCCACTCCGTCTTTTTTGGCTGGTGGGGCATTCTTACTGTACCAGGTGTTCAATCCGATGTGATGATGGTAGCCGCCAGCGGAAATGAAGGCGGCCTGATCCCCATACATCGTGGTCAGCTCAAAGCCGAGAAGGTCCCGGTAAAAGCCTAAGGCCCTTTCAATGCTGGAAACCTTTAAATGGACATGCCCGATGCGGGTTTGGGGTGGTATGGTGTATGCTTGGCTCATAGGTGAAGCTCCCCTGATGGAGAGGGTATCGTTAAATGGAAGTTTTATCCTTGTAATTTAAGAAGCCGCGGGGATATTCCGCGTCGCCTCTTTTTGGATTAGGATGATCCCAGACATAGTTCTATCTGCAGACACGCAAAGAGCGCAAAGAAAGCCTTTGCACCTTTGTGGTTAAAAATCCTACACGCCCAACAAAAAAGCCCGGCAGTTGCCAGGCTTCTCTCTCTACCTAAATAAAACGCTTACTTCTTTGGGGGTTGATTACTATTAAATATGTCCTTATACATTTTCCATCCCTCCTTTGTCTTCTTCCATAACACCAGGTATTTTCCTTCGTCATACAATTTCCCATTGGCATCGAACATTTGTGAAAGGCCTTCCTCGGTCACGTATTCAATGCCATCACCATAAACGTTGGTCGTAGTGAATTTTCCACTCTTTAGCCCCACGACCTCATAGCCTTCCTTAAAAAACTTTCCAATCGCCGCACGACCGCAAAACGCCGTTGGCGATGCGCCGGGGACAAAGAGACAGGCGTCCTCTGCATATAAGTTGACCAGCGACCCGTCATTCTTTGCGTATAACACAAAATAGGTTGCATTGCTTTCTGCGATCGCCTTCTTTGCCTCTTCCAGCGAAGCCTGCTGTTTGGATTGTCCATTGCAAAGCGTGGATGAAATCGACATGACCAGCCACAGGGAATAGAATAGTATCTTCATGATTTTCTTGGGTTTATTTGATCAACCAAAGCCGACGCATTACGCCGCACCGAATTGCAGCGCAACCTTGGGGATCTTGTTAAATAACTGATTCCTCATCTCATTGGCGTTCTCCAACGCTCGCTTGCCCGCAGCGGTCAGCAGAAATATCCGCTTTCTCCGGCCGCCCCGTTCGCCGGTAGGGTCGCTCATCCTGGACTTCAACAGTCCCTTTTCTTCCAGGCGGCTCAGCACGGTGTGCACGGCGCTGATGTTCAGATCCCGGCCTGTCTGATGCTTGATCTCGTCCATAACCGCCACGCCATAGGCATCCTGATACAAGATGCCAACGATGAGCAGTACGATCTCTTCCAATTCTCCCAAGTATGTTCCTTTCATAATCGACAAAATAAAATCATTCTCGTTTCAATACTTCCGCCGGATTGCTGTTCGCTGAGCGGATGGCCTGATAACTGATCGTAAACAAAGCGATCCCCACAGCGACCAGGGCAGATAAAGCAAACAATCCAAAATTGATGTTCACCTGGTAGGCAAAGCTTTCCAGCCACCGTTTCATCACCACATACGCCAGGGGCAGCGCCACTGCGTTAGCGATCAAGATCATGCTGAAGAAATGCTTGGAGAACAAGACAAAGATGTGGGCATTGGAGCCGCCCAATACTTTGCGAATGCTCATTTCTTTTTTGCGCTGCTCCGCCGTATACGTGGACAGCCCGAACAATCCAAGACACGCCACCAGGATGGACAGCCCGGAAAAGACCATGGCGATCTTGCTCATTTTGCTCTCGGCCTTATAAAGTTTTTCAAGATCACTGTCCAGGAAAAAATATTCAAAGGGCCACCCCGGTATCTGCGCCTTCCATTGTTTTGAAAGCCATTCGATCGTGCCGGGAACATCCTCGCCGGTAATGCGCACGGCCATGTATTTGATGCGGACATCGAATGCCCTTAGCGTGGTGTTGAGCTGAAGCACCAACGGCCGGATCGGTTGATGACGGGAAGTAAAATTAAAATCCTTCACCACCCCGATGATCTGGTGTGTGGGCAGGTTGTCAAACCTTTTGCCGATGGCCGCTTCATTCGATCCCCATCCCATTTGTTTCACAAAGGTTTCGTTTACCACCAGCGCCAGCGAGTCATCCGTGATCACGTCTTCCGAGAAATCACGACCTGCCACCACCGGGATGTCGAATGTTTTTGTGAAATCGTGGCGCACCGTAAGACGGGGAAAGGGCCTGGAGTCAGTCTGCCCCTCAAAAAGATAATTGCCCACCTGGTGCTTGGCGCCCAGCACCTCCTCTAATGCGGTGACGCTGACGGTATTCCTGTTCCTTAAAAATTCGTTCCTCAACGCTTTATAGTTTTGCGCCACCGGCGAACGTGTGACCGGGATCATGATCACATTTTCGCGTGTAAAACCCGTATCGCTTTTTCGCAGCATATTCAACTGGTCCATCGCCACACCGGTACCCACCAGCAAAACAATCGACAACGTGAACTGCACCACCACCAACGCTCTCCGGAACATGCTCCCGCGTTCCCGGTTCGGACTGGCCTTCAGCGCCGTGATGGGCCTGAACGACGACAACACAAAGGCCGGGTACATTCCCGAAATCATGCCCACCACCAGCGGAAGCAAGATGAGCACGCCAAGATAAAAAGGTTCGAGCAACACGATCGTCTTTACGTTCATTTCGGCAAACACATTGAAGATGGGGAGCAAAAGCAAGACGATCGCGATCGCAATAACAACCGACAACACGCAAAGCAATATCGATTCGAACAGAAATTGTCCAACCAATTGCATGCGTTGCCCACCCAACGTTTTGCGCATGCCGACCTCCTTCGCACGATTGGCCGCACGGGCGGTGCTGAGGTTGACAAAGTTTATACAGGCGATCGACAACACGAAGATGGCAATGGAGCCAAAGACATAAAGCGTTGTCAAACTGCTGTTGGGTTGGATCTCATAGTCCATGTTCGACTTCAAATGGATGTCCGTCATCGGGAACAACTCCATCGTGACATCGCTGCGGACAAATTCCGGGAAATATTTTTTGACAAACGCGGGCAGGGCCGCCTGCAATTTGGGAGCATCGCTCGCATCGCGTAAGAGCAGATAGGTCCAGCACGGGTTCCAATACCAGTGCCAGCGTTGCGGAACACGGGGGTCATAAACTTCGTCAAACGTTCGCAGCGAGATGAGGCAATCGAACTGAAAATGCGTGTTGAGCGGGATATCCCGCATCACGCCCGTGACCAGCAGGTTGGTGTTGCCCTGGAATTTCAAATATTTTCCCATGGCGCTCTCGCCATCGAAATATTTCCTCGCCATGCTTTCGGTGAGCACGATCGTCTCCGGTTTGTTGAGGGCGGTTTTCGGATCGCCTTCGATCAATGGAAAATCGAACACATCGAAGACGGTCGAGTCGGTGCTGAATACCCGCGACTCATTGAATTCCTTCCGGTTGTCGATCGTGGCCATGGCCAGCGTCGGCGCTTGAAAGTTGAAGAACCGCACGGCCTTTTCGATCTGTGATCCATGATCATTCACCAACGCCTCCGCCACGGGGAAAGGCTGGCTCGCCGAACGCTCCCCTACACCATCGGATTGCAAGATCTCGTGAATACGATAGATACGATCGGCCTTGCTGTGCATGCGATCGAAACTGTATTCATTCCTTATATAAAGACTGATCAACAAAAAACAGGCAATGCCGATGGCAAGCCCGAATACGTTTAGAAATGAATAACCCTTCTCTTTGAGAAAGCCGCGTTTGAATACGGTAAAATAATTCCGGTACATCATAAGACTTGGCTGCGGTTGAGACGACGATCGCTTGATGTTTGACCATTTGAAAAACCGCAGGACATTCCACGCATATTGCATGTCCGCGATCCTCCGGCCCCTGTTCTTCAACGCGCGACCGTATAGCTCATACGCATCCCCCTGGATCTCTTCCAGCAAAGAAGGATTACAATACCACTCCAGAAAGCGGTCGGCCCATTTAGGTGGAGAAACCTTGATCATATTATTTACAAACGTGAAAGTAATATATATGTTTCATATTTGTAAATAAATACAAGAAAAAATATCCACCAAATAAAAAAGCCTTTGCTGCAAACTTGCAAGCAAAGGCCCCGGTCGGTGAGACCCTTCCCACGATGTCTTACCTATTCACCGATCGTTTTTGTCGTTGTCACACCGTTAACGGTTATGGTAATGGTCTTGTTGGTACACGTTCCATCACCAAAATCCACCTGCACTGCATCGGTGCGGTATACGGTCTCCAGATTTCCACTAACCGGACCTCTCCGGCGATTTCCACACGCTACATTTTCAATGAGCGGCGCGTTGGTTTTGTGCGAGTAGATCACCGTTCCGTCGGAGGCAACGACCTTGGCGTCCACCGTGGTGGTGATCGTTCCGCTGGTGGGTTTCAATGTGGTTTCGTCCAGTGTGATGTCCGAGATCCTTGACTTCTCCGACGTCCAGGTGGCCAATGTTCCATCGGCTAATGTGATCTTGCCATCGGCCACGGAGGTTGTTGATGTTCCGGAACCGGTGGCCGCATTGAAGGTGGAGATGCGGGTCTTTGTTCCCGAAATGCCGATGCCGTTAACTTTATAATTTTCGAATGTGGTCACTTCCGTTTTTGTTGCTCCATCCACCGTGCGGGTGATCACTATTTTTCCCGAGCGGGTAATTTTAACCGTATCGCGTCTGAAGGTTACCCCGGTGCCAAAATCAATCACCGTCTTTGCAATGGTGGCCAGAAGCGAGTCATAGACGGGAAATTGGTGTCCGCTGAAACTGCACCCTTGAGGACCGTCGGTGGCTGAGATCGGCAGGCTCACGGTTTCACCGGAAACATTGTAATGGGTGATGGTCGCCCCTCCGCTCTTCGAAATCCGCAGACCCCGGAAATCGCTGGCGCTTTCGGCATCGACAATGGCCAGGAGTTCATCCGTTGGCGCGAGCAAACTCAGTCCATCCAGGATCCCGTTGTGCCGGCCATTGCCCCTGCGGCCGTTGGGACCCGGGCGGCAATTGATCGCGGCTGTGCTGTCGCTGCTGCTCCCCACAATTTCAAAACTCGTACCACTCGCCAACTGCCCCGAAGTTTGTGCAATGTCAATGACGGTTTGGTCCACGCTGGTGTCGCTGTTTCTATCGCTGTTGATCCCTTCCGTGCTGCATCCCGTGGCCAGCAAGGCAATGGCGACGATCCATAAGAACATTTTTATCAGATTCATAAATCCCGTTTTGTTTTACCTCTATACGCCGAAAGTACAGGGTAATTGTATGGGGCGTCGGACTAATCGACGTCTGACAACAATGTGCCGATGAACGATGCACGGCGAGCAACTTCCTCATCGTGTTCTTATTCTTGCCAGAACTTGACTCCCATCAACCGGCAAGTTTCCACCAGCGCCAGCGTTTTCTGGTATTCGTATTGAATCTGACTCAAATAAGCTCGTTGAAGATTAGTGCTTGCGCTAACCAAATCAAGATAGGTGGCCACCCCTTGTTTGTAGCGCACCTGTGTCAGGCGCGACGTTTCTTTTGCCACGACGATCTGGCCTTCCGAATTTTTTATCTGTTGATCATACGCTTTGATATCGGCCTGCGCGGATTCAAGATCTTTTTGCAGCGTAGAGAGGGTATTGTTTTTTGATATTTCATTGAGTTGGGCGCTCTTCCGGGCGATCGCAATGTTCTGCCGTACGCGCCCACCCTGGTAGAGGGGAAACACCAGCGTGGCACCCGCCAGTACGTTGAAGCGAAGCTGCTCGATGTCTGGCTGATATGCGTTTTTGTATCCCGCGCTTGCCTGTAAACTGAGGCTCGGAAGCCGATTGCTGGAAGACAACTTCAGATCCGCTTCCGCGGCAGCGATCCGTTGGGAGGCGGCAATGACATTGGGATTGTTGCTAACGTCGGCGCCTCCCGGCACGTACGTGAAATCAAAATCCTTTCCGAGCGGCGTCGCCGGTTGGCCGGTTGTATACCGCATTAAAGAGACCTGGCGATCATATTGCCGTTCAAATTCCACTTTTCGATTCTTCTCCTGATCGATATTATTCTCAATCGTTGAAAGGTCGATCTGAAGCGCATCGCCCGCCCGGATCCTGCCTTCGATAATTTTCTTGTTGTTTGCATAATAGGCGATAGCCGAATCCTGAACTTCGATCGACTTCCGCAAGTATATCATCGCGTAATAGATCGTCGCCACCTGGGAAGCCACCTGAAATTTTGCGGCCTCTGTATTTTGATGTGCCACCAGAACATCTGCTTTTGCTTTTTCGATCTGTGCTTTTGTCCGGCCAAAATCCCAGAGGGTCTGATTGAGCCCCACATTAAAATTATAGTTGTCGTGAGGCTGGAATTGCAAAAGCTTGGTCTCCGTCGCGCTGATCGGAAGCTGCACCTGCCCGACCGGATTGACATAGCTGTATACCGCATTGCCGTTGATGTTGGGTAAGTAGTTGCTTTTCGCAACGTCTACCCGCAGGGAGGTGATGCTTTCGGATGTATTCAATTCCTGAACGCTGGGAAAATAATTCAGCGAGTGCCGGATCATGCCGCTCAATTCGGAATTGGCTTGTCCGAAGGCAGCGCCCGAAGCAAAAACAATGACAGCAAAAATTACTTTTTTCATAAGGTGTAGCATAAAGACTTAATGACTTTCTTCCTGAACTTTCTGAAGGGTGGCCTTGTCCATCTTCTGGGTTCTCAGCATGAACAAAAAAGGGATGGCGCAAACAAAAAACAGGGCGATCAAAATGAAGCCGTCGAGATAGGCCATCAGGTAGCCCTGTTTGACGATGGCCAGGTCAAGGATCTTGTAGCTTCCATCCGTAGCCGCGATCGGGTCGATGCCGCCTTGAATCAATCCGGCTTTTGTTTGGGCCAGGCGCTGAATCATCACGGGGTCATTGGCTTGCAGATTGCTCACGAGATCATTCCGATGCGCCGCGAAGCGATTGGTGATGTGGGTGTTCATCACGGCAATTCCAAACGCGCCACCGAGTTGACGGATCATGTTGGTGAGCGCAATGCCGGAAGGCATTTGTTGCGGCGTTAATCCAACGACCGCCTGATTGATCAAGGGCACCATCAAACAAGCCGTTCCAAAACCGCGGAAGATCTGCGGCCAGAAAAAGAATGCCAACCCTGCATCAGGACTCGCCAACGACGAGGTGTATCCATGAAGAATAAAACAGATAAACCCAATGATCACATACACCAGCGGCGGTGTGCCGGACGAAAGCGTTTTGCCAATGATCGGCATGATGAAAATAGCAACCATTGCACTCGGCACAAGTCCCAATCCGGCATCCGTCGGCGTATACCCCAGTACGCGCTGCACCAGCACCGGGAAAATAAATACAGACCCAAACAAACCAAATCCCACCGCGAAGGTCAGAATATTGCTGGCGGCAAGATTCCGGTTTTTTAATAAACTCAACTGGATCATGGGATTTGCGATCGTGAGCTGCCTCCAGACAAAAGCGATCAATCCGCCGGCCGCCAGCGCGGTCATGACGACAATGGTGTTGTCGGTAAACCAATCGTCCGATTGCCCGCGTTCCAAAACATATTGCAGACTGCCCACGCCGACGGCCAGCATGGCAATTCCAGCGAAATCGATTTTTGGTTTCACGCGGTTTGGATCTTTCTCTTCATCCGTTTCACCGACGAAGCGGATGGTCAGCAACGATGCTGCGATCCCGAAAGGGATGTTGATGTTGAAGATCAGCGACCAATGATAATTTTCAACGATGATCCCGCCCAGGATCGGACCGATCGTTGGCCCCAGCACGATCCCCATCCCAAACATACCACCCGCAATCGCCCGTTTCTCGGGTGGAAATGCGTCAAATAAAATTCCCTGCGACGTGGAGAGCAATGCGCCGCCGCCGATGCCCTGGACAAAACGCCAGATCACCAGCATCTCAAGACTTCCGGCCTGTCCGCACAACCACGACGCTATCGTGAATAAAATAATGGATCCCAAATAATATCGCTTTCTCCCAAAGAGCTTGGCAAAAAATCCTGTCAGTGGGATAATGATAACGTTCGCAATCGCATAAGCGGTGATCACCCAGGCGGTGTCTTCAATGGTAGCGCCAAGATTTCCGCTGATGTCCGCCAACGCCACATTGACAATCGACGTATCGATCAGTTCCATGATGGCGGCAGAGATCGTCGTGATGACAATGATGGTCCTCGCAAAACCGGTAACCTGATTCGACATGGTGTGTAAAATTCTGTTTGTCTGAAATATTCGTTCTTATTCGAAACAGCGGCACTAGTCCACCTTCACTTCAACATCTACACTCAAGCCTGCCTTCAGAATATTCTTATAGTCTTCTGCTTTGTCAATTTCGATCTTGACGGGAACGCGTTGTGTCACCTTGACAAAGTTTCCCGTTGAGTTGTCGGGGGGCAGCAGCGAAAACTTTGCGCCGGTGGCAAGACTGAATGACGAAACTTTTCCCTTGATCGGCGTATTGCGGTAACCATCGAGTGTGATCTCCACTTCCTGGCCTTCTCTCATTTTTTCAATTTGTGTCTCCTTGAAGTTCGCGACGATCCAATACTTCTCGTCGTTAACGATCGTGAACAGGGTTTGTCCGGGTTGAACGTATTGTCCGACTTCCAGGCTGAGCTTGCCAATGCGGCCGGTGGCCGGGGCTTTGATGCTGCAATACGACAACTTCAGCTTCGCCTGATCGACAGCGGCTTTGCGTGTTTCGATCAGCGCACTTATTTTTTGTATCTGTGCCTGCGCGATCGACACTTGCGTGGACGCGTAGTTCACTTGCTCGGCGTTCGCGGTGTATTGCTTGCTGGCCGATTCGTGGGTAGAGCGGCTGTCGTCAAGTTGTTTTTGGGTGATCGCACCTTCTCTGAACAGCGCTTCATCGCGCGCGAGATCGGCGACGGCTTTTTCCTTCCGCGTGCGCTGAACATCGGCGTTGGCGCTAGCGACTCTTTTATTGGCGCCGGCATTTAGTAGAGCCGCCTGTGCATTGGCCATGTCGGCCTGGGCGTTCTGCAGCTCGGCCTGCGCTTGCACCAGCGAAAGTCTCAGTTCTTCCTGGTCGATGGTGATGAGCGCCTCGCCCGCAGCGACCTTGCCATAGTCATCCACGCGCAACGTGTCGATGTATCCGGCCACCCGCGCAATGACAGGGATGGCGCGCGATTCAACCTGGGCGTTGTCCGTACTTTCGTACTTCCAGCTGTGGAGCAGGGCCCGGATACCAAAGCCTGCCAAAACCAACATGATGAAGGCAATGATAAAGGGGGCTAATTTTTTCTTTGCGGGTGTAGCAGTGTTTTCCATGGTCATATCCGTTGTGGCCGTAAAGTAAACTAAGTTGACTATTAAAGTCAACCGAGTTGACTATTGTTTTTTTACTATTTTTGTATCAGAAAACCTGAAAATGAACGCACTGGATAAACAATTGGCTGAAACTGAGCACGTTAAGAGTGGCAATTGGGTGAAGTTGATCTCTATTCTGAAGCATCAGTTCAACGAATGGGCAACGGAATCGCTGGCCAAGGAAGGCTTTGATGACTTTAAGATGGTCTATATGCCCGTGTTAATGAATATCTCGCCGGAAGGAACGAACAACACGGAGTTGGCATCCCATGCGCGGGTAACAAAGCAGGCCATGAGCAAAGTGGCACAAGAACTGCAAAAGCTTGGCTACATCAAGTCAAAGGTAGATCTCCGCGACAAGCGAAGCACGACGATCATGCTAACCGATCGCGGCAAGCGGCTGGTGATCCGGGTACGGTTGAGTATTTGCAGTCTTACCGACGAGTACCGCGCCATGTTCAAGACGGCCGATTTTGATAAGGCTACAGAAATCCTAAAAAAGATCATAGAGTATAACGACCAAGTACTTCTTCCCAGGAAGTGAGTTTTATCGCAATCCTCCCTATATTAGAGGTGAACATGGATGGAATACTATGCCTCACATCACCATACCCGAAGGAATACCCGGCATTCGCGGTCCGCTGTCGCTCAGGCCGGATGTGGCCAAACCGTTGAGTGAGTTCACTGAACTTCTGATGCGGGGCGAAAACTCTCTGTCCCGGGGCGAACGCGAACTGATCGCCACGGTTGTCTCGGCCCGGAATAACTGTTTCTTTTGTGAGCAAGCACATGGCGCCGTGGCCCAGCATTATTTGCAATGCGACACAAAGACCATGGATGATTTGAAAGAGAATTTTCAAGCGTCGAACCTGTCGGAAAAAATGAAGGCATTGCTGGCCATTGCTTCCCATGTTCAACAAAGTGGAAAGCATGTAACACCGGCCTTGGTGCAAGATGCCTATCATGCCGGGGCAACCGAACACGAAGTGCACGACACCGTGCTCATCGCCGCCGCCTTCTGCATGTTCAACCGCTATGTCGATGGCTTGGATACCTGGGCCCCTCAGGACCGCGACTTTTATACCGGCCGCGCGCAACAAGCAGCCGAAACCGGCTACACGGTGCCTTCCGCGAAAAAATAACCAGGGATCGATACGGTCACTGAACTGTCCGTGCAGACAGCATTTCATTTGCAGCGCCTGCAATGTATCTCAAAGGGTCAATTCTTTATTACTTTCATGGAGATGACGCTATCGTCGCTTTTCAGAAGGATGGCGTAGAAGCCCGTGGCATAGTCGTTCATGGCCAATGTGCCGGTGCAGACCGTGCCTTGCGCGCAGGTTAAGGGGATGGCATCGATCATTTTGCCCTGGGCATTTACCAGCGTTGCCGACTTTACGTGAAGGGACGCGTCTACGCTAATGTATAGCACATGCTCTATTGGAACCGGGAACACCTTTACACCGGGAACGGACTCGTGCGCAACACCGGTTATTAAAAATTCGCGCGCGCCGGTAAGGTCGCAGCCTTGTTTTCTTACGGTTACGCTATACGTACCCGATGCTGTGGGTGTGAGTTCGGGCGAAGTGGCGCCTGCGATGGCTTGTCCATTTAGAAACCATTGAATGCCACTGTCGAAATCGATCTTCAGAACGCCGTCTTCTTCACCGATGGTGATGGCGGGAGGTTTCCTTTCAATCTGCAGCGCAAATCGCGCCGCGCCTTTCGACGCTGTGTCACTCGTCACCTGGAACGCGTACGTGGATTGCTGTGCGAGTGAAATGTCTTGTTTGAGAAAATTGTCTTTCAGCGTCAGGGAGGGGCTGCCGGAGAATGAATCCAGACTGGAGAAGTCCAATGTATAGCTGCCTTCACCGACATCGTCTACGGCGAGCTTTACTTCCGTATTGCACAGTAGGGCAGGCATGGAATTGATGGTGAGTTTTTCGTTGGCATCGGTAAGGGAGGAAATATTCAGCGTTGCGTTCTTCAGTTTCCAGGCGTCGGCCTGGTCGTCGAATCCGCGTGTGGCATCGTCTCTGAAATGGATCACCGCCTCATCCTGGATTTTGCCGTTCGAGAGCGTGATGCGTAGCAGGTCCGTTGCTTTGGGTCGAAAGAACGCGGTGGACTGCCCGGGAGCTTTCACATTTTCATTGGCCTGAAGGGTTGGTGTCCCGGAAGTCTTCACCCAGAAGGCCTGGCCCATGGCAATGTAGCCGTTGCCACCGTTCGTTCCGGTCACACCATTCCAGGTAGCATAGCGCAGGGGCGTAAAACCATTGTCGGTAATATAGATGGTGCCGTTAACATTGGTCTTTGTCCATCCCGAAGCAGCGTTCCAATCGATGGTCGACGCATAAGGGTTACCCACCAGGTTCCAGCCGTCGTTCGCCACGTTGCCGGAAGACGTGAACGTCACGGGCAGGGTCACCGGCGCTACATTACCCTGGCTGATGGCTCCTCGCAGATTCCATACCGGCGACGCCAGCTCATTCCCTTTTACAAAAACCGCATAGCCAACACCGGGCTGTAGCACTTCGGTGTTGCTCGACGATGGAAAATCGATATAGCCATCGTTGAGATCGGTCGTGCGGCTTCCGTTAGTATCGGTGATAACCTTTTCATCATACGCATACATGGTCTGTGGGCACCCCACGCACGGACTGGTGCCGGCAAAGGAACCGGTTATGGGCATCTCTGCCTGAAGATCGGATACCGGCGCAAGCAGTACAGGTGAAGCGATGTAACGATATATTCTGCCATTATTTGCGCCCTCGATTGACATGTAGCGCTCCACCGTCACTTTCCCCGTTACCCGCGCGCCCGACGGCAGGGCGGCAATGGCCGCGTCCTGCACCGGATCATCGTCCGCAGAAAGGAGCCTGAACACGGTGTTATCGGCCGTGCCGTCGGCGTTGAACACCGCGTTGTTCCCCAGCGTCAACACACCTCGCAGGTTTTGGTTGGTCTCCACCGAAACAGCAGCCGTCGCGTTGTTTATTTCCATATTGTTAAAAAGACTGGTCGACGTGCCGGCTATACTTTGGGGCGTTGTGCCGTTGAACCGCACGACACCCGAACCGGCGACAAAATTTCCGTTGTTCAAAAAATTACCTGCGATGGGTAGCACTGCCGGCGCATGGAGCTCACCGCTCACCGTCACATTTTGAAACGACGTTGTGGATGAACCCGCGACCGATGTCGTAACGCCCGAGAAGTTAACCGTGCCATTGCTTCCCGATGTAAACGCAGCGTTGTTGGTCCAATTTCCTTTCAGGTTGATCGTGTTATTGCCTGCCGACAAGGTTCCACCGGCAAGGGTCAGGTTGCCATCCACATTCAGCGTGCTCCCGAGCAGGATGGCATTGGACGATATACTGAGGTGATTGAAGTGCATTCCGGCCGCAGTCATGGTCAGGTTGTTGCCTCCAAACAAAACAGTGGAATTGTTGGTCACAGCATCGACGGTCCCGGCAACATGGGTCCAGTCGTTCGCCACAGAGAGCGTGTTTCTCAGAATAAGGTTTCCGGAAGTTTTGTTGATGATCACTTTCGGCAATACGCATTGTCCGGCCACTGCAGCACCATAAATATTTTGTGTTCCCGTGCCGCTCAACTGCAAGGTGGCGTTGCCGCCGCCACCCGTCGTGGTGTTGCTGAGGGTAACATCGCCTTTTGCATCGATCACCCCGGTAGTGAGTGTCAGGGGCAGCGCGCCGGTAAAGGTCAAAGCATTTTGCACGGTCAACGCGCTCGCCGTAATGTTGTAGGTACGCCCTAAGCCCACAAACTCCAGGTTATAAAAAGACGGCCCTGTTCCTGAAAGGGTCTGCGAAGCGGTATTGACGGTGTTGTACCGAACCGTTCCACCATTCGCCGTGAAGGTGCCGCTGCTGAAGGCTGTGTTGCTGCGAAATTCCAATACACCCGAAGTAGACTGAAAGTTACCGCCCGAAAGCGTAAAGGTTCCTCCGATGGTGATGTTTCCCGAGCCCCCTGCAAAATGACCCGCGGCAAAGTTGGCGGCATTGTTTACTGTGATCGCGTGGGTGCCTTGTGTGATCACGCCGGTGTAGCCGGTGTTCACCAGGATGCTGGAAACCGTTAGCGGCATATCGAGCGTGCAGTTAGCCGTTCTTACATTATCAAAATACACCACTTCAGTTGCCGCGGGCACGCCGGCCCCTCCTGCGCCCGCCGCCGAAGCCGACCAGTTCGCGGAGCTTGACCACGTTTGAGCACTGTTGGTGTATTTGAAATAATCGAACTCGATGGTCCCTTGCTGCGCCGAAAAGTTATCACCTCCAATAATAAATCGGATCTGGGTCGTGAGCGCGTTCCAGGTAAAGCTACTGAGGCTGACCGTGAAAAAACCCGGCGCATTTTGTGGCGCCAATATGGTCTGTTGCTGGATATAGGTGCCGTTCGATTGAAACTCCTGTACTTGCAAAAAAAATCGCTGGTTGCCGCCGGTCAGGGCAAGGACACGAAACTCTACGGCACCGTTCACTTTGTCCAAAGGGTAGCGCGACGGTACACCGCCGGTTTCATTAAAAATCCGCACAGCATAGGCGCCGGCCCCGTTGTCCATTTTAAGAATGGCACTGCTGTTGCCGGTCAACGTCCACGAGCCCGTGCCGTTGTTCTCTACGAGGTTCCATTCGTTGAGTTCCGTGGTTGTCTGAAAGTTATTCTGATAGAGGTAAGTCCCCACCCAATGCTTGCCATTGGAAGTTTTCTGCACCGTGACGGCCGTTGCCGTATAGGTTAGATTCCCCAACGTTGGCGACAAACTAACGCTGGCAAACGGCCCGGTGATGGTGCCGGAGGGAAAAGTAAATAAAGTATACGTTGTACCGATCGCGTCCCCCGCATGGTCGGTCACCTGGAGCCGCGCAGCCGTAAGATTGGCATTTGTCGATCCGCCCGACGTTGTGAACCGGATCTGATCGTAGTTGGCGCCGGCTACCGCTCCGGTACTATTCAACTCCATGGTAAAGCGCGGCGACTTGTTTGATACTCCCGCTGTGTTGATCGTGAGTGCAGCGGCCGAGGCATTGCCCGGATCAATCGTGCCATCGTTGTTGATCGTCGTGCTGAGCAGCACATACTCGCCAACACCTTTCATCGTGCCGTGATTGATAAACGTCACGGATGCATTGACCTCGAAAAATGACAATGCGCTGGTTTTGAAAATGGTGCCCGTGGCATTGTTGGTAAGCGTGCCGGTGCCGGTCGTTGTAGCCACCCAGCTTGTGCCGGCGCTTGTCAGGTTGATCAGCCCGTTGTTGATAAAGGAAGCATTGGTATTCAGGTTTAGCGTAAAGTCCTGGAGGTTAAAGGTCCCGTTGTTGGTCACGGTCGTGCTTTGGAAGTTGCCGGTTCCACTGATGTTCATGGTTCCATTGTTGGTGGATTTAACAGCCAGTATACCCTGATTTCTTACCGTAAAAGTCCCGGCCGCGTTGTTGACGATGCGGCCTGCCCCGGTGAGCGTAGAATTGATGGAAACAAACAAGCTGCCGTTCACCTCGATGTCGTTCCCTGTGCCGTCGTTCAAGGTGAATACGGTGGGCACGGTGAGGTTATAAATAAAGAGCTGACCGCCCGTGGCCACTACTACCTGATCGAACGTCGTGGCCGACGTCATGTCCACGCGGTGACCATTTTGTATCGTCACCACGCCGCTGTTGTTGTTGGGCGGTACCGTAGCGGCTACCCATGCCGTGCCGGTATAGCGTTGCCAGATGGAGGCCGTGCTCCACGTGCCCGTGGCACCATTGGCCATGTTGCTGCGATAATCGCCATAGGCGGGCGAAAGGTTGAAGATATTTTTATCGCGTACCCGCTGGAACAAGACGCGATGCCCCACATTGTTGAAATGAACGTTATCGCCTGCGGAATAGGCTGGAAGGATGGTGGTGTCGGCAGGATTATACATGCCGTCCCAAAAGTTCAGCGTATGGTCCACCCCAAACCGATTGATGATGGAGTCTTTCAGGATCGCCAGCTTTTTCTTGGTGGCCGACAAAGCAAAATTTCCATCCGAACGCGGTTGGGTTGTGGTGATGTAGCACCGGTTGCCCGTTTGAATAGCGGCGTCGTAGATCGTTTGAAGGCTCGCGAGTATTTCGGCGATGGTGAAGACATCGTACCCATTCGTGGGAAAATTAACGATGATCACTCCATTCGACGGCGTGGGCAGGCCGCTCAGCAAGGAAACCGCTTGCGTAACATTGTGCGCCGCATCGGGCAATGGTCGCCCTATCGGTGGAACATATCCGGTTGGCATCGCATTGTAGCAGGTGGTACCCGACACACCGAGATTATAGGTGTTGTCTAAAATACCAAGTTGCGTTTTATAATAATTGTTAACGCGATTAACCCACGAGCTATCGATGGGCGAGGCCGCAAGGCCTGCAGTGGTAGACGATCCAAGCGTCGCCAACGCTCTGCCCTGTGCAAGAGCATCCGTAGAGAGGGCAACGACAATGAGGGAGAGGAGTAATTTCCACATAGTCACTAACGGTGTAAAGTAAAACGGTCTTAAAAAAGGTCGTCTTTGCAGCAGAGCAAAGGTTCGTTCTTCGTACAAAATGCTTAAGCCGGCAATGCCACCCGATCAACTCTTTAGTACAAACAAAATACGGGTGTGCCTTCCGGATACAGAACAGGAAGTTATCATGCAAACAAACAAAAAAGCCCAACGCTGCCGTTCAGGTGCAGCATGTTGGGCTCCGACTTAAAGTTACAACTTTTTTTATTTTATCAAATGAATGCGCAGGGAATCTCGACCGGTTTTAAAAAATTGTTGACCCTTCGGCTAGCTCAGTTACCACAAGTTTCCTCGGTAGCGAAACGTTTCTTTAAAGAGGTGAAGTTTTTAAATAATGATATGAAAGAAAGTTTCTTTCAAGCCGGCACAAAATAAATAACCCCAACCTTTAGGCTGGGGTTATTGCTCCCAAGTTCAGCAGGGCGTTACCACTGACCGATATGGGCTCATAAAAATTTTCTTGCTCGTTACCGGATAGCCAACGTAACCGTCCCGCTGGTCTGAACATTCACCGGGATGCCGCCGCCATTGATCTTTCCATTGATGTTATCCTCATCCATTTCACCGTCGAAGTTGCTGAGGTTGTTGGTCTTGATCTTATTGCCGCGCAGCTTCAGGTTAAGACCTTTGTTGGCCGGCAGCGACAAGTTGATGTTTCCACCGGAGTTCGAAACGGTGACATACTTGCCCAAGGTGCTGATCTCTACATCCATGTTTCCTCCGCTGGTGGAAGCATCGACACTGCAAGCCAGCGCGCGTAAGGTGACGCCTCCGCCGGAAGTATGGGCCGTGAGTTGACCTTTGATGTTGTTGCCGCGTACAGGTCCACCGCTGGTGGAAG
>Ga0209050_1001641_pt1 | contig 22902 bp, 20 predicted proteins | sample Araplavi_mTSA_r2_FD_184276 | JGI IMG/M metagenome (GOLD analysis project Ga0209050, IMG submission 184276) | Arabidopsis root microbial communities from North Carolina, USA - plate scrape MF_Cvi_mTSA_r2 (SPAdes) (version 2) | ecosystem: Host-associated > Plants > Roots > Endosphere | place: USA... | reverse complement strand
CGATCTTCACGCTGTGGAAGGTGTTGCGAAAGCCCTGGTGCACCAGCCCGAAATCGCCGAAGCCGGTCATCGACGCGCGCAGGTCGGTCAGCAGGTCGGCCTTCGAATGCTCGGCCCGCGTGCCGCGCGTCGCGATGACGACCTGCTTGCTGCCGGCGCGGTTGAAGCTCAGCACGTAGCCGAAGCCGGTGGTGACGCCGGCCGTCGTGCCGGCGAACACCCGGTCGAGCTTCGCGCCGCCGAGCTCGGTGGTCTTCAGCGAGGTGTTGGCGCCGCCGGCCTGCGCCGCCGCGCCCAGCCCGTCGCCGGTGACCATCTTGCGCACGTTGGCGCGCGTCTCCATGCCGATGGTCGGCTGGCCGCTGATCCAGTCCTTCAGCGTGAAGTACGAGTTGTGCGCGATGTACGACGCCTCTTGCGGCGTCAGGTATTCGTTGATCGGTGTCGACATGAGGGTTCGCGGTTGGTGCGTAGTGAGGGCGCGTCAGAGCACGCGGGCGAGGTCGAGCGACCAGATGAATTCGCGCGGCGGCGACGCCCGCTCGTCGGCGGTCTGCAACCAGAGCTTGCTGCCCGACAAGCCCCAGCGGCGGACGCTGCCGTCGTCGAGGCCGAGCTTCGCGAGCTCCAGGCCGTCGCGGTGGCGCGGCGAGAACAGCACCAGGTGCTCGAAGTGGTTCACGTAGCGCTGCGGGCCGAGCCGTTCTTTTTCGGTCTGGTAGCGCACCAGCAGCGCGTCGGGCCGCAGCTGCAGGCTGTCGACGAACCTGAACGGCAGGCCGCGCGACCAGTCGGGCTCGACGTTGCCGAAGCTGCGCATGCGGTCGGCCTCGGCGTCGTAGACGAACAGGCCGTCGGCCGCCTGCGGCTTGTGGTACTTCAGCTGGATCAGCAGCTGCCGGCCGGGCAGCGCGAGCACCGATTCGGCGCTGTACATCAGCCACTTCGCCTGCGCGGCATCGAAGGGGGCGCCGCGCTGCTTGTCGAAGCGGCGCGCATCGCGGGCATCGAGCTGCCACAGCTGCGTGCGGCGTTCCGGGTCGTAGGTGTTGACGACGGCCAGCGCGGGCTGGCCCGCCGCCGCGTCGATGACGAAGGCCTCGGCGGGCGGGTGCTCGGTGCGCGATGCCGCGAGCGTGCCAGTGGGTGGCAGGCCGCCGTCGATGCTGACGTTGCGGATCGGCGGGTACGCCGCCGCCGGCGGTGCCGGCATCGACGCGGGCCAGGCCGCTTCGCGCACCAGCGACGCGCCGATCTGCGGACTGACACTCGTCGTGAACTTGCTCTTGAACAGGCCGAAGATCATGCCGTTGCCGCCGTCGTTGGAGTGGGCCGGCCCGCAACCAGCGAACAGGCCCGCCATCATCAGCAGGCCGACGCCGACCCGGTGGGCGGCAGTCGACCGTCGCGGCGGGCGGGCGTGATCTCGTCGTGCGGGCATCGGGCCATTATTGCGGCCACGTTGCGCCGCAGCGCTCGACCAAAGTCACCCCAAGGCGTCAGACAGGCTGGGACACCCTCGGATGGGTGGGGACGGCGACCCACAGGCGCAGCGTGCCGATCACCAGCGCGAGGACGATCGCATTGGCCAGCGCGAACGCGATCGGCGCGAGCCAGTGCACCGCGCTGTCGTGGGCGCCCTGCGCGGCCAGCCGCATCGCGAGCGTCGGCAATGCCGCCACGCCGAAGCTGAAGCCCCAGTACGACACCGTGAAACCTTGTTCGCGGATCCACGGCAGCAGCCGGGCCAGCAGCAACGCTTGATACAGCCCGTAACCGAGCAGGGCCTGGCCGACCCAGTCAGGCGACTCGTGGCCGAGCGCCATCCACGCGACGCCACCGACCACCGGCGGCGCAAGCTGGACGCCCAGCAGTGGCCGCATCGCGGCCGGCAGCGGGCCGCGCGTGCCGAGGCGGTTCAGGATCGTCGACTCGATCGCGAGCCAGCCCAGCAGGCCGGCGCCGAAGAACCACAAGCTCACCTGCGCCCAGCCGAAGCTGGCGGACGCGAGCGCGGCGACGAAGCTCTGCGCGACCACCGGCAGGTAGATGGCCGGCGTGACGAGCTCCGGCGTCAGCCCCCCTTGCCAGACGCGGCCGTACAGCCACGCGCCGATGGCCAGCGACGCGAGCAGCGCGACGACGAACACCGCGAACGCCAGCGGTCGCGACAGCGGCTGCAGCGCGATCGCGGCAAGCAGGCTGGACACCGGCACCAGCGCGAGGAAGGCCGACTGCAGCGGATGCTGCAGTTCGGCGCGCGCCGCCTCGCGGTGCCGCAGCCATTTCAGCGCATACAGCACCAGCAACGCGAGCCATGCGACGAGGCCCGCGGCGGTGACGGCCGAGGCCAGCCAGGCCGGCAAGGCCCACAGCCCGACGGCCACGCGCCAGGCCGCGCCGAGCGCGAGCAGGCCGACCGCGATGCTGAAGAACGAGACGGGGATCGGGGAGCGTTGGGTGTTCATGGCGGGGTCCATCACGGCGACGGTGTGTCGATGCCTTCACTGTAGGCAAGCACGATGCGATGGTGAATGCCGGACTGTCTCTGATAATTGCTCCATCGTCTCAACCCGGGAGCCCCGACCATGGATGCCTTGAGCCAGCTGGTCGCCACGCTCGACCTGCGCGGTCGCATGACCTGCGATGCCTGTTCGGCCCCGGCTTCTCGGTGCCGCACGCCGCGATCGGGCCGTGGCGAGCGCCGTTCCACGTGGTGCTGGCGGGCGAGTGCGAGGTGTGGCTGCCGGCGCAGCGGCGCGCGATCGCGTTGCGGCAGGGCAGCTTGCTGGTGCTGCCGCATGGCGATGCGCATGTGGTGCGCGGCGTGTCGGCACGGCGCGGTCCGGCGATCCGCACCGACGACGGCCCGGTGCTGCCGCTGAAGACCAACCTCGCGTCGCCGCAGGCGGCTGCGCTCGACCTGTTGTGCGGCGAGTTCGAGTTCGCCGGGCGGCGGCGCAGCAGCGTGCTCGATGCGCTGCCGGCGCACATCGCCGTGCCCTTCGATGCGACGCCGGGCGCGGCCTGGCTGCGTGGGCTGGTCGGCATGATGGCGCACGAGATCGAACAGCAGCAGCCGGGCGCGGCCGCGATCGTCGCCGGGTTGTGCGGCGCCCTGTTCACGTTGGCGCTGCGTGCGCACCTGGCGCAGCAGCCGCAGCAGCGCGGCGTGCTCGGCCTGATGGTGCGCGAGCGCCTCGCGCCGGCGCTGCAGGCGATGCTGTCCGAGCCGCAGCGGCCGTGGACGGTCGACGAGATGGCACGCTGCTGCCACCTGTCGCGTGCGACCTTCGCGCGCCAGTTCCAGCAGGCCGCGGGCTGCGGCCCGATCGAGCTGCTGACGACGCTGCGGATGGAGCTGGCGTCGCGGCTGCTCGCGCAGGGCGGTCGCGACAGCGCGTCGGTCGGCGAAGCGGTGGGTTACCGCTCCGAGGCTGCGTTCAACCGCGCGTTCGCGCGGCATGCGGGCGTGACGCCGGGGCGCTTCCGGCGTGCGGCCGGCGGCCGGATCGCGACCGGCTGAGTTTCGCGACCTCGAACCGGTCGATCGTCGGATGCCGCCCCACGGCGCCGCGCGCCGTGGGCGCGATGCGGCGATCGAATCACCGAAGGACCACGCATGACAAGAGGGTTTCGCATCGTCTGGGTCGACCTGCATCCCCGCGTGGCCGACGCATCGGGTCGGCTCAAGGCGGCCGCCGACTACGTGGCCGGCGTGCTGCGCGAATCCGGCGGCGCGGTGAGCACGCAGGTCGTCAGCGTCGGCGCGGCCCGCCACCGCAGCCTGGTTGCGCGCTTCGGACCGGCGGACGGCGCGCCGCTGGTGATCGGTGCGCATTACGACGCGCATGGCGGCGGCGACGGCGATGCGACCCCGGGCGCCGACGACAACGCGAGCGGCGTTGCAGGGCTGCTGGAACTGGCGCGGCTGCTCGGCCGCGACGCGCCGCCGCGACCGGCCGAGCTCGTCGCCTACACGCTGGAGGAGCCGCCGTACTTCCGCACGGCCGGGATGGGCAGCGCGGCGCATGCGCAGTCGCTGCGCGCAGCGGCCGCGAGCCGCGCCTGATGCTGGCGCTGGAGATGATCGGTACGTTCTCCGACCAGCCCGGCTCGCAGCGCTACCCGGTGCCGGGCCTGTCGGCGCTGTATGGCGACCGCGCTCGACGGCATCGACTTCTCCGACCACCTGAGCTATTGGGCGCTCGGCATGCCGGCGCTGATGGTCACCGACACCGCCTTCCTGCGCAACGACCACTACCATCAGCCGGGCGACCGTTGGGAGACGCTGGACTACCGCCGCATGGCGCAGGTGGTGCAGGGCGTCTGGGCGTTGACGCGGGCACTGTGAGCGTCACGGCTTGACGACGAGGCTGCGGAACGTGCGCTGCGCGGCCGGCAGCGTCTTGCAGTCGGCGCCGGCGATGCGCACGCCGCCGTCATCGCTGAGCACCTGCACCTCGCCTGTTCCCGGCCATGCGAACAGCGCCTCGGGCCGCAGGCTGCCGAACGCGACCGACGTCACCGGCACCGGGGCCTCGCCGGCGTTGCCGGACCAGCGGTACAGCGCGAAGCTGCCGTCATCGGCCGGCGGCCCGGCGACGACCAGGTAGCCGTTGCCGACGCGTTCGAGGCTGCGGATGCCGCGGTTGCCGAGCGCCAGCGCGGTCACGCTGCCGATCTTCGCCCGCTGGCCGCGCACGACCTGCGCCGGGTTGTCGATCGCGATGACCAGGGCCCGCCCGTGCGGCAGCGGGTTGCGCAGCCCCACCAGCAGCGCGCCGCCGGGCGTCGCGGCCAGGCCTTCGATGTTCAGGCCGCCGTCCGCCTCGGGCGGTCGCTTCGACGCGTCTTTCAGGTGGTAGCCCTTCAGCTGCGGCGCATCGAGCAGGTCGTCGAGCAGGTGGGTGTACGGCCGGCCGACCGGGCGCAGCGCAGGCGGCGTCGACCCGGGCACGCGCTCGGTCGCGAACAGCCGGTGCCGCTCGTCGCGCTTCTTGCCGGCGCTGTTGCGCCCGTGCGAGGCGATCCAGTAGATGAGTCCGCCGGTCTCGGCCGCGCCTTCGAGGTCGGATTCGCGGCCGGCCGCGGTGCCGAGGAAGTCGTCGAGGTCGATGTGGCCGACGGCGTCCGGCGCATCGCGGCGAAAGACCTGCAGCGTGTTGTGTTCGTCGTCGGCGACGACGAAGTGCCGGGCATCGAGCGCGACGGCGGCCGACGCATCGCACAGCCCGCGGTAGGCGTCGGGCGCCTGCGCCCGGGCGCAGGCATGGGCCGCGGCGAGCAACGTGAACAGCAGGCCGGCCAGCCGGCGGCATCGCAGCGTCTTCATCGGATCCTCCGGTGCCGCGCGGGCGAAGCGACCATTCTCGCGGCCCCCGATTCCCAGGGGGGCAGCGGTTTCCGTCACAGACAGGACATACGTCAGGGTTTACACTAGGTACTAGGTGTTAACCCGCACGACGGGCGCACCGACTGAGAAAAAACCGACCACAAGACGGACCGAGATAGAACATGAACTTCATCAATGCCATCGCCAGCGCCATGCGCAACGCATTCGCCGGCGGCACCCAGCCCCGCGGCGGCTACGACGAGGCCTGGCTGGCCGAATCCCACGACATCTACGAACTCGAGCGCCGCATGCGCGCGATCGACAACAGCCGCACCGGCCGCGGCGACCTGCACACCAGCGCGTTCCTGTCGATGTCGCCGGCCGGCACCGGCCGCTGAGCGTCTTTCGCCAACCGGCTGGCCGCACGCTGCGACAGCGTGTGGACCAGCAGGCCCGACACCACCAGCATCACCCCGGCCAGCTCATGCAGCGCCGGGCGTGAGCCCATCGCCACCCCGATCAGCAGCACCGACACCGGAACGACGTTCAGGAACGCGGTGCTGGTCACGACGCCCAGCGTCCTGACGCCGAAGTTGTACGCCAGCACCCCGAACACCGTCGGCACGAGGCCGATGTAGACCAGCGCCGGCCCCGCGTTCCATGCAGCTTCGGCGGTGGGAACCGGCGCCAGCCCGAAGGCAGTCAGCGCGAGCGTGGCGATGAGCAGCAGCGGCCACGAGGCGAGGGCGCTCAACGCGCTGAAGCCGATCACGTCGAGCGCCGGAAAACGCGCCGCACCGCGGGTGTAGGCGATCCAGCCGAGCGTGCCGGCCAGCGCCGTCAGGTCGCCGACCAGCGTCGAGGCTTGCGCGGAGGTTGACTGCATCACCGCACCCGACACCATCGCCACGCCGACCAGCGCCAGCAGCGTGCTGAAGATCGCGCTGCGGCTCGGCCGCTGGCCGTCGAGCGCCCAGCGCACCAGCTGCGTCGTGATCGGCATCGTCGCCATGATCACCGCGCCATGCGACGGCAGCGAATGCGCCAGGCCCACCAGCACCATCGCGCTGAACACGCCATAGCCGATGAAGCCGAGCCCGGCCAGCCGCGCGCCGTGCTGCCGCAGCGCGCTCCACGGCACCGGCCCGCGCAGGCGCAGCACCGCCATGAAGCCGAGTGTCGCGATGCTGTAGCGCAGCAGCGTGAACCACACCGGGTCGACATGCGGCAGCACCGGCTTGCTGGCGAGGAACAGGCTGCCCCAGGCGGTGGTCGCGAGCAGCAGCCCGGCGATGCCGACGGCGGGGGAACGAGGAAGGGTCATGGCGGGCTCCACGGAAACGGATGCGATGGAGCCAGTCTCGGCAACGCGGGCCCGCAAGGCCATTCGCAAGTTCGGAGCAGGGCCTCAGGAAATCCGAACTGACAGCCCGTCACCGCATGGCCACAATCGCCGGCCATGGAGCTGTATCAACTGAAGACCTTCGTCGCGGTCGCCCAGGAGGGCCACCTGACGCGTGCCGCCGAGCGCGTGTTCACCAGCCCGCCGGCGGTCAGCGCGCAGGTCAAGGCGCTGGAGGATGAACTCGGCGTGCGGCTGTTCGACCGCACGCCGCGCGGCATGGTCCTGACCGAAGAGGGCCGCCGGCTGCTCGACGACGCCGAGCGCACGCTGGCCTCGGCCGGGCGGCTGCGCTCGGCGGCGGCGCAGCTGCGCGGCGCCGCGCAGGGCGTGGTGCGCTTCGGCACCGTCAGCGACCCGATCGCGCTGCGGCTCGGCGACGCGCTGCTGCGGCTCGCGCAGCGCAACCCGCAGGTCACGCTGCAGCTGCAGCAGGGGTTGTCGTCCGAGATGCTGCTCGCGCTGCAGCGCGGCGAGCTGGACTGCGCTTACGTGATGACCGACCACGAGGACGTGCCCGGCGTGCAGCTGCAGCGGCTCGCGACGGTCGACCTGGTGGTCGCGCTGCCGACCGCGTTCGCCGAGGCCCATCCCGAGCCGTCGCTGGCCGACCTGATGACGCAGCCGTGGATCGGCACGCCGGCCGGCTGCGTCCTGCGCACCCACATCGATGCGCTGTTCGCCGCCGGCGGGCGCGAGTACCGCGAGGAGGGCGCATCGGCCAGCACCGAAGGCGTGGTGCGCAGCATGGTGGCCAGCGGCATGGGCGTCGGCGTCGTGCGGCTGGACCAGGCCGAGCAGGCGGAGCGCCAGGGCGAGCTGCGCATCTGGAAGCACTGGCGGGCGCACACCTGGATCTGCTTCGCGTCGCCGCCGGAGGGGCGCCTGTCGCCGGCCACGCTGGCGCTGCGCTCGGCGGTGCAGGAGGCCTGGGCGTGAACCGTTCGGGCTGAGCTCGTCGAAGCCGCGGCGGCTTGCGAGCCGGCCCTTCGACACGCTCAGGGCGAACGGGGGGCGCGCATCGCCGCGCACGGATCCTCGCGCGGCTGCGGCGGCGTCACGACGACGCGGTCGTAGGCGCCCGGCGGCGGCGCGTCGGTGTCCTCCAGGTAGCCGATGCTGCGGCTGCGCGCGCGGGTGCGGTCGGCCAGCCAGCGCGGCACGCCGACATCGCGTCGCACGTGGCCGTTGCCGGCCAGCAGCACCACGCCGCGGTCGGCCCAGGCCTCGATGCTGCGCGCCATGAACTGGTCGCGCGCCACCTGGGCGCCGGCCATGCGGCGGGCGGTGGCGGCGTCGATCATCCCGCAGTGGCTGTCTTCGATGTCGGCGGTGTGGGCCGTCCAGATCGCGTCCGGCACGTCGGCCGAGAAACCGGTGTCGGCCAGGCCCTGGCTCATCACCTGCCGGCTCTCGGCGCGCGACACGTTGACCGCGACGATCGGCAGGCCGCGGTCGAGCGCGAGCTGCACGAACGGCGTGTAGTAGGCCCAGTCCCAGCCCGGGCCGCCGCCGGCCGCGGCGACCAGCGCGGCAGCGGTCGGGGCCGGCGTGGCGGCGCGCAGCCGGTCGATGTCGGGCTGGCGGTCGCGGTCGAACTGCTCCATCAGCAGCGCCGGCCGCGCGCCGCCGTCGAGCAGGGTCCTGAATTCGGCGAGCCGCAGCGCGTGCTGCGCGGCGTTGTCGTGCACCTCGCCGAGCAGCACGATGGCCGGCGGCGCGGCGGAATGCGCGCAGGCGGCCAGCAGCATCGCGGCGGCGCAGCACAGGGTCAGGGCGAATCGCATGCGCCGCATGATCGCAGGGATTCACCCGGTGCCCGCGGGTGCTACGCTGCGCCACGACACCCCCCTGATCCACCCCAACGACGGAGACTCCCATGCCCGGACTGCTTCCCCAGGTCGATCCCGACGGTCTGCTCGAGTTCTCGGTGGTCTACACCGACCGCGCGCTGAACCACATGTCGAAGAAGTTCCAGGGCGTGCTGCGCGGCATCACCGACACGCTGAAGCGCACCTACCGCGCGCCCACCGCGATCGTGATGCCCGGCAGCGGCAGCTTCGGCATGGAGGCGGTGGCGCGCCAGTTCGCGACCGGCCAGCGCGTGCTGGTGATCCGCAACGGCTGGTTCAGCTACCGCTGGACGCAGATCTTCGAGATGGGCTCGATCCCGTCGGCCGCCACCGTGCTGAAGGCACGCCCCACCGGCTCGGGCTACCAGGCGCCGTACGCGCCGGCACCGATCGACGAGGTGGTGCAGACGATCCAGCGCGAATCGCCGGCGCTGGTGTTCGCGGCGCATGTCGAGACCGCGTCCGGGATCATCCTGCCGGACAACTACCTGAAGGCGGTGGCCGATGCGGTGCATGCGGCGGGCGGCCTGTTCGTGCTCGACTGCATCGCGTCGGGCGCGATGTGGGTCGACATGGAGGCGTCCGGCGTCGACATCCTGATCAGCGCGCCGCAGAAGGGCTGGAGCGGCTCGCCCGGCAGCGCCTTCGTGATGCTGAGCGCCGGCGCGCGCGACCGCATGGCGCAGACGCAGAGCACCAGCTTCGCCTGCGACCTGCGCAAGTGGCTGCAGATCGCCGAGACCTACGAGGCCGGCGCGTTCGGCTACCACACGACGATGCCGACCGATGCGCTGACGAAGACCTGGGAGGTCATGCAGGAAACGGACCGCTTCGGCTTCGACGCGGCGCGCAACGCGCAGCAGCTGCTCGGCACCAAGGTGCGCGCGCTGCTGGCGCAGAAGGGCTTCAAGAGTGTCGCGGCGACCGGCTTCGAGGCGTCGGGCGTGGTGGTCAGCTACACCGACGACCCCGAGATCCAGTCGGCCCGCAAGTTCGCCGGGCTCGGCCTGCAGACCGCCGCCGGCGTGCCGCTGCAATGCGACGAGCCGGCGGATTTCCGCAGCTGGCGCATCGGGCTGTTCGGGCTCGACAAGCTGGGCCATGTCGACCGCACGGTGCAGCAGCTGGCGAATGCGCTGGAGCGCTTGCGCTGAGCTGACGCGCCGCCTCGGTCGCGTCGACCGGCTGGTCAGCGCGCGGGCGGGCGGCGCAGCACCTGCCGCTCGTGCCGCCACGCGTGCATCAGCGCCTCGTGCAGCGGCGGGATCACCAGGCGCAGGATCTCCAGCGTCTGCGGGGGGCTGATGTCTTCGTTCAGGTGGCAGAAGCTGAAGCAGCTGCCGACGATGCCGCCCAGGTCGATGCGGCCGTGCAGTGCCAGCCGGCGGATGCCCAGTGCATCGATTTCGCGACGCTCCAGCGCCGACACCCGGCCGGCATCGCAGGGCATCTGCAGCACCTGCGGCTCGCGGGTGTCGAGCCAGCGTTTCAGTGCCGGCCGGTCGTCCAGGTCGAGCTGCCGCGGCAGCTTCGCCATCGCGGCGGCCGGGTGGTCCACGCCGATCGCATGCACCAGCCGCAGCTGCTGCGGCCCGATGCGCACGATCGCCGCGACCAGCGAGCCGTGCGGCAGCACCGGCTGCACCTGCTGCCGCACCATCGCGGCGAACTGCGCTTCGTCGCTGCACAGCGCGCAGGCGTCTCGCAGCGCGAGCAGCAGCTGCGTCAGCGATGCCTGCGGTGTGCCGTGTTCTTCGTTCGATCCCTTCGTCGTCATGCCTGTGTCCGTGGTTGCCGTCCACCGGTGGATCCGGTGAAACCCCGGCCATTGGCTGCCGCGAATGTGCAGCGAATGCGGAGGTCGCCATCGCAAATGAAGATGGTGGCGGCGGCCCCCGAGATGGCCCTGCGCGACGGTTTCAAGCGACCGTCGGCACGACCTTCAGCAGGTCCGAGAGCCCGGCGCGCTCGAGCAGCTGCGCGCGCATCCGGTCGGCCACCGCGCTGACGATCCCCGAGCCGTCGTCGCTCGGATCGACGTGCACGCGGTACGGCCGCCGGCCGTACGGCGCGTCGACGGCGGCGACGATCGCCCGTGCGACATCGGCCACGTCGGCGTCGGCCGGCTCCAGCTTCGCGAGCGCCTCGCCGACCTGCTCGGGCAGCCCGGCGTACAGCGCGTCGTAGGCCCGGGCCACCCCGGCATCGGCCGCCGGGGTGGCATGCGCGAAGTGGTTGGTGCCCGACGTGAAGGCGCCGGGCACGACGATGCTGGTCTCGACGCCGAAGCGCGCCAGCTCGCCGGCGTAGCTGACCGCCAGTGCATCCATCGCCGCCTTGGCCGCGAAGTACGGCCCGAGGAAGGGCGGCGTGCCGCCCTTGACGCTGGAGCTCGACACCCACACGAGCAGCCCGTGCCGCTGGCGGCGCAGCTGCGGCAGCGCGGCGCGGTTCAGGCGCTGCGTGCCCAGCGTGTTGACGTCGAAGACCTGCGCGATCTGCTCTGGCGTGAAGGCCTCGGACGGGCCCGTCACCAGGTGGCCGGCGTTGTGCACGATGACGTCGAGCCGCTGGTGGGCGTCGACGATGCGGGCCACCGCGGTATCGACCGATGCCTGCGAGCCGACATCGAGCTCGATGCTGCGCAGGTCGACGCGGCGATCCGCTGCATAGGCTGCGGCGTCTTGCGCGGCCTTCGCATTGCGCGTCGAGATGGCGCGCATGCCGGCGTAGACGGTGTGGCCGGCGTCGGCGAGTGCGCGGGCGGTGAGGGCGCCGAAACCGCTCGACGCACCGGTGATGACGATCACCTTGTTCATGAGAGTTCTCCAGGTTGAAACGAATGGATCAAGCGGACGCCGTGGAACCGGCTTTGCCGGGCCACTGGCGGCGCCCCCTTGAGGGGGAGGCGCGCAGCGCCTCGGGGGTGGGTCAAACCATGCCGCCGTTGGCGCGGATCGTCTGGCCGTTGACCCAGCCGCTGTCGGGACCGGCGAGGAAGGCCACGACGCCCGCGATGTCCTGCGGCGTGCCCAGCCGCTCCAGCGGCGCGGCCTGGGCCAGGCGCTCGATCACCTCGGGGCTCTTGCCGTTCAGGAACAGGTCGGTCGCGGTCGGTCCCGGCGCGACGGCGTTGACGGTGATCTGGCGGCCCCGCAGCTCCTTCGCGAGGATGTGGGTCATCGTCTCGATCGCCGACTTGCCGGCCGCATAGGCCGTGTAGCCCGGCGTCGCGAGCCCGACCACGCTGCTCGAGAAGTTGACGATGCGCCCGCCCGCCTGCAGGCGCTTCACGGCTTCGCGCATCGTGTTGAAGCTGCCCTTGACGTTGATGTGGAACAGGCGGTCGAAGGTCGCATCGTCGGTGTCGACGAGCGCCGGCATGTTCGTCGGCATCACGCCGGCGTTGTTGACCAGCACGTCGACGCGGCCATAGGCGCGCACCGCCTCGTCGAACAGCGTGCGGGCGGCGGCCGGGTCCGCCACGTCGGCCTGCACCGCGGTGGCCCGCCCGCCGGCGGCGGCGATTTCAGCGACCACCTCGGCGGCCGCGGCGGCGTTGCCGGCGTAGTTGACGACGACGGCGAAGCCGTCGGCTGCGAGGCGGCGGGCAACGGTGGCGCCGATGCCGCGGGATGCGCCGGTGACGATGGCGACTGGCTGGGTCATGGTGAACTCCTGGGAAGTGGGTTGCGATGGGTTGAATTCTGGTTGCTCGGTGCAAATCAATAAATGAGCAAGAATTGCCATCACTGTTCAACCAACAACAACAAACAAGGGGCTCCCCGATGGACCGCTTCCAGACCATGCAGCTGTTCGTGCGTATCGTCGAGCTGGGCAGCTTCACGAAGGGCGCCGAAGACCTGGAGCTGCCGCGCGCCACCGCGACGCATGCGATCCAGGCGCTGGAGAAGCGCCTGGGCACCCGGCTGCTGCAGCGCACGACCCGCCAGGTGAAGCCGACACCCGACGGCGAGGCCTATCACCAGCGCTGCGTGCGGCTGCTGGCCGACCTGGACGAGACCGAATCGGCGTTCGGCCAGTCGCTCGCCAGCCCGAAAGGCAAGCTGCGCGTCGACCTGCAGGAGACGCTCGCGCGCCACTTCCTGCTGCCGCACCTCGGCGAGTTCTGTGCCCGCTACCCCGACATCGAGCTCGAGATCGGCATGGGCGACCGGCTGGTCGACCTGGTGCGCGAGGGCGTGGATTGCGTGCTGCGTGCCGGCAGCCCGCGCGATTCATCGATGGTTCAGCGGCATGTGGCCGACAACCCGCAGCTCACCTGCGCCAGCCCGGCCTACCTCGCGACGTACGGCGTGCCGGGCTCGCTGGCCGAGCTGCCGCAGCACCGGGCGGTGAACTTCGTGTCGAGTGCGAGCGGCCGGCGCGTCCCGTTCGATTTCATCGTCGACGGCCAGCCGCAGTCGGTGTCGATGAAGGGCAGCGTGTCAGTGCGCCATGCCGATGCGTACCTGGCCTGCTGCCTGGCCGGGCAGGGCCTGGTCCAGGTGCCGCGCTACCACGTGCAGGAAGAGCTGGCCGACGGGCGCTTGCAGGAGGTGCTGGCGGCGTGGTGCCCGGCGCCGATGCCGGTGTCCTTGCTGTACCCGCACAGCCGGCAGTTGTCGCCGCGGGTGCGGGTGTTCGTCGACTGGGTCATCGACCGGATGGCGACCCCAGCGACGAAGGCCCCAGGCCCCGCGCCGATTCGCGCACCCGGCTGACCTCGCGCTTGATGACCGGCACCGCGCTCGCGGCCGCCGCCGGCACCGCGGCGGCCATCAGCAGCACGTCGGCGGCGAACGCGTTGCGGTCGGCCCGTTCGGTCACCGGCAGGCCGATCGCCAGCGCCGCGAGGGCCACCGCCACCGGCACGGCCACGCCGACGCCGGGGAGCAGCTTGCGGGCTGCCGGCAACGAGCGGTGCGAAAGGTCGGCGAGGTCCGAGAGGTGCAGCGAACGCATGGTGTTGTCTCCCTGGCGATGGAGAAACTGTAAGGACGACCCGAAGGCCCTGGTGTAGGTGCGCTCAAGAACCCACTGTAGGAATTCCGCCCGCGCTGCCCGACTGTGTCGGCGCGGGCGGGGGCGGCAGCTGCCGCATCGAACCGAAGCTGCGCGCATAGACCCAGGTCAGCTCGGCCCCCATCAGGAAGATCTGCGCCGAGTAGTAGACCCACACGAAGATCACGATCAGCGAGCCGGCGGCGCCGAAGCCCGAGGCCACGCCGCTGCGGCCGATGTAGGCGCCGATCAGGTAGCGGCCGACGGTGAACAGCACGGCCGTCAGCAGCGCGCCCAGCCACACGTCGTGCCAGCGCACGTCCACCCGAGGCATCAGCTTGTAGATCATCGCGAACACGCCGGTCGTCATCAGCAGGCCGACCGCCAGGTTCACCCCCTGGGCGAGCGTCGCCCAGTTGCCGAACGCGCCGCCCCACCATTTGCCGAGCGCCGAGATCGCGGCGCTGAGCACCAGCGAGATCATCAGCAGGAAGGCGATGCCGAGGATCATGCCGAACGACAGCAGCCGCGCGCGCAGCAGGTTCCACCAGCCGCTCGCGCGCACGCGGGCCGGCGCGCGCCAGATGCGGTCGAGCGCGTCCTGCAGCTCGCCGAACACCGAGGTGGCGCCGACCAGCAGCACGACGACGCCGAGCACCGCCGACGCGGTGCCCTCGGCCGGCTTGTGCAGGCTGGCCAGCACCGCTTCCACTGCCTGCGCCGATTCGGTGCCGAGCAGGCCGCGGATCTGGCCGAACACCTCGCCGCGCGCGGCGTCCTCGCCGAACACCAGCCCGGCGATCGCGATCACGATCAGCAGCAGCGGCGCCAGCGAGAACATGCTGTAGTACGACAGCGCCGCGCCCATGCTGGGCGCGTAGTCGTCGATCCACGAATTGCCCGCCTGCTTGACGAGCGACCACCAGGCGCGCAGGCCTGGCCAGCGGGAGGGGAGCGGGGCGGCGGTGTCCATCTCCGCCGAGCGTACCCAGGCGCCGCGCCGGTGCCATCGTCCACCGGCGCGACCGCCTGTAGGAGGCTGCGCACAGCCCCCCCCCGGGCGCTACAGCGTGTTGAGGAAGGCCAGCACCGCCGCCCGGTCGTCCTTCGACAAGGCCTCGAAACGCTGGCGGCTGTTGTCGGCCTCGCCGCCGTGCCAGCCGATCGCCTCCATCAGCGTGCGGGCCCGGCCGTCGTGCAGGTAGCGCACGTTCGCCGCACTGCCTTGCACGAACGGCAGCGAGCCGATGCCCCAGAGCGGCGCGGTGCGCCACATCGACGGCTGCGCCTTGCCTTCGGCCACCGTGTCGGCCAGCCCAGCACCCATGTCGTGCAGCAGCAGGTTGGTGTACGGGTGGATGGTCTGGTCGCGCAGCTCGGCGAACGGGTGGGTCGTGCCGGTCTTCAGCGTCGCGGTGTGGCAGCCGACGCAGTTGACCTGCGCGAACAGCTGCGCGCCGCGCGCCACCTGGGCCGGGTTCACCTCGTGCTCCGGCGACACCCGCACGCCCGCCGGGAAGGCGCTGCGCAGGCTGCGCTGGGCCGGCACCGCCAGCAGCTCCAGGTACTGCACGACGCGCTGCAGCTCCTGCTCGTTGACGCCTGTGCCTTGCGGGTTGCTGCGGCAGTCGGCGGCCGCCCGCTGGCAACTGCGCGACGGGTACACCGGCGACACCACGCCCATGTCGTTGACCAGCGCCTCGGCGGCCTGGTGGCGCACGCTCGCCTTCGCGGCCTTCCAGCCGAAGCGGCCGAGCCGCGTCTGGCCGGTTTCCGGATCGGTCACCAGGTTGGCGACGCCGCGGATGCCGTCGCCATTGGCATCGCCCGGGTCGGCCAGCGCCAGCACGGTGCCCTCGGGCAAGGCCTCCAGCAGCCCGACGCCGATCACCTGCGGCGCCTGGCGCGCCGAGAACTGCGCCGGCACCGGGCCCTTGAACGCATACACCGGCTTCTGCAGCTCGACCTTTTCGCCATCGGCCAGCGTGCGCACCGTCGTCGTGTAGGCCTGCACGTTGACGCCATAGTCGGCCGCGCCAGCGGCGCTGGCCTTCTGCAGCACGTTCAGCCCGTAGGTCGCATCGGGCACGCGCTTGCCGTCGCTGCCCGCGCTGCCGGTCAGCACCGTGCCGGCGAACAGCGTGCCGGCGGCCGGGGCCGTCGTGCGCCCGTTCAGCGCATGGCAGGCGATGCAGCTGACCTGGTTGTAGCGCGGCCCCAGCTGCCCGGCGTGGGCGCTGAACACCGGGTTGGTCTCGGGGTGCTCCGAATGCCGGCCGTCGACGAACGAGGTGTGGAACAGCCGCCGCCCCTCGACGAAGCGCTTCGTGTTCTGGATGCCGATGTTGTTGGCCATCTGCTGGAACACGCGCATCGGCTCTTCGGAATAGTTGTACGACAGGCTGGTCTGCCCGCCCGACAGTGTCTCGGCCGGCAGCGCGGCGGAGTCGAGGTTCGGCGCGATGCCGTACCACGGCCGCAGCCCGACGCCGGCCACGTACAGCTGCTCGAACGAGTAGTAGCGCGCGCCGCCGCCGTCGATCACCGCGCTGCCGTCGGCGTTGTACTTCAGCCGCGGCGCCGGTGCGAGCTCGACCGGGTCGCCGACTTTCAGCCTGCTGTGCGGGTCGGTGCGCCAGTTGGTGTCGACCGAGAACTGGCAGTCGGCATCCGGCTGGCCGGCGATGCAGATCGGCAGCGGATAGTTGTCCTGGTTCAGGAACTTCGGGTTGCCGAAGCCGTAGTTCAGCGCCCAGCCGTAGTCGCGCACGTTCGGGTCGCCGGCGTTGCGGAACAGGCTGAAGGTGGTGCCGTCGAAGGTGCCGTCGTTGACGCGCAGCGTGAAGGTGATCTTCGAGCGGCCGGCCGGCACCTCGTCGCGGATCACCAGCCCGAAGGTGCGGTTCTGGAAGTAGAACGACGGGAAGGTCAGGTAGCGGCCCGGGCCCTGGTCGGGCGCGTCCCAGGCCTCGCCGCGTTCGCGCGCGTGGCGCTCGGTCGGCCGCATGCCCATGGAGGTGACCAGCGTGCCGTCGGCCTCGACGGTCTGGATCGGCTCGGTGATCGGCGTGCCCTGCGGGAACAGCGGCACCAGGCCGGCCGGGTCGGGCGGGTTGGTCATGCCGCCGACCAGCTTGAACTGCTGCGGCGCGCTGCCGGGCGCGCAGCCGTACTGGCGAACGGTGGCCGCATCGGCCGCCTGCACGCACTTGCCGCTGTTGACGTTGACCAGTGCGACGACGCCGGTGCCGAGCTCGCTCAGCTGGAAGCGCTGCGCGTTGGTGCCGTTGTCGGTCCACTGCTGCAGCGGCGCGCCGTCGCTGGCGGACGCGTTCTGCACGTCGACCGCCAGGCCGCTCGCCGCGACGGTCAGCTTGTAGACGCCGGTCGTCAGCTGCGCCAGGTCGAACTGCTGGGTCGCCACGCTGCTGCAGGTTTGCAGTTGCAGCGCCGTGCCGCTGGCATTGCCGCCGCCGCTGATGCCGATGCACTGCCCGGTCGACACGCTTTGCAGCGCGTACCGACCGGCGGCAACCGCCATCGCCTGCTCCTTGGCGGCGCTGCCGGTGGTGTCGGAAGAAGGGGCGGAAGCGTCGTTGCCGCCGCAGCCTGCGAGCAGCGCGGCCAGCAAGCACGCCGACCCCCCGATGCGCGAAGCCAAAGCGCGGCCCGACCCGCGTGATGGGACCTGTTTCATGTCGTCTCCTCGTGTGGATGGCAGAAACGGTCCCTCGGTACTGCGGTCATTGGAACCGGTTCCAAGTACAGCGACGCCATTGAACTCCCGAAGGGCACAGGCCGTCCAGTCGGATAGAAAACTTTTGCAAGCCGGCGTCTTCCTACATCAACGCGCGCGATCGGCCGCTGGCGGGGCGGCGACGGGCGACCCTAGGCTTGCTTCGTCGTCGAACCGCCGTTGAAGGAGACATCGCCATGCCCCACGCCATCTGGAAAGGCGCCATCAGCTTCGGCCTGGTGCACGTGCCGGTCGCGCTGTACCCGGCGTCGTCGGAATCCGGCGTCGACTTCGACTGGCTCGACAAGCGCTCGATGGACCCGGTCGGCTACAAACGCATCAACAAGCGCACCGGCCGCGAGATCGACAAGTCGCACATCGTGAAGGGCGTGAAGGTCGACGGCGGCGACTACGTCGTGCTGAGCGACGACGAGATCAAGGCCGCGTACCCGAAGACCACGCAGACGATCGAGATCGAATCGTTCGCGCATGCCGACGAGATCCCGTTCACGCTGCTCGACCGGCCGTATTACCTGGAGCCGCTGGCCAAGGGCGAGAAGGTGTATGCGCTGCTGCGCGAGGCGATGCTCGCCGCGGGCGTGATCGGCATCGCACGCGTCGTGATGCACACCAAGGAGCACCTGGCGGCGCTGATCCCGAGCGGCCCGGCGCTGATGCTGAACACGCTGCGCTGGGCCGCCGACATCCGGCCGTGGGCCGACATCAACCTGCCGCCCGAAGGCAAGAAGGGCACGAACCTGAAGGAGGCCGAGTTGAAGATGGCGCAGCAGCTGATCGGCGACATGACCGAGCCGTGGAAGCCCGAGGCCTATTCCGACCGCTTCAGCGCGGCGATCCACGCGCTGGTGGCCAAGCGCGTCGAACAGGGCGAGACCGAGCAGGTCGAACCGATGGAAGAAGGCGGGACGAGCGGTCCGAGCAACGTGGTCGACCTGACCGAGCTGCTGGCGAAGAGCCTGAAGGGCAAGCCGGCCGCGAAGCCGGCGGCGCGCAAGGCGCCGGCCCGCAAGCGAGCCTGAGCGCACGGCGATGGCGCGCACTTCCCCCACCTCGGCAGCGGCCGACCCGCTGCACACCTACTGGAGCAAGCGCGATTTCAGCCAGACTCCGGAGCCGCGCGGCGAGCACGCGAAAGCCGGCGAGGCGCTGGCCTTCGTCGTGCAGAAGCACGATGCGACGCGGCTGCACTACGACTTCCGGCTCGAACTGGACGGCGTGATGCTGTCGTGGGCGGTGCCGAAGGGGCCGAGCTTCGACCCGGCGGAAAAGCGGCTCGCGGTGCGCACCGAGGACCACCCGGTGTCGTACAACAGCTTCGAGGGCCGCATCCCCGAGGGCCACTATGGCGCCGGCGACGTGATCATCTGGGACCGCGGCACCTGGCAGCCGGTCGGCGATGCGAAGAAGGGCCTGGCCGCCGGCAAGATCGCGTTCACGCTCGATGGCGAGAAGCTGCACGGCGCGTGGGAGCTGGTGCGCATGCGCGGCGCCCGCGGCGACAAGCAGCCGCCGTGGCTGCTGCTGAAGAAGAAGGACGGCTTCGCCCGGCCGCATGCGGAGTACGACGTTGTCAGCGCGCTGCCGGACAGCGTGGGCCCGGATGACGGCAAGGCCAGGCCGAAGCCCGAGCAGCCCGACCGCTCCGCGAAGGCCGTGAAGGCGCCGCTGCCGGCGACGATGAGCCCACAGCTGGCGACGCTCGCGAGCGGCGTGCCGGCCGACGGCGACTGGGGCTTCGAGATCAAGTTCGACGGCTACCGGATCATGACGCGCATCCAGCGCGGCAAGCCGGTGCTGATCACGCGCGGCGGGCACGACTGGAGCGACCGGCTGCCGACCCTGGTGGCCGCCTTGCGCCAACTCGACGTGACATCGGCCTGGCTCGACGGCGAGATCGTCGTGCTCGGCGACGACGGCCTGCCGGCCTTCAACCGATTGCAGAACGCGTTCGACGGCGGCAACACCGCGCAGGTGGCGTATTTCCTGTTCGACCTGCCCTACCTCGAAGGGCACGACCTGCGCGAGCTGCCATTGCGCGAACGGCGCCGGCTGCTGAAGCAGCTGCTCGAGGCGAAGGGCAGCGGGCCGCTGCGCTTCAGCGAAGACTTCCCGGCCGATGCGGCCAGCGTGCTGCAGTCGGCCTGCCGGCTGAAGCTCGAAGGCGTGATTGCGAAGCGGCAGGATGCGCCCTACGTGTCGCGCCGCACCGAGAACTGGCTGAAGCTGAAGTGCCAGCAGCGCCAGGAGTTCGTGATCGGTGGCTACACCGACCGGCGCGGCGAGCGCGACGGTGCACACATCGGCAGCCTGCTGCTGGGCGTGCACGACGACGACGGCACGCTGCGCTCGGTCGGCAGCGTCGGCACCGGCTGGGATTCTGCGATGGCGGCCGAGCTGAAGACGAAGCTGGTGAAGCTGCAGGCCGATGCATCGCCGTTCGCCACGGCGCCGAAGCCCGGGCGCGGGCCGCGCGGTGCCGAGGGCGAGCGCCGCTGGGTCAAGCCGACCTTGATGGCCGAGGTGAGCTTCGGCGAATGGACGCCCGACGGGCAGATCCGCCATGCGTCGTTCGAAGGCCTGCGCACCGACAAGCCGGCGAAGCGGATCACGCGCGAGCGGGCGGTGACGGTGAAGACGAAGGCCAGCACGAGCACGAGCGCGAAGACCCGCCCGGCGACGAAGGTGACGCACCCGGAACGCGTGATCGACAAGAGCACGGGGCTGACCAAGCTCGACCTGGTGCGCTATTACGAGGGCGTGGCCGAGCGGATGCTGCCGCACCTGAAGGGCAGGCCGTGCGCGCTGATGCGCGCGCCGGAAGGCGTCGGCGGCGAACAGTTCTTCCAGAAGCACGCCGGCAAGATGCGATTCCCCGGCATGCGCGAGCTCGACCCGGCGCTGTGGCCCGAACACGAGCCGCTGCTGGAAGTGCCGAGCGCGGCGGCGCTGGCCGGCGCGGCGCAGATGAATGTGATCGAGTTCCACACCTGGAATGCGCTCGCGCGACGCATCGACAAGCCCGACCGGATGGTGTTCGACCTGGACCCGGGAGAAGGCGTCGAGTGGGCGAAGGTGCGCGAGGCGGCGGCGCTGGTGCGCTCGCTGCTGCAGGCGCTGGGCCTGGAGAGCTGGCTGAAGACCAGCGGCGGCAAGGGCCTGCACGTGGTGGTGCCGCTGAAGCCACAGCATGGCTGGGACACGGTGAAGGGCTTCTCGCAGGCGATCGTGCAGCACATGGCCCAGGTGGTGCCGGAGCGTTTCGTCGCGAAGAGCGGGCCGACGAATCGCGTCGGCAAGATCTTCGTCGACTACCTGCGCAACGGCCACAACGCGACGACCGCGGCCGCGTTCTCGGCGCGTGCGCGGCCGGGGCTCGGGGTCTCGATGCCGGTGCCGTGGGAGGCGCTGGACGAGTTGAAGGGCGGCAACCAGTGGACCGTCAAGACCGCGCTCGATCACCTGTCGTTCGAACGCGAGGACCCGTGGAAGGACTACTGGACGACGAAGCAGGCGATCGGCAGGGCGATGCAGCGGCTGGGGTTCAAGCCGGCGCGGGAGACAAAGTGATCAAGAAAGCGCCCCCTGGCGGAGGCGCTTTCGATGACGACGGTTTGAGGTCGACGCGTGCTCAGGTGTCGATGTGCAGCGACAAGCCGGTGTCGGTGTAGGTCGGCGTCACCGTGTGACCCTGGAGCGTGATCGTCGTGAAGCGGCCGCGCAGCTTCGACGCGCTGATGACCCGGATCGTGTCGCCGACGACCGGTGCGAAGCCGCTGCGGAACTGGAGGGTCAGCGTGCCGCCATCCAGCGTCACCGTTCCGTCGACGACCAGCCGACCGGCATCCGCGGCGCCCAGGTTCAGCTGCAGCGTGCCGCCGCCCAGCTGGGTGTAGGCACCGAGCAGATGGAGTGCCGTGCCGCCGTTGCTGACCAGGCTGCCGCCGCTCACATGCACGTCGCCGCTGCCGAGCGCCAGCGCGCTGTCGGCGCGCAAGGCCCCGGCCTGCACCGCGGTGCCGCCGCTGTAGCGGTTGCTGCCGCTCAGGGCCAGCGTGCCGCTGCCGGACTTGCTGAGCTTGCCGGCGCCGCCGATGGTGTTGTTCCAGCTGTCCGACGCGTTGAAGCCGCCGAGGCCGGCATCCATCACGACGCTGACGTCGCCGTTGAAGGCGCCGTAGCCATCGGCCGCGTCGAACAGGTTCAGGCGGCCCCAGCCTTCGGCATCGTCCAGCACCGGGTAGCCCGACGGCAGCGCGGTGGTCTTCAGCACCACGCGGCGCTGCTCGGCGCTCAGGTAGGGCAGTCGGGTCTCCAGCAGCACCTCGGCACCCTTGGGCACCACGGCCGGCCTGGTCTTGTCGCCGGTCTGCGCGAAGCCGTACGTCAGGCGGCGCAGGTAGTCGGCCTTCGCGGCAGCCCGGTCGGCGAAGCGGTCGCTGCCGCTGCCCTGCGAATGCGCGAACGCGTTGAGCTCGGCCGCGCTGCTCACGCCTGCCGCGGCCATCAGCGCCGTCTGGGCCTGCGCATAGGCCGCGGCACGGATCTTCGAGTCGGCGCCGGTCGCGATGGCCGCGGCCGCGACGGCCTGGCCGTGCACGCGCCCGCCGATCACGTCCAGCGGCGAGTGCATGCCGGCGAGGATGCGGTTCTCGCCGAGCTCCGCGCCGCGCGCCAGCATCTCCTGGAAGCGCTGCGGCACCACGTACGCCATCGCGATGGCGTCGCGCGTCGCCTCGGCCGAGTGGCCGCTGATGAAGCCGCCGTCGGTGGTGGGCGTGGTGCTCTTGGCCGGCTCCAGCGCCGGCACCACCTTCACGCTGGAACTCCAGCGCCACGGGCGTGCGTACTTGAAGAAGCGCTTGGCCGGCTCGGTCGAGCCGTTCTCGCCGATGCCGTTGACGAAGTCGACGACGACGCCGAAGCTCGTGTTGCCCGCGGCACTGGCCACGCCGGTGTTGTTGCCGCCGTCGTTGTAGAGCACCGTGGTGGCGTCGCCCGCGATGGCGGTGATCGAGGTCACCTGCTGGGCGGCGCTGCGCCATGCCGCGGTGAGCGGGCCCATGCCGTCGCTGACGCTGTAGGCCTTGCCGCGGCGGTCGTCCAGGTAGGCAGACAACTCCTGCGCGGCCGTGCGCCGGGTGGTCGCGTCGATCACGTACTGGATGTTGGCACTGTGCAGCGTGGCGTCGAGCACCGTGCCATCGGTGGCGTCGCCGGGGATGCCGCTCCAGGTCGAGGCGGCCACCGCCGGGAAGCTGCCGTTGGCCGCGGCCGTCACGCCGGCATCGACGATGGCGGTCGTCGGTTTCCACAGCGCCAGGAAGCCGCCGACCACGCGCACGCCGGCATTGGTCGAGAGCGTGGCATAGCGCGCATCGCCGCGCTGGTTGGTGAAGGCGTTGTCGACGAACGGCAGCACCGTGCTTTCGTCGGCCGCCGGTGCCGTGTCCACCTTGCCGAGACCGGTCGGGGCATCGGGGATGGTGTAGCCGGCGGGAGTGTCGTCACCATCGCTGCCGCCGCCGCAGGCGCTCAGCAGCAAGGTGGTGGA